>Ga0247810_10000089_pt1 | contig 156505 bp, 128 predicted proteins | sample UWRJL119311C1_FD_179918 | JGI IMG/M metagenome (GOLD analysis project Ga0247810, IMG submission 179918) | Plant litter microbial communities from Arlington Agricultural Research Station in Wisconsin, United States - UWRJ-L119-311C-1 | ecosystem: Environmental > Terrestrial > Plant litter >...
AATTCCATAATGAAATATGATTTCTCCTTTGCCTTAATAATGAACTTCATAACCAATGCTACCAAAATGGCTGCAAAAATACTGATAACATACATGGCCATCAGTGTCAATCCCTGAAGGCTGATGAAACCAAATATCTTTTCATCAGGTACCACCAGTGAAATTAACAAGGTATAAACAGGTAACCTAGCTGCACAACTCACTAATGGAGTTACCATTATGGTAATGATCCGATCTTTCCAGCTTTCTATATTACGTGCACTCATTATTGAGGGAACAGCACAAGCAATACCACCAATCATAGGTACAACTGATTTACCGCTTAAGCCAAATTTCCTCATGATTTTGTCCATCATAAAAGTTACCCTAGCCATATAACCTGTATCTTCCAAAATAGAGATCAGCGCAAATAGAATAGCAATTTGTGGAATAAAAATCACTACACCTCCTAAACCAGCCAAAACGCCATCTAACAATAGATTGGTAAGTACGCCATCTGGTAAATGCGCATGACCAAAATCTGTTAACCAAACAAAGCTATTTTCAATCAGTTCCATAGGATAGGCTGACCAGGAGAAGATAGCATTAAACACAAAGAAAAGAATAAGGATAAAAATGAAAAATCCCCAAAAGCGATTGGTTAAAATGGAGTCTAATCTATCGGTAACTTTAAATTTCTTGGCCGCTCCTGTATCAGTAATCAGGTCTGTTAAGACAGTACTTAAATATCTATATCTGGCAATTGTTTCTGCTCCCTGTAATTTTGAGGATTCAAACTGATGTGCTTTTTCAATTTCCTCTATATCATTTTGTTCTTGCTCTGTAAAGAAATTTAAGTGTTCATGTTGATGTAAAACCTGCAGCGCGAAATAATCATTTGTTGTTTCAATTCTTTCTTTGATCGCAGTAATTGCTTCGGCAGCAAATATATTTACATCGATACTTTTACGTTGCGTACTAATTGAGGTTGTATTTGCAATTGCATTTTTTAATGCGGTTAAACCATCATTCTTACGGGCAGACATAGGAACTACCTGAATGCCCAATCTTTCGGCCAACTTATCTGCATCAACATTTATTCCTTCCTTTTGTGCAAGATCGGTCATATTGAGTACCAAAAGCATTGGCAGCCCTAAATCAGCCACTTGGGAGCATAGCAAAAGATTACGTCGCAAATTTGTCGCATCGGCAACTACAACTACAATATCAGGATGACTTTGATTATGCTGATCTGCAAGTACTTGAAAAACGATGCTTTCATCCTTACTTTTTGGGTACAGGCTGTAGGTACCAGGAAGATCAATAACTTCTGCAGTTTTCGAATCTGATAATTTACAGAAACCGATTTTCTTATCTACGGTAATTCCAGGGAAGTTCCCGATTTTCTGATTTAATCCTGTTAAAAGATTAAAGAGGGTAGATTTTCCGGTATTTGGATTACCAACTAATGCAACTTTAATATTAGCCAAGGTTTATTGAATTAGAATCACAGCCGCTTCGCTTTTTCGTAAACAAAGTTGATATCCCGCAACTCTAATAGCCATTGGATCGCCAAGAGGAGCAAAACGTTCTACTTCTACAACTTCGCCAGGTAAACAGCCCATTTCCATTAGCTTTACCGACATCTCTAAATCTGTAAATGCTACGATTGTACCCTGTTCTCCTGGATTTAATTGCGAAAGGTTCATATGATATTTATATTGTTTTCTCCAAATCAACATATCCTTAAAATGTTCATTCTCACAAAAAAGACTGACAGGAGATAAGATCTGAATTTGGCGCAAATTACCCTTTATTTATATTAAATCCAAATAGCATGGTGGTTTATATGTCAAAACTAGGCTATTTAACTGCCCCTCCAAATTTTCTTAATCGATAAGAAAGTGTAGATTTTTGTTGGACATGAGCCCGAAAGCTAATAAGAGTTATAACTGTTGCTTAAAAAGGAATTGATCCACCTAAGCTTCAAAATGTTGTTTTGTTAGGCTAAAATAAATTAACTAGATATTCAATAGATTTCAAACTACATCTAGTTATAGGATAAAAAAAATAGCCAACTCAAAAGTTGGCTATTTAAAATCTATTTTAACAAATGAGATTACATTCCCATTCTCATTCTTTGTCCACCAGGGCCACCTTGACCTGGCATTGTTGATGCATTTTGACCACCAATTCTACTCAATGAATAAGTGAAAGAGAACATATAGTAACGTTTCAATACATTAAAGTTTTGATCGATAATGGTATTGTTAGCAGCTGTACGGGTAATACCTGTATTCTCATTCAACAAATCGTTCACAGAAAGTTTAAATGTACCTCTGTTTTTAAAGAATTGGCGACTAATATAAGCGTTTACCAAAGTATATTGTGTATTGTATTGAGCACCTCTACCAGTAACTTGGTTGTAAGTTAAATCTGTTTGCAAACGGATGTTACCTGGGAATAAATAAGAGATATCAATATTTGGTGCTAAAGTATAAAAATTTGTCTCGTCACCAATGGTATAACTTCCATGGCTCCAATTACCAGAAACACCAGCAATTAAGTCCAATTTATCTAAATTAGAAACCAATTTATAGCCATTTGTAATAGAGAAAGTTTCTGTTTTATTCTCTAGAGAATTGGTAAAGTTGGTTGATTTAGCATAGCTACCTCCCAAGTTGATCTGTAAGTTAAGTTTGTTGCCTTTAATAATTGGCTGGCTCACATTACCGAAAAGGTTAGCACTTAGATTACCGTCCACATTAACTGGATTAGTTGCAATTTTACCATAGTTGACGTCAGCTGGATTGGTAATTAAAGTTTGGTTGTTACCAAAGTCGTTAAACGTCTGGTTAATGAATGCACCAATTAAGAAAGTACGGAAAGTTGTAAAATCAAAGTTGTTATAGAAAATACGTAAACTGTTGGTAAATGATGGTTTTAAAGCTGGATTTCCTAAAACAACTGATTGTGTATTTGTATTATCTGGAATTGGTTGAATTTGATCAATACTTGGTTGGTTAGTACGACCATCATATCTGATGTTTAAACGTTTTGTATTGCTAAAGTTATATCTGAACTGACCAGAAGGTGTAATGTTGGTAAAGTTCTGGTTAAATATAGCACCGGTACTTTCATTAACATTTTTACGATCTGTATTCTGAACAGCTACACCGACATTCCAGTTATATTTTTTCTCATTTTTATTGAAACTGAAACCAACTGCATTTGTCAATGTAGTATTTTCGAAAATATTGGTATAGGTATTATCTACGATATTGTACAGTTGCGTAGCAGGATCGAAATTGTATACCAAACGTTCTTTGTTTTCAAAGCTATAACCGTTTTGGTAGTTCAACTCTAAACTTAAAGTTTTAGATAAAGGCTCAGTAAAAACTAATCTAGAAGTATTGTTGATTGAATTTGTATTGTAATCATTCAATTGATTAGTTAATTTATCACTAGTTACTCCACCAATTGTAGTTCTATCCAAAATATAGTTGATGTTATCTGCATCGCTATCATTGATATTGGTGTTTACATTCAATGACAAGGTACGACCTCTACGTTTAAATTTCTTACGGATTAACAAACTATTGCTAATTGAAGGCGCAGTAGAACTAGTTTTATAATTTTGAGTTCCCAAAGTTGAACTTGCCAATACATTTCTATTGTAGTTACTTAAGCTATTTCCAGAATTATCTGTATAAGAAATACTTGGTTGAACACGGATAGATGTTGTTGAGTCCAATTTAGTATCGATCATAAAATTTAATCGATGGTTTAAACGATCGGTTGTACTTTCTTGATCATTTAAATTGGTTGTGGTTGTATTTCCCAATAAGTTTTGGGTAAAAGTATTCGAGGTACTAAACAAAGACGTTTTATTAAAGAAATAACTCCCGTTAACAATTGTTCCGTCATCGTAAACATCTGCAAAGTTAATACCTGCCGCATTTGTAGTGGTAATACCTGGTTGAGTACCTCCACCGCCGCCGCCAGTAAAGTTCATACGACCACCGCCGCCGCTAACACCGCCACCAAAATTTTGTTTGTTTACATTATTAAACTGGCCAATTAATGAAAATTGTTGGCTTTTATCAAATCTGTTCACGTTAACATTTACATCGTATCTGTCATCGGTACCGTAACCTAAGGTACTATTACCGAAATATCCTTTATTCTTTACCCCATTTTTTGTTACGATATTTAAGATTTTTTCACGGTTACCATCATCAACTCCTGAGAATTTCGATTGCTCAGACATATCATCAATGATTTGAATTTTATCAACCATATCAGCAGGCAGGTTTCTGGTAGCCAATAATGGATCGTTACCCATAAAGTCCTTTCCATCAACCCTAACTTTTTTAATGGTTTCACCCTGTGTTGTAATTGTTCCGTCTTTACCAACGTCAACCCCTGGTAATTTCTTCACTAAGTCTTCGACCACAGCATTTTCTTTTACTTTAATATTAGCTGCATTAAACTCTAATGTGTCCTTTTTAACCACAACTGGAGGAATTTCACCTTTAATCTCTACGCCCTTTAAGGTTACTCCAGTATCTTCCATGGTTAAATTTCCAAAATTGATACTTGGTTTTGCTGCAGTTAGTTCAAATTCTTGGGTTATTGTTTTTAGACCTAGATAAACTACATAAAGTTTATACTTACCTGGCGCCAAATTGGGGATGTTAAAAGTACCTGTTGCACTTGTATTGGCTCCACCAACAGTACTAGAATCACTTAACTTCTTAATAGCTACTGACGCATAATCAACTGGCGAATTATCCTTTCCATTTAAAACCTTTCCCGTTGCAGTCCCACTGTTTTGCGCACTCGCAAAAGAGGTAACGAATAAGAATAAAATAAATATTGATTTCTGTAAAAAATTGTTCATTTCTGTTTTATATATTTTTGTATAAGTTATCTATCAGACTAATGTTAGCTCCAAAAGTTTGTTAATAAGTGTTAAAATGTGGGTAACATTTTAAATACAACTAACTTTATCGTTACAGTACGGATAAATGGATCTTGTTTTTTATTAAAAATTAGGCTAAATACCCATAATAATTAAGATTGAGCATATGCTCTTGGCATTTTTGGGCAATGGCAGGAAGGTTTAAAAAGACCACATGAATTTAACAAAATAGCTAATAGTAGAACTAAACCCAATCTAAAATTCCTTTTCATTATAATTAGATCTATGAAATAACACATAGCTTGTTACACCCATAAAGCATCCGAACATATCACATGCAAAATCCCACCAGTCGGCAGATCGGTACGTAAAAACCTTCCATTGTAATAACTCTATTCCTCCGCCAAATATTACGGAAATTAAAATTATTTTAAATATCGTTAAAGAGCGAAAACTGTAATTATGTTGGTATTTTATTCTGCCATAAAATAACAACAGGGTTAATATAAAGAAAAAGCCCAGGTGGACTATTTTATCAAATCCGGCGAAGAAAAAGTGTGATGTGCCTTTACTTGCTTCAGATAAGTTAGCATTACAAAGCACCAAAACAATAATTGTCCAAACTATGGCCCAGCGATAGTATTTTAGTGCTTTGTAATTTACCATCAATTATGCTCCAACTAATGCTTTATAGTCATCAGCACTTAACAAGCTATTAACTTCTTCAAGATCTGAAATTGAAACTTTTACCATCCATCCTTTTCCATAAGGATCTGAGTTTACCAACTCAGGGCTATCATTTAATTCGCTGTTCACTTCTAGCACAGTTGCAGTTAATGGCATAAACAAATCAGAAACTGTTTTAACAGCTTCAACTGTTCCGAAAACTTCTTCTTTGGCAACTTCTGTACCAACGCTATTAATATCGATATACACAATATCTCCCAACTCACGCTGAGCGAAATCAGTAATTCCAATTAACGCTTCACTACCCGTGATGCTTACCCATTCATGGTCTTTAGTGTACTTTAATTCTGATGGAAAATTCATTATCTTAATATTTGTTTATAATTCTGTTTGATCAAGTGGCAAAGGTAATTATTAAACCCGTGTATCACAATAACTAATTAAGCGTTACGCGCAAACTAAACCCAAAGCTGCTAAATGATGTATTAAACGATTGAGAAGTGTAAGGCTTAGTGAGATTCGAATCATAAAATAATTTGAGGTTAAATCTCTGATTGAGCACATAATCAACACTTGGCCTTAGCGTAATATTCTTAGACCCAGAAGAAACTTCGGCTTCTTCAATATCGGCTCTATAAATAACCGTTTTGCCATCTCTTACCGCAACATCCAATTTAAAGTCCATATTATTATCTAGTTTAAGTTGGCGAAATAGACCAAAAGGAAATCTGAATTTAGTAGTGCGATAACCAAGTCCAAAAACCAAATTGTTCTCAGATAATTGTGCCAATTGGCTATTAGATAAGCTCAACGCCATTATTCTGGTCTTATTAACCTCAAAATTGGCAGTTAAATTATTTTTCAATTTGGTATCTATTCCAATTAAAGGTGCGAATTGCTCTGAAATACTTACTTGTGCAAACTGGTACAATGGCAAGAAGTTTTGTGTTACATCTCTTGAACTTACAAAACCAGCATTTTCCTGATATTTAAGCAAACTATTAAAGCCATTTACACTATAAGTTGACCGATAAGTATGTCTTAAACTCAATTCAGAGAATCTTTCTGCAAGGAAGGGAATTTTAGTCAAACCAGCGTAGCTGATCCTCCAATTTGGTAAAGGGATTTTAGGCAAACTATTTAGATTTACGGATCCTGCATTTTTACCAGTATATGCCGCAATAAATGAAGAAATGATTACATCCTGTGAATTTTTATCATAACCATCAGCAAAACCAGCAGTTGCACCATTTGAATTTGGATTTTGACTTCCCAACCGATTAGAGATTACTTGCCTATTAGCCATAAACTCATTGAACAGGGTTGACACTGTACTTCCATTTTTGTCTTTAAATGCTGTCCCTAATGTAATTATAGAGATACTATAATCTCCAGTAGTTGTAGGGCTTAGATTTCTAAAACTGCTGATAGAATTATCATATTTGAAATTCGTAGAGTAGTTCAAAGTCCTATTCTTTGTGGCGCTTAACGTAATCCTAAAATCCTTTATAGGTTCTAATGTACCTGTCATTTGAAAATCTTCTCTCAAAGTATTGATATACAACTGTGTTTGAAGCTCATCTGTAGTAATCCAGCCATTTAACAAAGCCATTTCTCTAATATCACGTTGACTTCCAAAAACGAAGCCCAAACCTGGTGCACCAGTTGCATTATCAATTCCGAAGTATTTTGTTCTGGGAAGATATCCGGGTAAAAATGTACCTTTTGTTTGCGTGAAAGCTACTTCAATTCTTCTAATACTGGTTAACAAGCGGACCAAAACATCAGAGAAAGAATTGGTTGAATCAGTTATATTTGTACTTCTTCTCACAAAGCCCAATTTATTGTAAAACCGATCCATGCTCAAAGTTGGATTTAACTGGATTGTTCTTGAATTTTGTATAGTATTCCCCAAATTAATATCCGGATCCCTTAGCGTAGACAAAGGTTCGGTTTGCCAATTGAAATTTGTACCATAAACTGCTGCAACATTTACAAAATCCAATCCAGGAATTTTATTAATCGGCAGGGTATATCTGATATTAAGATTATGGTTATAATCTGTTGTTCTCCCTAATGTTTTGAGATTTTGCCAAAGTGTATCACGTTTCAACCCTTCTATCCTACCATCTGGTTCGTCTATAATAGAATAATTTGTAGCATCAAAATCAAGGCTCAATGAATTCGTCAAATCCCAGGCAATACCATAAACCCTTGAAACCAAGAAATTTTTGTTGAATGTTGTATTAATTGGAATGTAATTATTTGGGTCGTTGTTTCGGAGCGTATTTTCCGAATAGAATCGATCAACATCAACCCTGAAATTGATCGATTTTGGCATTAGGGTAATATTGAAATCTTTCAGCAGCTTGAGCGTATTAGATTTAATCAATTTATCAAACGGCAAATAATTTTTCGGGTTTCCTTCATAATTATATCCAAGAGAAGCTTTGTAGGTATGCTGCAAACTGGTTTCATTTACGAAATCGCGATGGGCATACTTCGTTTGTGCATAGGAGACATTGAAATTTTCAATATCCCACAGGTGTGTCTTCGTATCTGTAGCTGCTCTTTCTTTCCTAACATTGGTAAAATTCAGACTACTTCTAGTGGTATAGTCTTGGGCAAAGTTTAAAATTGAATCACGTTGTACCTTATTCGCATTTTTTAAGGAATTTTTTAATTCAATATCTGGTGTACGAGGATCAAATTGAGGTGTCAATACCTGCTTAGAAAAACTAACATACATTGGAATTTTAATACCTGTTTTTTGTGGCAGGAACTTCCCTAATTCTATACTGGAAGAAACATCAAAAAAAGTATTATCAGACCTGTTACGTTCACTTACCTTTTTTTCTAATGAGCCAAATCCTATAGTTGATTTACTTCCAGAAACGTTAAGGTCGGCAAAGTCTGCTAACTTGGCATTCATCCTTGCCGTAGCTGCCCATCCACCGCGCTCATCAAATTCTGTTAGCCGCAGTTCATTAAACCAAACTTGGGCATCTTTATCCAAGCCATCATCAGCTGCTGGAGAAGCGGGATTACGCAATGGGTTTTTTAAGCCTAACATATAAACCCGAACTTTGCTCATATCTGGTTGCCCTTTTACTATAATCGTATTTCTACCAACTGTATAGGTAAAAGGAATATTAATTGGCCATGGCAAACCACCTGCTGTCCGTGCTCCATTACGTGCAACTTTGGCTTGTTGAAACAACTCAAGTTCAATATCCATCTTATTTTCATCGGGCCAGATGGCGTAAGGATCAGATGTACCAGGCCGTGTTACTTTTAATGGTTGATTATATTCATAGTAATTGTCTTGATTATCAGTTCCAATCCTTAAAAATGCTGAAAGCTGGTTATCCAGTAATTCTTTCTCTCCTATTGCCTCTAAGTGGATGTACATTTCCAAGCGTTTATAAGATCTGAAATCATTGTTTATTGCAGTTTTAAATGCTGCTCTACCATAACCATCTCTTAATTGTTTGATGATTACAGCCAATGATTGTTCATTTTGACGTGTATCTCCACGATAATTGCTAAAATCGCGCTCACGTACAATACCTGGTGGAATTACATAAGGGATAGGTGAACGTTTTCCATTCTCTTCAATATTTACCGTAGCAACTTCAATCGTAGAGTTATCAGGGCTAGCTGATGCGATAGCCGGATCTACAATAACTTGAAGTGCTTCATTCTTGGCATTATACTGGCGCCATTCTCCCCTTACCAATTGTATTTTAGCAAATCTTAAAATTGCAGTATCTGCAAAATTTGTCATGAAAAGGCGCATAAACCTAATCGATTTGAAATCTTGAATGCCGCCAACCTTTTGCTGATATTGGGCCAAGGGAATTCTGATCTGATACCATGTTGCATTCTGTGTAGATCCATTGGCTAATTTCACTGAGGAGACTACCTTATCGGTAACAAAGTTTTGTCCAACAACCAAATCGCTCGGGCGCATAGAGATCTTATACTGAAAGTATTCATCAGATTGCGTCATATTGTTATCTCTATTAATATCCTCTCCATCTGGCAGAGAAGTTGACGCAGAGTTCTCTAAACCAAGTTCTGCTTGTGATTGTTGTGAAGTTTTAGAGTTTCCTTCTGTTCCGTTGTAGCTTTGGTAGCGTCTTAAAATTCCGGCATTGATGTTATCCAAATTGCCACCTCTGAAATATGAATAATCATCTGATGATGGGTCATTCTCAAAGTCAAGTGCGGCATCTGGATTTAACTGGGCTTTAATTTGGGTAATCAGTTCTGCAAACTTTGCACGCTCATTTGCATTTGATAATCCATCTAAACCAACGTCCTGTGTCCTTCTGGCTTCAGGATCATTATCGAAAGCTTGTATTACCGGTTGAAGTTTCGCTACTCTTCCCCAATTTGTTTCATCATATTTTGAGGCATCGCCATTAGCTGGAAGGCCATTTTCTAAGGATTTTCTTCCATCTTTCAAGATATCTTCAGAGATGTTTCCAATGTTGAAGTAAAGATCTCCACCTTGTGATGCAGGTTTATACATGAACGGATCCATGATCCAAAGTTCGATGTATTCAATATTCTCCTTTTCAAAATCATTGACGTCTATCCTTCTAGAAATTCCTCCCCAACGCTGTCTTGGATTGTTTAATAATCCATTTGCTCCGAAACCACTTGTTACGTAATTATATGGCCCACGAATACTTGGATAATAAGCCAAATCTAATGTTGGGAGCCTGATAGACTGCCCAGTACTCGTTTCTTTGAAAGGGAATACTTCCTGTTCAATAATTTCTCGTACATAATGATTTGACAATTCGTTCCTATTGTTTCTTAAACTTGAAGGCAAATCTGAAGAACCTGATGTATAGAAAGTTGGGTCGATATTATAAAAAGCAAGTTTTGCTCTGTTATACCCATAGGCCAAGTTATCTACGAACTGTGATTCTGGAAAAAACTGTGGTGTTCCTGAGATTTGCCAAGGCACTGCGCTTTTTAGGTCAACGATAGAGCGTGCTGCTTCAAAATCATCCAAATAACTAGAACCTCCTTTGTCACCACCAGAATTTATCGCACTTGGATGCCCTGGGATTAATTGTGCATATTCTCCTGCAAAAGTAATACTTGAAGGTGCTTTAGTGGAGATGAAAGGTAGCTTATCAACCCATTTGGTTAGCCACCTTGAAGGGGAGCTATAGTTGAAATCCAAGCCAAAAATTGTATTGGATATAGGTTCTTCCAAATAATTTACTTTTTGAGTAAGTGGCTTCTCGGTCAAATTCATGAATGTGCCGCCTAAAGTTAATTTTTGATTAACATGATAATCAAATCTTGCACCAAAAAGAGAACGTTGCTGCAGTCCGAAGAGCTCGTTATTTTCTGTTGTAATCCTGATTGGTTGCCCAGAGATAAGAATGGCCGTATTGATGATCTTGACTCTTCCTCCTTGATAATCTACTGTAAAATCCTGTCCTTCCAATAATGGGATTGTACCAGCAAAAACTTTAACAGATCCTTCGGTTACATTGATGGAATTTAGGGAGAATTCTGAAGATATTTCAGACTGATAATTTCCTTTAATGACATAAAGGTTTTTGTTGCTGAATAATTGTTGCGCTACAACTTTGGTAGAATCGTATAGTTGTGGGTAAGTATATTTATCTGCCAATGGCTGTTCTCCGGGGAGATCGAATTTAGCGGCTAAATCACTTCCAAAAGGTTCAAGTACAGGGAAAATCACCCGTCCATTTTGAGGGTCTATGGTAATATATCCATTGTTTGTATTATTGATTAATGCATTTAGACCAGAGCCGGAACTATTTGAGAATGAGGTCTGGTTATTCTGCTGACTTAAATTTGTAGAAAAAGGCTTATTTTCTGCTTCAAAGTCAAAAACACCATCAGGTTTACGCTCTTTTTGCTGATTAAGCTGATCTAAATTGGTTAATGAAATGTATTGTTTGAGCGAGGTTCTTGCACCTTCCCTAATCAAAGGCATTTCTATTCCTGTTTTATCGTCAATTCTAAAGATATCAAGTTTAAAATTTTGCTGACTAATCTGGTATCCACCAATGGCATAAATATTTTTCATCATCAAATCCCATGTCGGCAAATTGGTTTTGATGGTTTCATTTTTTAAGAGCTTCGAAAACAGCACTTTTGGCTTATCCTGATCAAAAGAGATATCTGTAGAGAACTCTCCAACTTGATATTCAACGCCGTTATAGGTATAACGATAGGAGACTGCTAAAACCTCATCGGCATTTAGCGCATTATTTAGGGAAATGTAACCTAATTGAGGCTGAAACGTATATTCTCTATCGGTTAGTTTTCTGGCATAGGTAAGTTTGGCAAAGTTATCTGTTGAGCCATTGGCCTGAAAGTAGGATATTACACTATTGCTATTGGTTTGGCGTGCATCTGCAGGGATATTTGCTAGCAAATTATTACTCTGTACGGGAAACGTAGCATTTGTAAATCCTGAAGGTAGAATAGAACTACCACCGGTAATTTGCGCGGTATTATAGGGTTGATTTTCACCTAGATCTAAAAAGGCAAGTACGTCTCTTGAGTCTTGGGTATTTCCTGTTTTATTAGTGATCCAAACCTCAATTTTAGTTACCAATATCCCTGAGGTAACTATGGGAGGATTTGATAAAGCGCGATTATAATTATCTCTAAAATATTTTGCTAGGAAATAGTGTTTGTTGGCTTCATATTCACTTCCGCTGATGCGATATTCGTTCTGTTGTGCACCATTGTTGATTTGCAGTTCTCGAGATTGAGATTTCTGTTGAGAAAAAACCGCAGCGATATCAAGTTTCCCAAGTTGTAATTGCGTTTTAATCCCAAATAGTGCTTGTGTACCATTGATTAGGGTGCTATTTAACGGTAGACTTACGTTACCTGCTTCTATTTTTTTAATGATATCATCTTTTCCACCGGTATAATCAAGTTTTACTTGGTTTTCAAAATCAAATTGAGCTTCAGTATTGTAGTTCATATTGATTTTCATTTTGGTACCTATGTTACCAACTACATCCATCCGGATTACCTGATTAAAATCGAAGTTACTTTGAACACGCTGGCGTTCATTAAATAAAGGGTTTTCGTTCTTATTGATTCTCCCTAGAAAGGTAAGCTCGGCGTCACCTCTGGGTTGGATATCGATGGTTGTACCTCCAAAGATCTTCTCGAAAGCACGGCTATTGATTTTTACTGGCGGAATTATTCCTGTTTTTCTAACCTCATCTACTTCTGTGTTGGAGAGGTTACGCCAGTTTTCGCGTTTCATTTCACTATTCACCAATCTGAGATATTGATCAATAGTTAAATACTGTGGTGGAGAAAATAGATGATCACCAATTTTCTCGGTAATTATATACCTTTTGTTTAGTGCATCATAGGTAACTTCCCTTTTAATATTGGAGGGTAATGTTAAAAATGGGTTTGCATAGTTCCTCAGTCCCAAATTTTGCTTTTCGCGTAAATTAAATGGATTTCTGAGCGAATCTGTTCCTGTCTTTGTAGGCGAAACTTGAGAGAGAACCCTGTTGCCAGCAAAAATAATCAGTAAAAAAACAATTAGGGTAAGTTTGTTTTTCAATGGCAAATCAATTATAAATTCTTCAAAGCTATTTTGATCATTTGCTCTACCGTTAAATCCTGATCAGCATTTTTAACGGCATTGTCCACTGCCTTTTCTGCAACCTGCTTGCCAAATCCAAGCATAATCAAGGCAGATAACGCTTCGTCCCTTGTAGTCGTATATGAGGGCATAGAAATTAGTGAGTCTGGCCCTTCCTTCTTTAATTTATCTTGTAATTCTAAAACAATGCGTTGGGCAGATTTAGCCCCAATTCCCTTAATTCGTTGAATTAATACCACATCAGCTTTGATAATTGCATTTTGTATTTCTACTGGTGTAATTGATGAAAGCATCATTCTGCATGTGGTTGGTCCTATCCCTGAAACAGAAATCAGGTGTAGGAATAACCTGCGCTCGCCTTCATCAGCAAAACCATATAACGTATGTGCATCTTCCTTTACATGAAGCCATGTATAAATTTTACATCGCTCTGTGTTACCTATTGCGGAATAGGTATTAAGCGATATATTGATGTGATAACCAACACCTCCTGCTTCTACAACAACATAAGTTGGGCACTTAAATGTTAATTTCCCATCAATATACGCGTACATCAATTTTATTTTTTAGCTATTCTATTTAAAATTCCTTTTTTCTTTGCATTTGCAGCCTCTTCTTTACCCTGCACATCCAATACTGCAATAGTAACCATATTTACGATTTCTCGAACAGAACTACCTAATTGAACAATATGAACAGGTTTTTTTAATCCCAACAATATTGGCCCTACCGCTTCGGCTCCACCTAATTCTTGTAAAAGCTTATAAGCAATATTGCCCGACTCCAAGTTAGGAAAAACTAATGTATTTGCAGGTGCATCTGCTAATCTACTGAAAGGAAAGTTTTCTTTTAATAGTGAATGATTGATAGCAAAGTTTCCTTGCATGTCGCCATCTACTACAATATCAGGATGTTGCTCATGCAAAATCTGTACTGCTTTCCTGGTTTTTTCTGGAATAATGCCTTCATTAGATCCAAAATTAGAGTAAGAAAGCATTGCAATTCTCGGCTGGATATTGAATTTTCTAACTGCTTTATCAAGCAATAAGGTCAAGTCTACCAGTTCATTTACCGTTGGATCAACATTTACCGTGGTATCTCCAAAGAATACAGGACCTTTTTCGGTCATCATCATATACATTCCGGCCACTCTATTTACGCCTGGCTCTGTACCAATTACATGTAGTGCAGGTTTAATGGTTGACACATAATTTTTTGTAAGTCCTGAAATCATTGCATCAGCCTCTCCAAACTCTACCATTGATGCTCCAAAATAGTTACGATCACGCATCATCTTACTTGCATCAACTGCGGTAACTCCACGACGTTGTCTCTTTTTTAAGAGGGAATCTGCATATTTCTTCATTCGTTCCGGTTCTAAAACCGGTTCTATAATTTCAACGCCTTCTAAATCTAAGGCATTTTCTTCGATAATCTGCTGGATAATTTCTTTATTTCCTAGCAGGATTGGAATTGCAATGTTATCATCTTTTACAATCTGTGCGGCTTTTAAGATTTTATAATTATCAGCTTCAGCAAACACGACACGTTTAGGATCTGATTTGGCTTTATTGGTAATTGCACGCATGATCGAATCGTCTTTACCCAAACGATTTTTAAGCTCTTCAAAGTAAGCATCCCAATCGGTAATCACTTTCCTTGCCACTCCAGATTCTACGGCAGCTTTGGCAACGGCCATCGAAACATTTGTCAATAAACGGAAATCCATTGGTTTAGGAATGATATAATCTTTACCAAACTTAATGTTACGTTCGTTATAAGCCATGTTTACTGCTTCTGGAACAGACTTTTTAGCTAGTTCTGCGATTGCTTTAACTGCGGCGATCTTCATTTCTTCATTGATGCTGGTTGCCCTAACATCTAATGCGCCTCTAAAAATATATGGGAAGCCCAGTACGTTATTCACTTGATTTGGATAATCAGAACGGCCGGTAGCCATAATGATATCTTTACGTGCACCGATTGCTAGATCGTACGCTATTTCTGGATTTGGATTAGCCATGGCAAAAACGATTGGATTTTTAGCCATAGATTTTAACATGTCGACTGAAACGGTATCAGCAGAGGAAAGACCGATAAACACATCAGAATCTTTCATAGCCTCAGCTAGCGAGTCTAATTTCCTATCTGTTGCAAATTCTCTTTTAATCGGATCTAGGTTTTCGCGACTGTTTTTGATCACCCCACTTCTATCGCACATTACGATATTTTCTTTTTTAGCACCCAATGATACATACAAGCGAGAACATGAAATTGCAGCGGCACCAGCACCATTTACCACAATTTTAATCTTGTCCATTTTTTTCTTTTGCAGATCACATGCATTTAGCAATGCTGCAGCAGAAATAATTGCTGTACCATGTTGGTCATCGTGCATTACAGGAATGTTCATCTCCTCTTTAAGGCGACGTTCGATCTCGAAACATTCTGGTGCTTTAATATCTTCTAAGTTTACACCACCAAAAGTTGGTTCAAGTGCTTTAACTATTTTTACAAAATCATCTACATTTTTTGTATCCAGTTCTAAATCGAAAACATCAATATCAGCAAAGATCTTAAACAACAGGCCTTTACCTTCCATTACAGGTTTTCCCGCTTCTGGACCAATATCTCCCAAACCCAAAACCGCAGTACCGTTACTAATTACAGCAACTAGGTTACCTTTTGCGGTATATTTATAAACATCTTCAGTGTTTTCGGCAATTTTTAAACAAGGTTCAGCCACTCCAGGCGAATAAGCCAATGTCAAATCTCTTTGAGAAGAATATGGTTTTGTTGGGACTACCTGAATTTTTCCAGGTCGCCCTTGCGAGTGATAATCTAAAGCGTCTTGTTTTCTATTTGTCTTACTCATTGTTATGATTGTTGGTAGCGGGCAAAGTTACTACTTTTGTTGAAGATGTAGCACAGGAATGTTACGTTAAGAAAGCTTTAAGCTGAAAGCACAAAGCTTAAAGCTCAGCGTGTATAGGTCGATGGCCGAAAGTCAATAGCTAATGGCTTGTGCTAAGGGCATCCCTTTGGGAGGTGCAGAGGCCTACAGCTTAAAGACAAAAGCTTAAAGCTGAAAGTGTTTATTGTTTCTTGGATGGCTATAATTGTTATATTTGTATTACTTCGTATTTTGCCGTTCGGTGAGATTAAAAAGAACAAATATTTTCTAACCTTATAGCGACCTTATAGCGATATGTCTGTAGTCTTTCTATAGTATAGCTGTAGTGTAGCTCCAGTGTAGCGGTAGTATGATTGGTTCGATTAGCTCATTGGTCATTTGGTCAATAGCTGATGGTCAATGGTCCATGGTCTGGACTCATGGTCTGGTTGATAGTGCATGGTTGATAGTTTAATGGTCTGGGTGTTTATAGCGATGGGTGAAATTTAACTAGGGGTTCATACTTGTATGATTCCCCCTTCGTCGGAAGGACAAACTAACGCTAGAGGACAAAATATAGCCGAAGCGAAAAGCCATGCAACACTAATGAACTAATGGCGAATGAACCAGTGAACTCATATGAACAACTAGAAATTAGCTTTTAATTTTCAGCAACATGCCTGGTTGCAGTGTTACTTTTGTTAGCTTATTGATTTTTTTGATACTGGCTACTGTGGCACCATCAAATTTTTCGGCGATGCCAGATAAGGTATCTCCTGCTTTTACTTTATAGGTGATAAAATTTGGTTTCTCGATAATTTTAGGGGCTGCGCCTTTAGTATAAATCTTGAGCTGTTGCCCAGGAATTACGGTATTGCTTTTTAAGTTGTTCCAAACTTTGAGATCTTGTACTTCAACATTGTAGAGATTGGCAACGATACCTAAATTCTGTCCGGGTTTAACCTTGTAGTTGAGCACCTTTGGTGGTGCAGGTTTACTGATCAGTTTAAGTTTCCGTAAATCTCTCACATCATCGGTTGATGCCAGCACAACTAGTTTATCTACATCAACATCTGTGTTTAGGAGATCGTATAACTTGGCGTAACTGACTTGCTCTACCTTTGGCAGGATAATTCTTTTTGGAATTTCGGCTGTACCGTTTACTATTTTCTTTTTATAGGAAGGGTTTAAGGCAAAAAGTGTTTCTTCTTCATAATTGATGGCTTTGGCAAGATCAGCTAGTGAAACAAAATTACTTACCTGAATAGAATCAGTACTAAAATTGATATCATTTGGTTTCAGGGCAATTTGATGTGTTTTGGCATAGTTCATTACATAAACTGCAGCGATAAAAGCGGGCACATAATTTCTGGTTTCTTTTGGAAGGTAGGCCCTAATTTGCCAAAAATCTCTTGATCCAGCTTTCTCTATGGCACGGGTTACATTTCCTTTACCACAATTATAAGCTGCAATGGCCAAAAGCCAATCGCCCAGTTCTTCGTAGGCATCTCTAAAATAAGCAGCTGCGGCATAACTAGCTTGAATAGGATCTTTCCTTTCATCTTCGAAATTATCCATGTTTAGTCCGTAAGCTTTTGCTGTACTGAACATAAACTGCCACATTCCGGTTGCGCCCACCCTAGAAATGGCATGCGGGTTCATGGATGATTCAATAATTGGAAGGTATTTGATTTCTTCGGGGATGTGGTAATCCTTTAATGCTTTTTCAAAAATCGGGAAATAGTAACCAGCGAGGCCTAACATCTTCCCCATCATATCTTTTCTTTTGCTATAAATGTCTATGTAGTTTTGTACATATTCATTATAGCTTAGCGGAACGGTCTTTTGAATAGAATCAAGACGGAGCTTATAGATAAGGTTTTGATTATAAAATAGGGGCTGGTCAATAATTGGGACCGCAACAGTATCAGGAATTGGGCTTACACCGATGATTTTAAGCAACGAATCGCTTTTTATTACTCTTACTGGGTTTTGAGCTGCAGCTGATAAAAATGCCAGAAAACTCAATAGGCTTAGTACTATTCTTCTCATAGGCGTTACAAGTCAGCCAATGGCGGACGCTAATTTTCGTTTAAAAAACGATGTGAAAGGTTAAGTAGTTCTTGTTCGTTAAAGTGTTTGGTCATTAACTGAACACTTAACGGCAAACCTATGGTATTATTGCCCAATGGCAGTGCTATAGCTGGAATTCCTGCAAGGGAAGCCAAAACTGTATAGATATCTGCCATATACATTACCAATGGATCCTGTATATTTTCTCCTATTTTAAACGCTGGTGTTGGGGTAACGGGGCTAAGCAAGAAATCAAATTCGGTTAATAGGCTTTCTATTTTCTCTCTTATCAATCGCCTTACCTGTTGTGCCTTTTGGTAATAGGCATCATAATATCCGGCACTTAAGACGAAGGTGCCCAATAGTATTCTTCTTTTCACCTCTTCACCAAATCCTTCAGCTCTTGACTGTTTGTAGAGTTGATTTAAGCTTTCTGCCTGTGTATTTCTATAGCCATAATGTACGCCATCATATCTAGAAAGATTTGATGAAGCCTCGGCAGTTGTGAGCACATAATAAGCTGGAACAAGGTAATCCAAAAGGTCAAAAGAAACATAGGTTACTTCATGGCCTTGGCCTTTCAGCTTTTCAACTGCGGTTAAGATAGCGGCTTTGATTTCAGGATCCAGTGCATCGTTTTCAACTGTTTCTTTTAATACGGCAATCTTTTTGTTTCCTTGAAGAGATAGGTTTTCTAGATAGTTTGGAACTGGCAAGGTGGAAACGGTACTATCGGCTTCATCTTTACCTGCTAAAACAGAAAGTAATAGTGCGGCATCGGTTACTGATGATGTAATTGTACCAACTTGATCAAAAGATGAGGCATAGGCAATGACACCATACCTAGAGATCCGTCCATAAGTTGGCTTGAAGCCGATTACGCCACAAAATGCTGCTGGCTGACGTACGGAACCACCTGTATCGGTACCTAATGCGGCTAAACAGAGATCGGCTTGTACTGCAACTGCTGAACCACCAGATGAGCCACCTGCAACGCGTTCTATAGCTGCAGCGTTTTTAACTGGGCCAAAATAAGAGGTTTCATTAGAGCCACCCATTGCGAATTCGTCACAATTGAGCCTTCCGATAATGATGGCATCTTCTGCCAAGAGACGTTCAACAACGGTTGATGAGTAGGGAGATACAAATCCATCTAGCATTTTAGAGGATGCTGAGACTTTATGGTCTACATAACAGATGTTATCTTTTATACCGATTACCATTCCGGCTAATTTACCGGCTGTACCCTGATCTATTTTTTGTTGCACGAGAGCTGCCTGTGAAGTGGCAGAATCAAAAAACACCTCATTAAAAGCATTGAGGTGTTGATTTTTTTCAATCTGCTCAAAATAGTAGGAGATCAACTCCTGTAGATTAAGCTTTTTTTGCGCAAGTTTTCCCTGAATATCTGCTAAAGAGCTATATTTCTTCAAAATTTGAATTTAGAAACAAAGAGTGAATGATATTTTATAAAGGCTTATTCTCATTTGGTTTGGTATCGTTAGGATCGATACCATCTTTACCATCTTTGAATTCTCTCATACCTTTACCTAATCCACGCATTAGTTCTGGAATTTTTTTACCTCCAAATAATAACAAAAGCACCAAAACAATTAAGGTAATTTCCATTGGTCCAATTGCTGCTAATAAAGTTGGTTGTGTCATGATATTTATATTAGTTTTCTAATCTATTTTAAGAAACTATAATTCTGTTTCTTTATTCTTTTTCTCTAGGTTAATTTCAGTGTTGCTTTTTTGCTCAACTGGGCTTGGTGCTTCTTCGGTTAAGGATTGGATTGGTGCATCATCAGTTGATGGATGATGACGTTCGTTGTTGTAATTTTCTGCGACATGTTCGCCAACACCATTACCGTCCTTAAGTTCATCATCTAAACCTACGTTATTTATGTTCCGATGGATTTCACGTTTTACACCTTCTGATGCATCTTTAAACTCCCTAATTCCTTTTCCTAAACCTCTTGCCAATTCGGGTAATTTTTTACCTCCAAACAACAAAAGTACAACTACCATGATGAGGGCAATCTCACCTCCACCCATGTTTAAGAATTCTAATAATATGCCTGAATACATTTTCTATTGGTTTTAATACAAATATAGACAAATATTTTGCCTAATAGATTAACGAGATAACCAGCTTTCTGGATTTTGTGGTGTACCTGCACGGTGAATTTGAAAGCCAAGTTCGCCAACACCATCATTGAGGCCTACCACACCGATGTTCTGTTTTGTAGTTACCATATCACCTTTACTCACACTTACACTTTTTAAATTATAGTAAACTGTAAAATATTCACCGTGTTTGATTAAGATTACATATCTGCCCTGAACAGGAGTAATAGATGATACCTTACCAGAAAATACCGCTCTAACGGCAGCATCATCGCTTGTTTGATAGGTAACTCCATCGTTTCTACCTGAAGCCTGATCAACCATATAAGCGCCATAATGGCCGCTGATGTAACCATTGGTTACTGGTGCAGGCAAACTTCCTTTATTATTTTCGAATGCGGCCGAAAGTTTAGCAGCTTCAGGTGTTGCTCTTAATAACTCGCTATTGTTCTTTTTAGGTGCCGTTGAAGCTGCAGGTGCAGGTCTATTTTCTGCTTTGGCTTTAGCTGCCGCCACTCTTGCTGCTTCACGCTCTTCTTCTTCTGCCCTTTTACGTGCCGCTATCAATTCCCTTTGGATAGCCGCTTTAATTTCGCGATCTACCGCAGCCTGCTGTTGTTTCTTTTTCTGGATATCCTGTTTGTACTGTTTCTCTTGTTTGCTCAACTGATTGAGTACAACGGCCTGTTCATTTTTATTTTTATCCAACTTGCTCTTCTCGGTCACCTGTTCTTTCAACAAGTTGTTTTTACTTTTTAGATCATGGTCCAAAACAACGATCTGATGGCTAAGATCTTTTTCTGTTCCCTGGATGTACGCTGCTTGTTTTTTACGGTATTGACCAAATTGTTGTAAATATTTAATTCTTTTATAGGCCTGATTAAAATCTTTAGCTGCAAAGATGAACATCATTTTATCATATGAATTTCTGTTTCGCTGTGCAAATCTGATCATTCCTGCATATTCCTTTTTTAAATCAACCAATCTACTCTGCAGGTTATGTACTTTTCCTGTATTTTCTGTAATCTGGTTATCCAAATTTTTCATTTCAGAGTTAATCGTAGCGATTTTCTCCTGCCTCAATCTGATTTGAGATTTAATGGCATTAATTTGGGTTAATGTTAATTTCTTACCATTAACAGTTTTATTGAGGTTTTTTTGGGCAAGTTCAATTTCTCTTTGTAGCGCTTCCCTTTTACGATTTAGTTCTTTCGGAGTTTGCGCAAAACTACCTGAACCAAAGGCTACGAACAGTACGATAAGAAATAGTTTGTTTAGCTTCATTGCTCCAAAAATATAAAAATTAGTTGATTAGCTCGAAATTTTTAGGAACCGTAAATGGGAATTCAATCGCAACATTGCTTTCTATCTTTACAAATTCGATATCAATATTTATTTTTTTCGCTCCTGCCATGGAGTTGATTTTCAGCTTTGATGGGAATAAAGCATTATTTACTGGCGTATAATTGCCATAAACAACCTTAAAAGCCTGCCCTGCTTTAGCATCATTCAATGTAGTTTCTGCAACCTTGAGGAGGGTGTTAAAAAGAATACGGTAAGCTACATCTCCGCTGTTGCCACTAACAGCCCAAACGCCATTATCCTGGACAAGTGCAGAACTTTCTGTCATAAAATTAGCGATGGTGTTTCCAGAAAGCACTGCTTGCAATAAAGCGAAATCTACCTGTTTATTGGTAAAGCCATAAATGTAGCTGAATGGTTTTTTCAGGAATGTTTTCTGCAGGTTGTTTCTCAGCAACAAACTATCAGGGGTTACAATGATCCTAGCTCCTTCAATGCCTGCAATACCAGTTACGCTAACCCAGATCTTTTTATCACGCTGAATTCTAATGTTCATGGTTACATTATTTTCATCACCATCAATATTCAAGTTTGCCTTTCCTTTTAGTGATAATGTATTAAACGGAAGGTCTTTACTTTTCAGCAGCTTAAGGTTTTGGGGTTTATCATCAACTTTAGCAGGGGCATTTGCTGTAGTTGAAGCAGGAGGTGTTGCTACAATTACCTTTTTTGGTCGGCAACCAATTCCCAATAAAACGAACGTAACGAGGATGAAGCTATTTAATATATTTCTTTTCATTGATTTTTTTATTAAGTTTTTCGGAGTCATTTCCAGCTTGTTTGGCTTTTTGCCACTGTACTACAGCATTTTCCTTTTCCCCTTTTAAGAATAGAATATCGCCATAATGCTCCAAGTAAACGGGATTTGAAGCCTCATTGTTTTGCAAAGCTTTTGATATCCAATTTAATGCCTCATCGTATTTGCCCAATTTAAACAGTACCATTGCATAGGTATCGAGTACAGATGCATTTTTTGGTAATCCTGCAACGGCCTTAGCTGCTAGGGTTTCGGCTTTGCTTAAATTCTGATTCCTTAACGCCAAATAGTAGGCATAATTACTTAAGGTCAAATAATTATTGGGCGATAATGATATGGATTTATCAAATGCGACATCAGCTTCTTTCAGTTTCTCCTGATCGATCAGTACTTCTGCCTGGAGCGCAAAAATCATAGCTTTCAGGTTATTATCATCGCCATCTAACTGCAATGCTGATTTAATCTCTAATCCTGCTTCTGCATTCTGTCCATTTCTATGTAATGCAAATGCGCGATAGTAATAAAGTATAGCCTGATTTGGATAGATAGAAAGTGCTTCTTCTCCGGTTTTGATCGCTTCAGCATATTGGCCCATTAGGGTCTGGATGCCCAATAGTTTTTCCCAAGCAACATAAAGCTGATCGGAAATCTTTAAGGCGTGCTGATATTGTTCTTTTGCCGCTCCAAGATTGTTTTGTTGATAAAGCACATCTCCATATAAAACCAATAGCTTTGGATCTTCTGGATGTGTTTTAACAGCAATCTGAGCTAAATCTGTCGCATCTTTTACAACCGTTTGATTGTTAAACCTTGGCAACATTAAGCTCACAATTTTAACCTTGTTGTTGACTGGCATTTCCTGGTTCGCAAAAGCTGATTTAAGCGGTGCAATGGCCAATTCATTTTTCTTTTGCGATTGATAGATATCTGCAATTGCCAGATCGATTTCATACTGATTAGGATCAATCGTTTTTGCTTTCTGCAATAAGATGAGCGCTTCCTCTTTTTTGTTCTTTTCTAAGAGCACCCCACTTAAGTAAAGATAATTTTTAATGTCTTTTGGGTTTTCGGCCAGCATTTTATCAATGGCGTCATTATTAGGTACGGCACCATTTTGCATTACCACCCGTTGTTTCGCTATGGTTAGTTCATTTGAAATACCGAATTTCTTTTCTATTTCATCATAAGACTTTTGGGCCGAATCCATCTTACCTCCAATGACGTATGCACTTGCGCGATCAAAATATAGGTTTGAGTTTTCTGGATCTAAAGAGATTAGCTTAGTAAATACATCAACTAAGGCTTCCATATTGCCATTGCGTTTATAAATTTCACCCTGTAGCTTTAAAAACCAACTATTAGATGAATCTAGGGCAATTGCTTTCTTGATGAAAGTTTCTGCGTCAAGCAGTTTGTTCTGACGATAATTTAAAGAGGACAGCTCAAAGTATGCTGCTGCATTTTTAGGATCAAGGTCAATTATTTTACTGAAACTTGTATTGGCTTTGGTATAATTTTCTGCCATTTTCTCTTTTAATCCGGCAAAAAAAAGTTCTTTTATAGCATTCTGCTCTTTCCCTACCTGTAGTGGAGATTCTTGTGCATGAAGCCCTAAATGGCAACAAGCAAACAATAATAAAACAACCTTAAACTTCATATTACCTCTTAAATTTCAATCCCAAATGCACTATAACGGCTAATTATTTGCCTGTATGTCCATAACCTCCCGCACCACGTGCGGTATCACTTAATTCAGTTACGCTCTCCCAACTAATGGTTTCATGCTTTGCAATTACCATTTGGGCAATCCGATCACCATTATTAATTACAAAATCTGTATCAGAGAGATTTACCAGCAAGACCTTGATCTCTCCACGATAATCTGCATCAATTGTTCCCGGCGAGTTTACGATCCCAATTCCATGTTTATAGGCCAACCCGCTTCTAGGTCTGATCTGCGCTTCATAACCTATCGGCAATTCTATATGTAAACCTGTTGGAACTAAAAGACGCTGTAAAGGTTTAATCGTAATTTCTTCAGTTGTAAATGCCCTCAAGTCCATTCCGGCAGCATGAGCAGTTTCGTAGGCAGGAAGTGGGTGATTGGAGTGGTTTATGATATTGATCTTCATGTTATTTAGCTGATAATAATTTTTTAACGTTGTCTTTCTCCATAAAATATATGCCTGCCAAAAATAAAATCAGCAAGCCATTTCCTATGAAAATATTCTGTTCAAAGATATAGAATGATAAATATACCAAAACTAGGGAAACCCCTAAATAAGCAACCATCCTTTTTAAGTTGTAGGGAATTGGATAAAATTTCTGTCCTAAAACGTAAGAGATGACCATGATGATAAGATATGCCAACATGCTTATCCAGGCAGAGGCCATGTAACTATATTTCGGGATGAGCGCAATATTCATTACGATCGTAAAAACTGCACCTACCAATGAGATGTATAAACCATAACGAGTTTGATCTGATAGGCGATACCAAACAGACAAATTCATATAAATGCCCAAACAAACATAACCGAAAAGCAAAAATGGTACTGCTGGTAGGCCAACCCAATATCTTTCATTGATGAAGTGTTTTATCAATTCTATATTGGCAATAAGGCCCACAAATAGAATGGCAAGTGCCAGTACAAAATAGTTTAAAATATTGGCATAAGTTGTTTTTGCATTTGCATTTTTAGCATGACTAAAAAAGAAAGGTTCTGCACCTAATCTAAATGCGGTGTTAAAGATACTAATGAACACGGCCAACTTAGCTACGGCACCATAGACGCCGGTTTCATGATCGGCAATATTCTCGGGCAAAAATTTACTCAGTAGGATCTTATCTAAATTTTCATTGATGATAAAAGAAAGATTTGCTGCCAGAACCGGCCAACTGTAGCCAAACATCTTTGCAAACAAAGCGCGATCAAATCTTAACTGAAGAGCTAAGAATTCTGGCAAGAGCAAAATAAAAGTTGCTATACTGGCAACTAAATTGGCAACAAAAACATAGCCTACCCATTTCGGTTTAAACCAGCTCACTAACCACTCATGACCCCATCCATTATTTTTAATGATATAGGGAATAATGTAAATGAAGATGAGGTTAAGCCCTACAAAAACACCAATATTAACAAACTTGAGCAAGCTATATTTAAAGGGCCTCCCATCAGCCCTGAGCTTGGCGAAAGGAATGATACAAATGGCATCGATGAATATGATCCAAATGAGATATTGAACATATTTTTTTTGGTCATCAAAACTAGCCAACGTATCGCTTCCAGCAGTAAATTTTGCGAATGTATTGGTAAAAATTAGTCCTGTAATTAAAAACATTAACGAAATGAAACCTACAACCAAAAAACTGTTGTTATAAATTTCCTGTTTTCTATTTTCATATTTGTTCAGGTACCTGAAAAAAGTAGTTTCCATTCCAAACGACAAGATCGCATTGATAATAGAAGCATAACTGAACATTTTGGTAAAAATACCATAAACCCCTTCGGCATAAACACTGGTATAAATTGGTGTTAATATGAAATTAAACAACCTGGAGAAAATGGTGCTTAATCCATAAATGAGGGTCTGACCAGCGAATTTTTTATATACAGACATTGATAATTTAGAATTCAGGGTTAAATGTTAGCATTATTAAAGCAATTATAAATGATCAGTTTTTTAATTACCACAATAGGTTTTTCTTTACGACTTCAAAGTTGCGGTAATCTTTTATCTCTCCATCTGTTATTTCCACCTGTTCTACTTTTGCCTTTTCTGGACCTTCTTTACACCAATCTACAAACATTTCTAAAATAGTCGCTTCTCCTTCGGCTTCTACATAAACAGACCCATCTTTCTCATTTTTCACAAACCCTTTGACCCCCATTTGATCGGCTACCGCTTTAGTACTGGCCCTGAAAAAAACGCCCTGCACTTTTCCTGTTACTTTGATGTTGATGTGTTTCATTGGGTTCTGATGTTAAAAAGTTGTAATGTTTAAATGTTGGAAAATTATAAAGTTGTGCAAAGGGCATCTCTTTGGTCAATGTCATTATTTAAGCTTTTCTGTCCATAACTTCCTCGTTTCTGCGAGGCATCGCCTGTCCCGCAAGTGCGGGGAAGCAGTCTCCTTGCTTGTTTTGACGCTTATAGCAGCAAGGAGATTGCTTCGCGAAAGCTCGCAAAAACGTAACTCCCCTTAAATAACGACATTGCCATTTGGTACAAAGTTAAAGGTTTGATTTCACTGTTATAAGGAGTTGGCTATCAAATATTGCTTTTGGAGATATTACAGGTTCTTCCAAGGGGGGCTTTTTCCCGTAACGTTTAGATACAATCTCTTTAACTATTGGATGGGTAAGGTCAAATGTTCCTAGTTTCTCCAGCTTTGCCAGTTCGATATTTAATGCTCGTTTATAAATCTTCCAAGTGAGTTCTGAACAGTATAGCTGACCATCTGACCATTCGAAAGTCAGGTCGTAAGTTCTTCCAAGCATCGGTTGTCCTTCCTTTTTCATTCTTTCAATACTAGCTGCATTGATGATCTCATTTGCATTTTTTAGTCGCTTAACAACAAATTTTCCATCTTTCCCTCTTTTAACCCAATCATTAAGTGGGGTTAACTCTACAGATTGATTAGCTTCAAAAACGAAAAATCGGCCTTCATTTTTATAGATAATCCCGCAATGAGAATATGGGGAATTTGTAGCCAACTGTATAGCTTTGCTCTGCGATGATAATGAAGTTTGGAAGATGAGATCACCTTCTTTAATTTGAGTGTCTAAAGGGTTAAATTCCTTTTGCTTTTCATTCTTATTTTTAACCAATACTATTGCAAACACTAGGAGAAGCACGGTTACAACGGCAAATATTCTTTTTCCTATCATACTATAACGGACTTCCAAATGTGACCTTTCCGAAGCAGAAAGCAAATATTACATAGATTAATATGGGAATTAACAACATTGTCGATTCCATATGAGCGGCAAAATATTTAACGAGTGCCAAACTACTCATTAGAAAATGGGCAAAATTCCCAATAGCAACAGGCTTACTATAAATCCCTCCAATCAGATTAGCTTTTGCCATCCAGTTCAAAAGTCCGAACCCGAAATATATCGCACCAAAAACCTGAACAAAAACGGATAGGGAATTAGTTTCGCCTGCGCCGAGATACTTTAATAATTCATTTGGTAAAAAAGAGCAACATAAGCCGATTAAAACCAGAAAGATTGCACTTGAGCCCATTAAAAACTTGGTATTCATTATTTTTATTTATGTATTTACAGAATAAGTTGAATGTTATTTTTTGTAGCGATAAATTCTTCCCAAATATCGTTTAAAATTTCTGCTGCGGGTTTAATTTCTTTGAGCATAGCAGAGATCTGTCCAATTTCCAGTTCTCCATTTTCCATATCGCCCTCAAACATTCCTAGTTTGGCTCTTGCTCTGCCCAACAGTTCCATTAGTGTTGCGGTATTAGCTCCTTCTGCCTCTGCCTGGGCAATGGCATCGGCAAACTCATTCTTTAACAGGCGTACCGGTACCAATTTTTTCATTCGAAGTTTGGTATCACCTTCTGTAGCGCTAATTATCTTTTCTTTAAAGTTAGGGTGTGCGGATGATTCTTCGGCCACTGCAAATGCAGAACCAATCTGAACAGCATCTGCCCCTAAAACAAAAGCAGCCAACATGGCCTTTCCACTTCCAATGCCACCAGCTGCAATTACAGGGATGTTAACCGCGGCCTTAATCATCGGTACAAGGCAGAAGGTAGTCGTTTCTTCCCTCCCATTGTGTCCACCGGCTTCGAAACCTTCAGCAACAATGGCATCAACCCCACTCTCTTGTGCCTTTAACGCAAATTTGGTATTCGCAATAACATGGACTACAATTATTCCATTTGCTTTTAAAAAAGAAGTCCATGTTGCAGGATTACCAGCAGAAGTAAATACAATTTTCACTTCTTCCTCTACCAAGATATCCATGATCTCTTTCACATTAGGATATAATAACGGTACGTTTACAGCAAATGGTAAATCTGTTGCTTGTTTGCATTTTTGAATATGCGTCCGCAATACCTCGGGATACATAGAGCCTGCACCGATAATTCCAAGTCCGCCTGCATTAGAAACCGCAGCCGCCAACTTCCAACCGCTACACCAAACCATGCCGGCCTGGATAATGGGATATTTAATATTGAAAAGTTTTGTAATGAGATTGACCATTAAAATATGCGTTTTAATTGTGTATCGGTCTTAATTTTATTGTCGTTATCAAGATCAAGTAATATCAGCCCTGGCTTTTTACCTTTCTCCAAGCTTCCATATTGATCTTCAATCCCCAAAAATTCAGCTCCATTTAAGGTAGCCCATTTTAGGAGTTCATTAAATGGAACAGCTTTATTTTCTTGTAATGTAAGCAGCTCTCCCAAAACACTTAAGTGATGGTTACTGGCTAAGCTATCAGTTCCTATGGTGATTTTAACGTTTTCTTCCCTAAAAAGAGCTACATCCGGCAAAACACCTTCGATGTACAAATTAGCATTTGGGCACAGGCACCAATAGAGTTGCTGATGTGCTGCTTTGGCAAAATCGATATCTTCCTTTTTGCTCATTGTATTGTGCACCAATAGGGTATTTACATTTTTTGGCAATCGAGGGAGATGGTAATTGATAGCGTTTTTACCCGAATGGTGTGCCTCACTTTGTGCGAGGCCCAGTTCTGCAAAAAAATCAGCAAAACTTCCTGTTCCTGTCTCAAAAAGCTGGTTTTCGCCATCGGTTTCCTGATTGTGAATAGATACAATGTCGCTTTCTTCCGTAACCAAATTGATTTCATCGAACAATGTTGAGGATACAGAATAAGGCGCATGAGGAACGATACTCGCTTTTAAGGGCTTAAAATCATTTTTCAGTTGTACCCCAGCTTCGATAATCGGTTTTGAAGGCCTATTAAACCCAAACACCTCTACAAAAGTATGGTAGTAGATTTTACTTTTTAATTTAACTGATTTAGAGATCAGCAGGTTAGCAATATCACCAACTGCTACAATCCCATTATCGAACATTTCCTGATCGGCACTTTCCATTGCCTCAATGATCTCACTTTCGGTTTGTTGCCGTTGTGCCAAAATCCCTTTAATAAAATTAGGCAGGCCTGTTTTTTCGGCAATTTTATTTCGCATATGCGATAATTCCAGATGGCAATGGGTATTGATGAAACCTGGAACAAGTACTCCTTTATATTGCGCTATATCGGTTATTCCAAGCTCCATTGCACGCTCTGAGGTTAAAACGTTTTCAATCTCACCATCGGGGAAATAACCTATTACTCCATTTTTTATTGGGCCCGAACTCACTGGAAATACCCAATCTGCCGAAATATATTTTTGCATACCTACAAAGTAAGTGCAATCGCATCAAAACTTAAAATTATCACCGTGCCAATCTTTTGATGTGCCAATGATTACTCCCCATAAAACAAAGTTTAAATGATGAATATAGAAACAAGTTGTGGAGAAATGCAACAGTTCAGAAAAAGGCGTTAAAATTTAAACTGCTTATTTTAAGCTATTTAACAAAAAATATTTCTATTGGCACCATTATGAAGCTAGTGGGAATAAGAATTCAATTATAAATTATTAAAATAACAAGTAATGAAAAAATTAATCTTATCAGCTACGTTAGCTTTCGCAGGATTTGCAGCAGTACAAGCAAGTGAATTAAAACAAGTAAACAACAAAATCGAAATCGTTTCGGTACAAGATAGTGTAGTTAAAACTCCCGTTAAGTTAGAAGAACTGCCTGAAGCAGTAAAAACTACCCTTAAAAATGATGCTTATAAAGCATGGACACCAACAGGAGCATTTCATGTTAAAGAAAGTGCTACAAAAGAGTACTACTTAATTGACGTGAAAAAAGAACAAGAAGCTGGTTCGATCAAACTTGATAAAGACGGTAAACCAGTAGAATAGTCAACAAAGTCACAATCAATCATCCCTATTGCATGTTATAAAACATGCGTTATAAAAATCAATTTTTAATAAATTAATCATACCATATCATGAAAAAATTAATCTTATCAGCTGCTTTAGCATTCGCAGGATTTGCAGCAGTACAGGCAAGTGAATTGAAACAAGTAAACAACAATAAATTTGAGACTGTTTCAGTACAGGATAGCGTAGTCAAAACACCTATTAAATTAGAAGAACTTCCTGATGCAGTGAAAAAAGCATTAGAAGCTGATCCTTATAAAGCATGGACACCTACCGCGGCTTTCCATGTAAAAGAAAGTGCAACCAAAGAGTATTACCAAATCGATGTTAAAAAAGAACAAGAAGCTGGTTCTGTTAAAATCGACAAAGAAGGTAAACCAGTAGAATAACCCTAAACATTAATAAGTAAATAACAAAGGCCAGATTTAATCTGGCTTTTGTTATTTTTGTGCTATGGTAAAGATCCTAATTGTTGAAGATGATTCTACTTTCGCTCAGATTATTGAAGGTTTTTTATTAAAAAAAGGCTTCACTGTGGTATTGGCACCCACCACAAAACAATCATTCAAAATTCTGCTGGAAGATAAGTTCGACCTCTTATTAGTCGATTATCGATTACCAGATGGGACGGGCTTAGATGTACTCAGTTTTTCAAGGGATCAGGGATTAGCTATCCCCACCATTGTCATGACCAGTTTCAATGACGTAAGAACAGCGGTAAAATCTATGCAACTAGGGGCATTCGATTATATTACCAAACCCATCAATCCTGATGAACTTTTAATGGTCATCAACAAATCGCTTGATAAAAAAGAAGATCAGCCATTAGCGTTAAACAATTTCATTAAAGGCAAAAGTGCGGTTGCAGATAAACTATATGAACATATCAATTTAGTTGCGCCAACTGATATGTCTGTTATTATACAGGGCGAAAGCGGTACAGGAAAAGAATTTGCCGCCAAAACATTACACCTGCAGAGCAAGCGGAGCAATAAACCTTTTATAGCGATAGATTGTGGCGCTTTATCTAAAGATTTAGCCGCAAGTGAACTTTTCGGTCATGTTAAAGGCGCCTTTACTGGTGCTGTTACCGATAAAAAAGGACAGTTCGAAGTAGCTAATGGAGGCACGCTCTTTTTAGATGAGGTAGGTAACCTAAGTTATGAAGTACAGGTAAAACTCCTTCGTGCCCTTCAAGAAAGAGATATCCAGCCACTGGGAAGTACAAAAAAGATCCCTGTAGATGTTCGGATCATTACCGCTACCAATGATGATCTGATCAATAGCATTCAGCAGGGAGAATTTAGGGAAGACCTTTACCACAGGCTAAATGAATTTAAAATTTTATTACCCCCACTCAGAGACCGAGGCAAAGATCTCGAACTCTTTATCAACCATTTTATCTCCATATCCAACAAAGAACTCGGAAGAAATGTAATTAACGTTGATACCGACGCCAAAGAACTGTTGTTAAAATATGATTGGCCAGGAAATTTAAGAGAACTTGGCAATGTAATTAAAAGAATGGTTTTGCTTAGCAAAGACGAAACAGCAACCATTGATAGTTTACCTGATGAAATGAAACTAGCCATCAATCAGTTCCCAAAAACTAGTGGTTCTGATTTAAAGGCAACAAATGAAGTAAACGAGAAACATTTGATTACCGAGACTTTATTAAAAGTTAAATACAACAAATCAAAAGCGGCAAAACTATTGAACATTGACAGAAAAACGCTCTATAGCAAAATGGAGCGTTATGGCATTGAATAATCTACTTCACCGATTAACATCACCAAATGGTTAAGCTGCTGAAGTAATATATTGATCTTGTTTTTTAAGTTTTCATCCAATACGTTCTTCTCAGCAATCTGCTGTTCCATTACCCTAAAATCTTCTGCCAATTGTTTTGCACCAATTTGGGCTATTCTTCCCGCAAGGCGATGTACAATCAATCTGCTAGTAGCTAAATCAAGTCCTTCAACAGCTTTTTGTAACGAAGCAACATCTTCTTCACAATCTGTTTTGAAACGGTTTAAAATCCTCTCCAACAGCTCTTGATCGCCCAATGTCATTTTTTCTATTGCGCTCGTATCAAACTTCACTTCTTCCTCTCGCATACGATGTTTTTCGAAAATGGAGAGTAGGTCTTCCGTTCTAAACGGTTTCATAATAATACCTTCAAATCCTTCACTTAACACATCAGCTCTTTCATCAGGTAAAACCTGAGCGGTAATGGCATAAAACTTAACATGGGGGCCCATTTTCTTTTTCAATACCCTATACAGTTCCACTCCAGACATTTCGGGTAGGCGCATATCAATTAACACATAATTAACATCTGTTTCAATAGAAGCGTTTAAAATGGCATTTGCATTGTCAAAACTCTTAAATGAAATCTGATGCTTCTCAAAGATCAGTCCACATAGATCAAGAATTAAACGATCGTCATCTACAACCCAAACTTTCCCAACATTCTTGATCGCTATTTTATCTACCAACAAAGGTTCGTTAACGGGTTCATCGGCCAATTTATATTTGAGGTGGATGCTAAAAGTTGTACCCACATCTTTTTTACTCTTAACATTTATTCTGCCATCCTGATTTTCAACAAGTGATTTTACAATAGCTAATCCCAAACCAGTTCCTGCCTGATTGTACAGATATTTATCCTTCGTCTCAATTTGCTCAAACTCATTAAAAATGCGATGTGCGTTATCTTCATCAAATCCAATTCCCGTATCTTTTATGGTAAAATTGATATGCACATCCTCATCCTTTTGCTTATGGGTTAATGCAAATAAAATTTCTCCCTCCACAGTAAATTTTATGGCGTTCCCCAACAGATTAAATAAAATTTGTTTCAATCTAAAGGAATCACCCTCAAGATATTTAACCGTAGAAAGATCAAAGTCGGTTAGCAGTTGAATTGATTTTTGTTCTGCCAGCGGCCGCATTACATCCACTACTTCATCTAATACTTTGTGAATATCGAAGACCGCAGTCTGAAAAGTAAATTCTCCCGATATAATCCGATTGTAATCTAATATTTCGTTAACAATCTGTAAAAGGTGCACGGCAGATTGATAAATCGCATCTACATCTTTTTTATTCGGATTTTGTTGATGGGTAATCAGTTCGGCATATCCCAAGATCGACTGCAACGGTGTCCTGATCTCATGGCTCATGTTAGAAAGAAACCGCTGTTTTGCCCTATTGTGATATTCAGCTTCATCTTTGGTAATCTCTAGTGCTTTTCGATAACGGTTCATGCTCGAAATATCCATCAAGATAAGATAGACCAAAATGATGGTCAGCAAAAAGAATCCTACCAAAATTGCTGTAATCTGCCCAATCCCTTTATTTACCACTTGTTTGGCCTGTAAGCTATTGAGGTCAATCTGCGCTACTGCCTCAGACTCCACCTCTTTTAAAATACTCAGCATCTGATTGGTAATTAATACACTGGCATTGGCTAGGACAGCTTCACGTTTTAAGAACTTATTTGTTTTTTCCTTCTGTTCACGTTCAATAGACCTTAAGGTATTTTCAATATTAGCATACATGCTATCTTGCGCAAGCTTATTTAAAGTATCTCGCTTGATCTTAAATTCTTCGCTGATGATTTTATACACCTCTGCCTTTTTCTTGCCGAAAAGTTTACTTAGAAAGCCCCTAGACTTCCTTTCTTCTTCTGGAGCTATTGTAGTAGTTGAAGTTGAAGTTTCTGTAGTGACGGTACTGTCTGAGATTTGATTTTGCTGCGTAATCAGATTGTTCAGTTTACCTACCTCTTCAGAAAATGATTTAGTGTTAACTAAGGTTTCTCTTACCTGAAGATACATCATAAACTGCTTATCACGGTCTGCAAGCAACTTTTTGATCAATTTAATCCGGTCAGACTGTGTTTTATCATTGGCATAAAGATTAGCCAAAGTATCTAAGTTCTTTTTGAGGCTTTTAGATTCGTTAACAAAATCTTTATTTCTATTTTGGCTACTGATAGCCTGATCGCGTTGAAGTTGGTCTAACCTGGCAATACGATGTGATAATTGATTTACTGCTCTTAACCTATCATTTGGTGCAGAGATTTGCGCCACAGTACTTAACATTTTCTTAAATGCAAACCTGCTGATCCCCCAAGCCATCAACAACGCAAAACACGCAAAAAGAAATCCGATGATCACTTTCCCTCTTGCCGCCCTAAAGAAGTTTTTGATGATTTTAGTCTGCATGGCTACTAAGCTATCTTATAAAGTATGTTTATAACGAAATAGTTTAAAAAATCATACCAAAATCTTTAAAAGCAACCGAAACCGTCAAAAATTCTTATTTTTAACAGCAAAGACATGAACAGAATAGATAGGCTTTTCGGGATTTTAGTACGCTTACAATCTAAAAAATACATTACAGCAGATCAAATTGCTGATCAGTTCGGCATCAGTGTTCGCACGGTCTATAGAGATATGAAAGCCTTGGCCGAGCAGGGAATTCCATTAAGTTTCGAACAGCATAAGGGATACTGCATTGTACAGGGATACTTTTTGCCACCAATTTCTTTTAATTCTGATGAAGCAAATGCATTGTTGTTAATGGAACGGTTTTTAGAAGGTTTTGCCGATAAATCTATCCAACAGCACTATACAACTGCATTAAATAAGGTCAAAGCTGTTCTTCGTTCTTCGCAGAAAGAGAAACTCGAATCGTTAAACGAAAACATCAAACTGCAACTGCCCAAAAGGCTAAAGAATGATTTCGAGTACCTATCTATCCTGCAAAAAGCAATTTCAGCGAAGTGTATCATCGATATAGAATACAAAAACAACAAAAATGAAGTAAGCAAACGTGAGATTGAGGCTATAGGTCTCATATTTTATGCGTTCAGCTGGCATTTAATTGCCTGGTGCCATTTACGAAACGAATACCGCGATTTTAAAATCAGTAGCATCATCAATATCAGATGCACAGAGATCCCTTTTAAGAAAGACGAACATATCTCCGTTAACGATTATATGAAGTTCCTTCCGGTTGATTTTTAAAGAAGCTTTGGTCTTTAAGCTTACATCATCCATCTTAAGCTAATACCAAGCTAATACCTACCTTATAGCTACACCTTACCTAAATAATAAAAAAAACTTTCTTTTTTACACTGCCATAGGGTTGTCAGTAGTGTCCATTTACTTTGTATCATAAACAAAGAAAACATGAAAATTATTGAGTTATTATTGAAAGAGTTTGATCAGGAAATTCAAACTACACGTAAAATGTTAGCACTCGTACCTGTTGATAAATTTGATTGGGCACCTCATGAAAAAAGCATGAAAATGATAGCTTTAGCTACCCATATTGCCGAACTGCCAAGCTGGGTAAAACTTGGTTTAACTACCGCAGAATTAGATTTCGCAACTGCACCTTATGAACCAGAAATTATTGAAAACAATGAAGATTTGCTAGCCCTACTTGAAAAAAGTTATGAGGCGGGAAGAAATAGCTTAAACAATGCATCAGAAGCTGATTTATCAGGAAGATGGTTGTTAAGAACCGCAGAAACAATCCATGCAGATATGAGCAAATATGAAATTATCAGACATGCTTTTAGCCAAACTACCCATCACAGGGCACAACTGGGCGTATATCTTCGCTTACTGAATATTCCGATCCCAGGAAGTTATGGCCCAAGTGCCGATGATCAAAACTTTTAGTTAAAATCTCGTAGCAACATGGTGGATGGATTATAGCAGAAAGACCTCAATTGGCCATGTTGCTACGAGATGCATTTTTAATTATTGGTGTGTGAAACTCCTAATTCATTTAAAACCTATGAGTTTTGTCATTTATCGAGTTAGAATTGGTTAACTTTGTAAATTAATTACAAATACGGCCATGTCTGATTCTACAACACGATTAAATAAATACATTAGCGAAAGCGGATTATGCTCAAGAAGAGCAGCAGATAGATATATTGAGCTAGGTCAGGTTTTTATCAATGGTCGTAAAGCTAAAGTTGGCGATAAAGTGTTTTTTGGTGATCTCGTAAGTGTTAATGGAAATACCATCGAACCAAAACAAGCTGAAAACACCGTTCTTTTAGCCTACAATAAACCAGTAGGTATTACCAGTACCACTGAAGCCAATGTAAAAAGTAACATTGTTGATCATGTAAATCATAGTGAACGTGTTTTCCCAATCGGGAGATTAGATAAAGATTCTCAAGGATTAATCTTTTTAACCAACAATGGAGATTTAGTAAACAAGATTCTTCGCGCAGGTAACAATCACGAAAAAGAATATATTGTAACCGTAAACAAGCCATTAACAGATCAATTTATTACTGGAATGGCAAGCGGTGTTCCCGTGTTAGGGGTAATGACAAAAAAATGTAAGGTAACCAAAGAAAGTCCCTTTGTTTTTAAGATCACCTTGATCCAAGGCCTTAATCGTCAAATCCGTAGAATGTGTGAGCATTTTGGATTTGAGGTAACCAAATTGGAAAGAACCCGGATCATGAACATTACGCTTAAAGGCCTACCAATTGGTGATTGGAGAGAATTGACTGAGCAAGAGCAGGCCGAGATTTTTAAATTAGTGGCGAAATCTAGCTCAGAAAAACCAGTTACTCCTAAAAGAGTTAATAAAAAGCCAACACAAGAAAAAGAAGAACGACCGGCACAACGTTTTGCCAAGTCAAGAACAGCTGGTAGCAAATCCAAAGAAGAGCCCAAAAAACCTGGTTCATTCAAAGGAAATTCAGCTCAAAACAGCAGCGATTGGTTCAAATCTAACGGACCAAGCAAAAGACCAACACGTCCATCCAACGGAAAACAAGGTGCCCCAGCAGCAAAGACCCGTAGCCCTAAAAGAAAGTGAAAGGCATTAAATGTTAAAAATTACGAGTTAAGTGTCTGGATGTAAAGTCATTTTATATTTTATACCAGGCTCATAACACTCAACTTGTAACCCGTAACACAAAAATTAATTACCTTTGCATCAACATGGTTAGCACTAAAAAAATAGATATTCGTTCGTTAGATTTGCCGAGTTTGCAACAACATTTCACAGAGATGAAGGAGCCAGCTTATCGTGCAAAACAAGTTTACCAATGGCTTTGGGAAAAATCTGCCCGAAGTTTTGAGGAAATGAGCAATCTATCCAAAGATCTTCGTAAAAAACTGGATGACAACTACAGCATTAATGTTGTTGAAATAAACAGTGCACAATTTAGTAATGATCATACTATTAAAAATGCTTTTCGATTATACGATGGGAACATTGTTGAAGGCGTTTTAATTCCAACTGAAGAAAGAATGACTGCCTGTGTAAGTTCACAGGTTGGTTGCAGTTTAACCTGCAAATTTTGTGCAACTGGTTACATGGATCGTAAACGTAACCTAAATGCAGACGAAATTTATGATCAGGTAGTGCTTATTGATCAACAGGCCAAGAAGAATTACAATATTCCACTAACCAATATTGTTTACATGGGAATGGGCGAGCCTTTGCTCAACTATGCAAATGTGCTGAAGTCTATTGAACGAATTACAGCTCCTGATGGATTGAACATGTCCTATAAACGCATTACCGTTTCAACAGCTGGTATCGCTAAAATGATTAAAAAATTAGGTGATGATGGTGTAAAATTCAATTTGGCTCTTTCTTTACATGCTGCCAACGATATTAAACGCCATGAAATTATGCCTATTACCGAGCATAATTCATTAAAAGCGCTGGCAGAAGCATTGAAGTATTATTTCCAAAAGACAAAAAACCCCGTTACCTACGAATACATAGTTTTCAACAACTTTAACGATGAAATTCAAGATGCAATGGAATTGGTTAAATTCTGTAAGCATGTACCCTGCAAGGTAAATTTAATTGAGTATAATCCTATTCAATTTGCTGATTTCATCAATGCCGAAGGCGATAAGATTGATGCTTTTGCTACTTATTTACGTAATCATGGTGTGAATACAAACATCAGACGTAGTAGAGGAAAAGATATTGATGCAGCCTGTGGACAACTTGCCGTAAAAGAACAAGCTTAGTTAAAAGTCAGAACCTTCATTCAACAATTTAAATTTAAAAGATATAGCTGGCTAATTTGGGCAATCCTTGTTAATTTATGCTGCATTTGGTTTTTATTTTACTAAATTGGAATATGATGGCTGTACAACGTTTAGCTGGGGATTTAATTAGCCTGCTCTTTCCAGAGTTGTGCAATGCCTGTGGCGCTAGCTTGTATCAAGGAGAAAGAGAGATCTGCATCAAGTGCCTATTTGACCTTCCCTATACCGATTTCCATATTTACCATGATAATCCCGTAGCCAAGCAATTATGGGGAAGAATATCCTGTGAGATGGTCATGGCAATGCTCTATTTTAAAAAGGGAACAAAGGTTCAGAACCTGATACACAGTTTAAAATACAAAGGTAAAAAAGAGTTGGGGATTAGGCTTGGTCAGTTATTGGCAGATCGGCTAAAAGAAGGCAACAAGATCACTGATGTTGACTTAATTATCCCAGTCCCACTTCATCCCAAAAAAGAAAAGATAAGAGGCTATAATCAAAGTGAACAAATCGCTATTGGAGTTGCCCAACTTTTAGATCTCCCTATAAGTACGTCAAATTTGCTTCGGAATAGAGAAACCGATAGCCAAACAAAAAAATCTAGATATACACGTTACGAAAACATGCAAACCGTTTTTAGTGTTTATAAACCAGAACAGTTAAAAAACTTGCATATTTTATTAGTTGATGATGTAATTACCACGGGTGCTACACTAGAAGCTTGTGGTAATACGTTATTAAATACTGGGATAAAAAAACTAAGTATTGCCTCCATCGCTTTTGCAGAATAATTATGCGTACAAAACTACTCTTCTTTAGCTTGTTATTTGGCGTTTTAGTTGCTTCCTGCAATAAGGATGAGGACTTGACCTTTGATTTGGATGCCAAACTTAATTTCTCTTCAGATAGCGTATTATTCGATACCGTTTTTACATCGATCGGGTCTACTAGCAGAAGATTAAAAATTTATAATTCTAATGCAAAAGCTATTAACATCACAAATATTAAGTTAAGTGGTGGTAACGCATCGGCTTTTAGCCTTAATATCAATGGCATTGCTACTTCAGAAACAAATAATCTAAAATTGAACGGCAATGATTCCATTAATGTTTTCGTTAAGGTTAACATCAATCCTACTACCGAGAATCTTCCATTTATTGTGCAGGATTCTATTCTATTTGATTATAATGGCAAAAAGCAGAGCATCCCGCTGGTTGCCTATGGCCAGAATGCAATTTTCATTAACAATAACACCATTGCTGAACATACGGTTTGGGATAGCAAACTTCCCTATCTGATCTATAAATCGGTAACGATTTCAAAAGATGTTAATCTTACCATTGCACCAGGCACAAAAATTCTTTTCCATGGCAATTCTACCATGAGTATAAAAGGTACCTTAAAGGCAATTGGCAATAAAACTGACAGCATTTTATTTGCAAGTGATAGATTAGAAACGATTTACCAGGATGAAAGTGGCCAATGGAACGGGCTGCATTTTTATCCCGAAAGTAAGGATTCCCAAATTCATTATGCAGTTATAAAAAATGGAGTTGCCGGAATTACTGTAGATTCTCTATCCACTAATACTAATCCTAAATTATTATTAACCAACAGCATCATTAAAAATATGGAAGTTGTTGGCTTTTTGGGTTATCAAACGGAACTTGCTGCTTTCAACAATCTATTTTTTAATTGCGGTCAGTATTTACTCTATGGCGTGGGTGGAGGGAAATATAATCTGAAACAAAATACTTTTGCAGGATATAATCGGAATTTTTCTAGAAAAACGGCTGCGGTCTATCTTTCAGATTTTATAAGCAATATGCAATTGTCCAATCTAACTGTTGAAATTTGCAACAATTTGATTTGGGGCGAATTAGCAGATGAGTTCTCAATTGAGAAAAAAGGAACTCAAACCATAGTTGCTGCTGTAGTAAAAAACAACCTAATTAAAACCACAAATAATAAGTATAATTCTGACGGAAACTTGCTTAATACCAATCCATCTTTCGTAAATCCAGAAAAGGGAAATTTTAGATTAAATAAAACCAGTAATGCAATAAACAAGGGATTCAACTTGAGCAACGATTTTTATTTTAACTCCTATCTTTTAAAAGATCTGGAAAATAAAACAAGATTATTCCCTTCTGAATTAGGATGTTATGAGAATAATTAAAAAAATTTATTATTTACAAAACATTTTATAGTTGACTTTGTTCTTATATCGAGAGCGTTAATTTAGATGGTAAGGGTCGATATTTCTTCTGAGATATCGGCCCTTTACTTTTGGAAGAAGTTGATGAAAAATACATTGGTTCATTAGTTCATTTTTCTAAACCGAAGAGTTACGTTTATTCCCTGCCCTAAGATATACGTCTCAACCTTAATTAATGGGTATGTATATGGAGAAATAAACGAGCTCGATAGCCGTTCTCTTACCCTGAAATTGTTATTTAATTAGAAAAATAGCTTGCTAGCACTTCTTTAATCTCTTCTGGATTGAAAGGTTTTAAAATATGTCCATTCATTCCAGATTCTTTAAATTTCATATTCTCATTATGCAAGGTAGATGCCGTTAGTGCAATAATTGGAACTTTTTTGTAATAATCTCCAGGAATTTCACGGATGATACGAGTTGCATCAAACCCGTCGATACCAGGCATTCTGATATCCATAAATATGAGATCGTACACGTTATTTACTATTTTATTGATGGCCTCTTCTCCATTCGATGCAAAATCAATGATTAGGCCCCACTTGCTTAAAAAACGTTTGGCAATAAGAATATTAACCTCATTATCATCTACGACCAATATTTTTCTATCTGTAAATAAACTAGGGACTGTTGCTACAACAGGTGTTTTGAAAGAAGTGGAAAGTTTATTGAACTGAATTGAAAATGAAAATGCAGTTCCCTTTCCTTCTGTACTCTCTACGTTGATTTCTGATTGATAAAGCTTAAGTAAACGTTTTGTGATGGCTAATCCAAGCCCCGTACCTCCATATTTACGTGATATATCTGTTCTAGCCTGCGTAAAGGTTTCAAAAATATAGGATTGCTTATCTTTAGGGATACCAATTCCTGTGTCTTTAACTTCAAAGTAAATCGTTGCTTTTTGTTCGTTATTTTGTTTAAGCTTAATGCTTAGATCCACTTTACCTTTATCGGTAAATTTAATTGCATTACCCAGTAAATTCACTATTACTTGATACAATCTAGTTTTATCTCCCAAAAGCTGTTCTGGTATCCGATTATCGTATACCAAGGTAAGTTGATTGCCTTTTTTACCAGCACTAACCTGTAACGAATTGATGATATCTACACAAAGCGTGTGCAAATCAAAAGGAATGGACTCTAGTTGAAGATTTCCTGTCTCTATTTTTGTGAAATCGAGGATATCATTAATAATATTTAACAGATTTTCACCAGAAAACTTCAGAATGTTAAGATCATCTATTTGTGAAGCTTTCGGATTATTATCCAGTAGAAGATGGGTCATTCCGATTACCGCATTTAATGGGGTTCTAATTTCATGGCTCATCACAGACAGGAACATTTCCTTAGCCTCGCTCAATTGCAGTGCCTGTTCTCGGGCTTCGAGCATTTCCTGTTCTACCTGCTTACGTTGTGTAATATCGTATATCAGTTCTACCTGACGCTCTAAAGAACCATGTACATTAAGAATTGGTGTATTGGCTACTGAGAGCCAAATTGGTGTCCCATCTTTTTTATGTGCTAAAACTTCAATGGTATAAGCTTGTTTGTTGATTGCTTTCTTTCTGGCCTCTTCAATAATAGCTCTATCTGTTTCCTTTGAAGATAGCAAATCACCTAAAAGTTCACCTGAAAGCTCTTCTAGCGTATAACCAACAAGTTCCTCTAACGCTTCATTTACCCAAGTAATCTCACCCTTTTCGTTGGTAATAGTTACTCCTGTATTGGTTTTACTGGCAACAAGAGACAAGACCTGTAATTCTTCCTCAGCCTTTTTCTTTTCAGTAATATCTATGATGATTTCTACTTCCGTTTCTACTTTTCCACCTTCATCTAATACAACTGTATTATAAATGGATAACCAGATGGGCTGTTTATCTTTTCTATAAGCAAGTAGGTCAACTGTAAAGGATTGCTTTTGTTGAGTTAACTCTCTTGCATTTTCTATAAGTGACCAATCGGTATCTGGCCCACTAATTAAATCGCCCAATGGCTTGCCCTTGAGGTCTTCAAGACTAAATCCAGTTATTTTAGTAAAGGCATCATTAATCCAGGTTACTTTATTTTGCGAGTCGTTAATAACAACACCATTATTTACCTTACTGGCTACAAAAGAAAGCTTAGTTAACTCATATTCAACTTTTTTTCTTTCCGTAATATCTCTTCCGTAACAATACCAGCGATTATCTTTGGCAACCATGCCCCAACCAATCCATTTCACTTGACCATGCTTACTCACCAATCTAAAATCAATGCTAAACTGCTTATCTCTATTTTTAAGTCCTCTTTCTATAGTATAAACTGTTTTATCAACATCTTCTCGGTAACAATATTCCCAAATGTTTTTACCAATTAATTCTTCTACATCATATTGTAGCATTCTGGTAACAGCGTCATTGATAAATAGAATATCTCCACTCCTACCTAGAATGCAATGAATTTCAGGAGAAACAGTAAAGATATCTACAAACTCATCAAACCGTTTGGTTTGTGCTTCGAGCTGGGCATTTTTTCTTTTAAGCGCCAACTGCGCCACTACCTGAACTGCTAAAGTTGACAAGGCTTCCAATTGGTTTTCGTTTAGTTTTCTAGGTTTCACATCTAGTAGCACTAAACAACCAAGTGCAAAACCTTCAGCATCCTTAAGTGGCGCACTGGCATAAAACCTAATGCCTTTGCCTAGTGATAACTTTGGGTTATTTACCAGTTCAGGTTCTAAAGCTACATCATGCACAATATAGATAGAGTCGTGCATCATAGTATATTGACATAGCGTAGTTTCTCTCGGCAACTTTTTATATTCGTCGCCTACACCAACAACAGACTTTAAGATAATATTATCCTTTTCTACGAAAGAGACGTAAGCCATTGGTACATCGGCTATTTGCACAGCCAATTTAACCAAATTATCAAGCTCATTTTCAAGTCCTTCTCCCAATATGTCATAAGAATACAATGCAGCAAGGCGTTGCTCTTCTTGTTCGGTAGAAATTTTGGGCTTGGTAAACATATTTTAAGGAAAAATCCTTATTTATAAAGTGGAAAACGGTTTACTAAAGTTAATACCTTTTCTTTTACTTGTTTCAGATTATTTTCATCAGTTGGATTTGTCAAAACTTCATCAATCAGTTCAACAATTTGCTCCATTTCAGTTTCCTTAAACCCTCTACTTGTAATCGCTGCTGTCCCTACTCTCATTCCAGAGGTTACAAATGGAGATTTATCATCAAAGGGAACCATGTTCTTATTAACTGTAATATCAGCCTTTTCTAAGGCACCTTCAGCAACCTTCCCAGTAATATTCTTGTTGCGAAGGTCGATCAACATCAAATGATTGTCTGTTCCGCCTGAAATTATACCATAACCTCTAGCTACAAAAGCTTTAGCCATTGCCTTAGCATTTAAGCCAACCTGTTTAATATAGGTTAAATATTCGTCGGTCAATGCCTCTCCAAAAGCGATTGCTTTGGCTGCAATTATATGTTCTAATGGACCTCCTTGAGTGCCAGGAAAAACTGCCATATCTAACAATGAAGACATCATTCTTACTTCACCCTTAGGTGTTTTTAAACCCCAAGGATTTTCAAAATCTTTACCCATCATGATCATTCCACCACGTGGACCACGTAAGGTTTTGTGCGTAGTTGTAGTTACGATATGGCAATGAGGTAGTGGATTGGCCAATAGACCTTTTGCAATAAATCCTGCTGGATGTGAAATATCTGCCATCAATAAAGCTCCCACTTGATCTGCAACTTTACGAATAAATGCATAATCCCACTCTCTAGAATAGGCAGAAGCACCACAAATAATTAACTTTGGTTTTTCTGCAAGTGCTACTTCTTCCAATTTGGCATAATCAATTAAACCATCTTCTTTTTTAACACCATAAAAATGTGGTTGATATAATTTTCCAGAAAAATTAACGGGAGAACCATGTGTTAAGTGTCCACCATGTGAAAGATCAAAACCTAAAATTTTGTCGCCAGGTTGTATCACTGCCAACATTACCGCAGCATTCGCCTGTGCCCCAGAGTGCGGCTGAACATTTACCCATTCTGCTCCAAAAAGTTCTTTCGCCCTTTCTATTGCTAAATTTTCAATCTCATCAACTACCTCACATCCACCATAGTAGCGTTTACCTGGTAGGCCTTCGGCATATTTATTGGTTAAAACAGATCCAGCAGCTTCCATTACTTGCTTACTCACAAAGTTTTCTGATGCGATTAGTTCCAATCCGTGTTCTTGCCTATTTAATTCTTTGTTAATAAGGTCAAAAATTATAGTATCTCGTTTCATTATGGAAAAGTATTTTTGGTAAAAATAACTAAATTATTGCTTAATTCAAGGATACTTATATAATGCTTACACAATGGGAACCACGCTATCGATGTTAGGGTAAATAAAAATTCAAAATTAGCAACAGTCATAAATTTAAGTGCTTGCAAAAAGCTGTTTTATTCCCTTTTTATCAAACTGCATTTAATACTGGCGATTAAAATGTAATTAGAAAAGCAGGCAGTTAACACCAATAAAGCAATTTGTTTCAAGGATCAACATAATCAATTTTCTTAAATTTGAAACGATTCTTGATAAAAGTATTAAACAAAATACCGTACTTTGTATTTTTAAAATATTGCATGGAAGTTAAGACCGGAGCGCTATTATCTACAATAAATTTTCCTGCTGATTTAAAGCAGTATGGAGAACAAGATTTAGAGCAAATATGCCAAGAGTTGCGCCAATATATAATTGATGTAGTAAGTGTAAACGGAGGTCATTTCGGTGCTAGCTTGGGTGTGGTAGAGTTGACCGTGGCTTTACATTACGCTTTAAATACTCCTTACGACAAATTAGTTTGGGATGTAGGTCACCAAGCCTATGGCCATAAAATCTTAACTGGCCGCAGGGCACAATTCCACACAAACCGGATTATTAACGGAATTAGTGGGTTTCCCAAAATAAGCGAAAGCGAATACGATACTTTCGGCGTAGGCCATTCATCAACTTCTATTTCTGCTGCTTTGGGCATGGCGGTTGCATCACATTATAAGGGTGAAAAAGACAGGCAGCATGTTGCGGTTATAGGTGATGGGGCAATGACAGCAGGCTTAGCATTTGAAGGTTTAAACCACGCTGGTATAGAAAACTCAAATCTATTAGTAATTCTTAACGACAACTGCATGTCTATTGACCCAAATGTTGGTGCATTAAAAGAATACTTAACAAGTATTACCACATCAAAATCATATAATCGATTCCGTGATGACGTATCGCAAGTGTTAACTAAACTTTCTGAGCTTGGTCCAAATGCACATAAATATGTTAAAAAGATAGAAAAAAGTATTAAGGGAACTTTACTTAGACAAAGCAATTTATTTGAAGCCTTAAATTTTAGATATTTTGGACCAGTTGATGGTCATGACGTTAAACGTTTAGCTGCAATTATCAAAGACTTATCCGCAATTCCAGGACCTAAGCTTTTGCATTGTGTTACAGTTAAAGGTAAAGGGTTTGCCTTGGCTGAAAAAGATCAGACAAAGTGGCACGCACCTGGCCTATTCGATAAAATAACTGGAGAGATTAAAAAGTCTATTCCAGACAAACCACAACCACCAAAGTATCAAGATGTTTTTGGGCACACAATGGTGGAATTAGCCGAAGCAAATCAAAAGATTGTTGGTATTACACCTGCAATGCCATCAGGCTCATCATTAAATATTATGATGAAAGCTATGCCAAATCGCGCTTTCGATGTGGGTATCGCAGAACAGCATGCAGTTACTTTTTCTGCGGGTTTGGCGACACAAGGATTAGTACCTTTTTGCAATATCTACTCAAGTTTTATGCAAAGAGCCTATGATCAAGTTATCCACGATGTAGCTATACAAAATTTAAATGTCGTTTTTTGCTTAGATAGAGCAGGCTTGGCTGGGGCAGATGGGGCAACACACCATGGCGCCTATGACCTTGCCTACATGCGATGCATCCCGAATATGGTTGTAGCTTCTCCAATGAATGAAGAAGAACTTCGAAATCTAATGTATACCGCACAGCAAGAAAACATTGGCCCATTCACCATTCGTTATCCTAGGGGAAATGGAGTAATGGCAGATTGGAAGCGACCTTTTAAAGCTTTAGAAATTGGAAAAGGCAGAAAAATATGCGATGGTGAAGATGTTGCAATTTTATCAATTGGCCATGTAGGAAACTTTGTTGTTGAGGCTTGTAATGATTTAAACAGCGAAGGAATTAATCCAGCACACTATGATCTTCGTTTTGTGAAACCATTAGATGAGTTGATGTTACATGAAGTATTCAAAAAGTTTAATAATGTAATCACAATTGAGGATGGTTGTTTACAGGGGGGGATGGGAAGTGCTATTTTAGAATTCATGTCTCAACATAACTACAAAGCAAACGTAATTAGATTGGGGATTCCAGATGAAGTAATCGAACATGGGGAGCAACCTGAGTTATGGGCTGCTTGCGGTTATGATGCCACGTCAATTATCAATGCTGTAAAAAAAATGGCAGTTAGTCGTACCACTAAAACAATGGCTTCTTAATTAACAATCACAGAAAAAGAATTGGAAAAGAATTCAAAAATATATGTTGCTGGCCATCGGGGTATGGTTGGTTCTGCTATCTATAGAAAATTACAAAAAGAAGGTTTTACCAATATCATTACCAAAACCTCAAGTGATTTAGATTTAAGAGATCAACAAGCTGTAACTGATTTTTTCCAATCTGAAAAACCTGAGTATGTTTTTTTAGCTGCTGCAAAAGTAGGTGGTATTGTGGCAAACAATACCTATAGAGCAGACTTCTTATATGAGAACTTAGCTATTCAAAACAATGTAATCCATCAATCGCACCTAAATGGCGTAAAAAAATTAATGTTTTTAGGTTCAAGCTGTATCTATCCTAAACTTGCGCCACAACCCTTAAAGGAGACTTATTTATTAACAGGTTTATTAGAAGAAACAAACGAACCTTATGCAATTGCAAAAATTGCAGGTATCAAAATGTGCGATGCTTACAGGGCTCAATACGGCAGCAACTTCATCTCAGTAATGCCTACCAATCTATATGGATATAATGACAATTATCATCCCCAAAACTCACATGTCCTACCTGCGTTAATTCGCAGATTTGATGAAGCTAAAAAGAGTGGGGCTAAAGAGGTTATGATTTGGGGTTCTGGAACACCAATGCGCGAATTTTTATTTGCAGATGACCTTGCCAATGCCTGCTATTTCTTAATGCAAAACTATAACGAACCCAACTTAATAAATATTGGGACTGGAACAGATTTAAGCATTAAGGATCTGGCGCTAATGATTAAAAAAACAGTTGGTTTTGAGGGAGAGATTACTTTTGATAGCTCAAAGCCTGATGGCACTCCCCGTAAATTAATGGATGTATCTAAACTCCATAATCTAGGGTGGAAACATCAAATTGATTTAGAAGAAGGATTAAAGCTAGCCTATCAAGATTTTTTAACAAAGTCTTTTTAGTAAAGTTTGAATATAAATTACTTAATAGTAACGCCAGTAATTAGCGTTACTAGGTAGATTGTATGTCGCTCTTAATCCATACATAGCGATTTTTCATGCATTTCGGACACCAATAAATTCTTATGGGCAAAAACCAGAGCAACTTCTTAAGTATAGTTCCTCTTGGGATTTGATAGTGAAAATCAGCGTTACACTTTCTGCATTTATAGTCTAGATACCCCATAAATTATTTTGTATACAAAATATTATAAAATGAGTATATACGCAGTCTACAGAATAGCGGATTTAGAATAAATTATTTTTAAATGTTATATTACTGGAAGCTTTCTCCTAAACGTTCAACCACACTTATAGAAACATTTTTAACTTCTTGTTCTAATTGCTTAGGATAAATTAGCAATACCTTACCATCGTCAACAACAATATAGTTTTTAAGTCCTTTAATTACAGCAATTTTATCTGTCGGAACCTGAACTATACAATCTTCCGTATCATTAAAAAAAGATGCTTTACCTGCAAATGAATTGTGGTTTTCATCCTTATCCATTACTCCATGTAAAGAAGCCCAAGTACCCAAATCTGACCAACCGAAATCACCTGGCAAGGTATATACATTTTGAGCTTTTTCCATAACTGCATAATCGATGGAAATATTTTCACATAAAGGATAATTTTCAGCTATAAACTGTTGTTCTTGTGCTGTATTATAATGAGGAATTCCCTTTTCGAAGATGGTATAAATACTTGTAGCAGTTTCTCTAATTGCCTTCAATAATGAATTTACATTCCAAATAAATATCCCTGCATTCCACACGTAATCATCGGTCTGGATAAATATTTCTGCTTTTTCTAATGTTGGTTTTTCAAGAAACTGTTCTACTTTATAAATTTCATTAGCAGTAGATTTATCAAACTTTATATAACCATATCCTGTATCAGGTCTTGTTGGTTTTATGCCTAATGTAAGTAATGCATCATTTTCAGCTGCAAAATCTAATGCTTTCTTTACACTTTCAATAAAAACATTTTCTTTTAATATAAGATGATCTGATGGAGCAACAACCAAATTAGCATTAGGATTTAAACTAGCTATTTTGAAAGCGGCATAAGCGATACAAGGTGCTGTGTTTTTCCGGCTTGGTTCGGAAATAATATTGTTATTAGAACTAAGACCAATCTGTTCTCTTATTAAATCAGTATAAATTTCATTTGTCAAAAAATAAATATTCTCTGCTGGACAAATATTCAAAAACCTTTCATAAGTCAATTGAAGTAATGACTTTCCTATTCCTAGAATATCTATAAACTGTTTTGGGAAATTATTTCTGCTTTTCGGCCAAAAGCGGCTACCCACGCCACCAGCCATAATCAATACAAAAGTATTGTTGATTTCGCTCTTATTTTGCATTAAAAATCTTGGTATATATTTCTGAATGTACTCCTTAATCCAAATGTAAACATTATTGTTTTATCATTTGATAAATTATTTTTTTCTTGTCTAAAAATTCCTCCTGCTTCTAATCTAAGGTTATATTTTGGATTGATGACATAACCAACCCTCCCATCTAGATATGCGAAATTTGTCTTTAGACCATCACCCGTTTTATATCCATTCTCCCTTTGGCGTGTTAAATAAGATTGATTAATGTCTTTCCCCATATTTTCTCCGTTATCCAAGCCATAATTAGCATAATTTGCTTGTGCGGAAAGAGACCATTTATTCAACTGATAATTCCAGATGGTCAGAAATTCTCTAAAGTTGGCGCCCATTGGGTGGGCTAAAGACTCTGCATAATGGCCATAATTTAAAAGAGAGGTGCGCTGTGAATAAGTGAATGGGCGTGCAGTATTAAACTCTGCCAAATAATTCAATCCTGGGACTTTAAATGCGTCAAATCCTTTAATCCCTAACTGATAAGCAAACTTGTTTGCCCAATAGCCTTCACCTTTAAAGACTTCTTTCGCCGTAAATTCGTCTGCGGCAGCCTGACCATATATGGTCAGATTACTTAATAATTTATATTTCCCGGTAAAACCAATTAGCGCATTATCAGGAGAACCATTAATGCCTTCAACTGTTCTCAAAAAGATAACTGGATTTAAATAAGAGACATCAAAGCCTCTTTTCCCTTTTTCATCTGCATCTTGCCATATAATTGAGTCGAAAAATCCTAAGGAAAGTCTGTTATTAACATTCCAATCTAAGTAATGAAATGCACCCCATTTCTTACGAAAGCCATTATCATAGGATAGTGGCTCTGACAAGGGATCTTGGAATTGAGACCACATTGCCACATACTTAACGTTCCCTAAAGTGGCTGAAATCTTAAAAAATGGATATGGAGCAGCAACATCAGAATAAAGCATGGAGCGATAGCCATCACCGATAAAATTTTTGTCTTGCCCTAGTGTAAAGGTGAAAAATTTACTTGGTGTATAATTAATTACAGCTGTCGCATAGGCCCAATCCTTATTTATCTTGTCAACACCAAACTTATCATTGGCCATTCCTGGTATTATACCTTTGGAATTGATGTAATTTGTCAAATAATTATTGAAACGCGATTGATTTTCAAATCCACTACTATAAAAACTAAATCTTTTTCCAATGGTACCTCCCAACTGATAGCCTCTAGTATTGATCCATGTAGTAATCTTATGTTCAGTGTCTCTTCCAATTTGGAAATCAGGTAAGAAATCGAGATAAAAAGTATAATCTTCTTTATTTACTTCTACTAAATGTTCATTAAATAACTTCCTTGAAACCCAAGAATTTCGAATTTTACCAGTACCGATTAATAGTAATGAGTCCAATTGACGTGTTATTATTGTATCATCACCTATTACTGGTTTTATAGAAGTATGAAAGCGAGTATCTAAACTATATAATGACTTGTTTAGTTTTTGATACTGATAGTAGCTATAAGGAATAATTTGTTGAGACCATAGATTAAACGTACAAGTGAGCAGTAATAAAGAAACTAGTATTTTTTTTCTCATGAGCGAAAATAAACAAATAAGCTGACAATTTAATTAGGTTTAGGTTCAGTACTAAGGCTGAGCGATCTTAATTTGTTATGATTAAAAAACTAAAGAACTGATCCTCAAACGATAAGTGACAGTAATTGATTATGTTCCTAATGATCTAATCCTTCAAAAATGGAATTCTTACTCTTATACTCTCTCACTAGCGTTTTCATAACAATCACAACTTGACGATCGTCATTTTTCTTCGCATGTTGGAGCAACTCATATATTTGCGATTCTATGTCAGCAAACACATATTCACGTACCTTACCAATCATAATTTTCTCGTGATGGGTTGGCATTGTATTTTCATGGTCATTTAATAGCTCTTCAAACAATTTTTCTCCTGGCCTCAACCCTGTGTATTGGATTTTAACATCCTGATTAGGGACTAATCCAGCTAAACGGATCATCTTCTTTGCGAGTTCTACAATTTTTACAGACTTCCCCATATCAAATATAAAAATCTCTCCGCCTTTACCCATACACCCAGCTTCTAGAACTAACCTACAAGCTTCTGGAATTGTCATAAAATAACGTGTAATCTCAGGATGTGTAACTGTAACTGGACCACCTTTTTCTATTTGTTCTTTAAACCTTGGGATTACAGACCCATTAGATCCTAGTACATTCCCAAAACGTGTTGTAATAAATTTGGTAATTGGCTTAACATTTAAATCATTGATATAGCTTAATCCATTACTAAAGATAAAGTCATTTGTACTTAAGGAATTATTAAGGGATTGCACATAAATTTCTGCTATCCTTTTTGAGGCACCCATCACATTTGTAGGATTAACGGCTTTATCTGTAGAAATCATTACAAATTTTTGCACACCATGCTTTACAGATAAATCTGCAATTGTTTTGGTTCCTAGTACATTTGTTTTAACAGCTTCTGCAGGATTATCTTCCATAAGCGGAACATGTTTATATGCAGCGGCATGATATACATAGTGAGGCTTAAATGTCTCGAATAGATGGTTCATTCTATTCTCGTCTCTAACATCACCAACAAATGCATGGAAATTTGTATTGGTATGAGTTTCTTCTAGTTCTAAATACAAATGATGAAGCGCTGTTTCTGATTGATCACAAAGAATGACTAAACTGGTATCAAACTTCATCAACTGTCTTACAATTTCACTTCCAATAGATCCTGCTGCTCCAGTAATTAAGATTCTTTTGTTCTGTAATTGATTCTGAATTCCATCTATATCTATTTTAATTTGCTTCCTATTTAATAAATCCTCAATATTGATATTTTGGATTTGAGATGTTTGCAATTTTCCTCTTATCCACATGTCATTTGGAGGTATGTTTAATACCACCACATCGTTTTCTAAACAGACATCAACAATTTGATTTTTACGCTCAACAGGAATCGTATATGAAGCAAAAATGATTTCATCTACTTCATGCTCGGCGATTAATCCTTCTAGCTTAATACCAGGTAAAATTTTAACTCCATCTATCGTTTTACCAACTTTACGCTCATCATCATCAACAAAGGCTACAATTGTTTTGTTAATTTTACCATCATGATCAAAGGTACGTTTCGTTGCAAGTCCAGCCTCTCCAGCACCATAAATTATAACCTTCCTTTTGTCAAGTGTTAAATTTTTAATGTACATGAAAAAGTACTTAATCATTACCCTATAAATGGTCAAAAACAGAAAACTCGTCAATCCATTAATAACCAAAACAATATTTGAAATATAAGGAGGGCTGTCAAATGCAATTGCAATTATATTTATAAGGAAGAATACACCGTTACTTGCTATAACCGCAAACAAAACTCTGAAAGTATCTTGTACACTGGTATATCGAATGATACCCGAGAAGGTCTTTACATTAAAGAAAACAAAAATGTTAATGACACTTAGTAAAATGACATTTCTACTAAATTCTACTAAATTTAATTTACTGAGATCAAAGTTGAGCCTTAATAAGTAGGCAATCACCAAGCAAACTAAACATATGCCTAGATCGAGTAAAAAAATGATCCACTTGGGAACTATATTAATTTGAGTAAACAACTTTATAAATTTTCCACTAATATAGTAACATAAATAATACCCTTGACCTAAATTTACTGATTAGTTAAAAAAAGCTGTAATTCTAATTTTAGTCGCACTAAATTTTATGTAGTTATAATAATGTACTCAAAGAACAATTGAAATATTAATAAGTTTGATTTTTTAATGATGTCAATCAGCAAAACTATTTAATAGGCATTTTCTTCTCCCTTAAATACATTGATTATTGTCATAAAAATGATTCTTACATCCAACATTGATGTCCAGTTTTCGAGATAGTAAATATCATATTTTACACGATTTTCCATATCCTCTTTCTGCTTGGTCTCTCCACGAAATCCATGAACTTGCGCCCAACCAGTAATACCTGGTTTCATAAAATGCCTTACCATAAACTGGTTAATAATCGCTTTATATTCTTCAGTATGTTTAAGCATGTGGGGCCTAGGTCCTACAACGCTCATATTTCCTAAAAACACATTAAAAAATTGTGGCATTTCATCAAGGCTTGACTTCCTAAGAAAACGACCAATTGGCGTAACCCTTGCATCTTCTTTAGTTGCCTGTTTTGAGTCACTATCTTTATTGGTAGTCATACTTCTAAACTTGTAACACCAAAAAGGCTCATCATTTCTACCGCTTCTTAATTGTTTAAACAATACGGGCCCCTTACTTTGTAGTTTAATAAGAATGGCTATTATTGGATATAACCAACTCAATATAAATAAGATAACTAATGAACTAAAGATCACATCAAAAACTCTTTTTTTAAATCTATTTGCAATTACTTCTAATGGCTCATTTCTTAAAGTTATGATTGGAAATTCACCACCCATGTAACTTATAATGAATGGGGAACCTAGTGCCCCTCCTAAATCTGGTATAAACTTTAAACGGATACATTGGTGCTCTGCTTCGGCAACTAATGTCTTCACATCTGCCATACGCTGAGGAGCTACAGCTACATAAACTTCCTTAACGCCATTTTCTGCAGCTTCAGCTAATTTAGCAGAGACAATCTCCGAAATAAATCCATCCTCTTGATCATAGATATTATCATCATCTCCAACAAAACCGTAAAACTCCAAAGTTCTTTGTTTTTGCAAATATGTAGACAATCTTAACGCAGTCCCATTGGAACCCATTATTGCAACTTTTTTAACTCCTTTAAATTTATTTAATACAACATACTGAATTGAAGTACCTATAAAACGATTAAATATAAAAGCTATACTCAATAAAAAATAAAAGACGATTAAGAAAGTTCTTGAAAAATCTACTTCATTAGAAAAAACCAAATAAATTGTAAACAATACAAAATGAAAAGCAACACTTTTCCATGTACTTCTGTAAATCCTCTCCAATCTCCTGGCTCCATAAGCGGTATATAAACCAAATAGAGCTGTGCTGCACATCCAAATTAATGTACAAACTACAACATTATGTTTACTGATTTCGATTGATAATGGCTTACCTAAGGCAATTGTAACGTAATATGCTAAGAAATAGATCGCATTTAGCATTAAGACGTCCGTTACAGGTAGAATATACCTTAATAGATAGATATAACGGGTTTGGATAGGCATATTTCAAGAGAATGTTAAAATTTACACTTATTTGTTCATCTTGTTCAAGATCAAACAAAGTTAACATTTAATGGTCAATAAAAAATATCATTAGTTGTTATTTTTTTATTTATGATGAAAATGAAATTTTTCATCATAAATAAAAAACAGCAGCTTGGAGAAATTCATATCGTTTCCTTAAGCTACTGCTGAATTAACCATTTATTTCGAACTATTTATTATAATTTACAAAACGTTTATGCTCTTTTGCAAATAACACTTCGTTTGGCAAGGATCTAAAATAATCATAAGTGATTTTCAATCCTTCAGCTCTGCTTATTTTTGGTTCCCAATTTAAAATAGCTTTGGCTTTTGTGATATCCGGTCTCCGTTGTTTTGGATCATCAACTGGTAGGTCTTTCAAAATTAGTTTTTGAGAAGTACCAGTTAGTTTGATGATTTCCTCTCCAAATTGTTTAATAGTAATCTCATCAGGGTTACCTATATTCACGGGCTGAGCATATTCACTTAGCAGTAACCTATAAATTCCTTCTATCAGGTCATCTACGTAACAGAATGAACGTGTTTGAGAACCATCTCCAAAAACAGTTAAATCTTCACCACGAAGCGCCTGCCCTATAAATGCTGGCAAAACACGACCATCGTTCAGTCTCATTCGAGGCCCATAAGTGTTAAAAATCCTTACTATTCTAGTTTCAAGCCCATGAAAAGTATGATAAGCCATAGTCATCGCCTCCTGAAAACGTTTTGCTTCATCATATACACCTCTAGGACCAACAGGATTTACATTTCCCCAATATTCTTCTGGCTGTGGATTTACATTTGGATCTCCATATACTTCAGATGTTGAAGCTATCAACATTCTAGCTCCTTTATTTCTTGCAAGACCCAAAAGGTTATGAGTTCCCAAAGAACCAACCTTTAAGGTTTGAATGGGAATTTTTAAATAGTCAATCGGACTAGCCGGGGAAGCGAAATGAAGAATATAATCTAACTTACCTGGAACATAAACAAAATTGGATATATCATGATGTGAAAATTCAAATTGTTCTAATTTAAAAAGGTGCTCGATGTTTTGAATGTCTCCAGTAATCAAATTATCCATCCCAATTACATGATATCCTTCTTTAATAAATCTATCACATAGATGTGAGCCTAGAAATCCGGCTGCCCCAGTAATTAATACTCTTTTCAGCTCCATAACATTTATCTTACTCCTATTGATGTTACTTTAAACCCTATTTGTCTTAACTTCTCCGCATCCAAAATATTTCTTCCATCAAATATCTTAGCCGGTTTTAACATGCTATCATAAATACGTTGCCAGTCATAAGTTTTAAATTCATCCCACTCAGTTAATATCGCAATCGCGTGTGAATTTTCGCAAGCACTATATGGATCTTCAAATACCTTCACGTATTCCATATTCTCTTCCGATTTGCGCGTTGCTAAATAGTCTAAATCACCATATACCTGCTTTTCGCTCACCTTAGGATCATAAACACTAACTTTAGCCTGTTCATTTAATAATTCGTCGGCAACATAAATCGCAGCTGACTCGCGAGTATCATTGGTATCCTTCTTGAATGCCCATCCTAAAAAAGTAATTTTTTTCCCAGATACCGTATTATATAAATCCTTTACAATGTTTAAAGCAAATCTTTTCTTCTGATGATCATTCATAATAATGACCTGCTCCCAATAATCCGCTACCTCTTGTAAGCCAAAAGAACGAGAAATATATACTAAATTTAAAATGTCTTTCTGAAAACATGAGCCGCCAAAGCCTACAGAAGCTTTTAAAAACTTTGGACCAATACGACTATCAGTACCAATAGCTCGTGCTACCTCATTAATATTCGCTTCCGTTTTTTCACATAGTTCAGAAATAGAATTAATTGACGAAATCCGCTGTGCAAGATAAGCGTTAGCAACGAGTTTTGAAAGTTCAGATGACCAAACGTTAGTTGTAAGGATACGTTCGCGAGGAATCCAGTTCGCATAAATGTTTACCAATGCTTGCACTGCCTCCTGACCTTCAGCTGTCGAGTCACCTCCAATCAATACCCTATCTGGCTTCAATAAATCGTCAACAGCAGTTCCTTCCGCTAAAAATTCTGGGTTAGATAGCACCTGAAAATTAACCCCATTACCCGTATTTTGAAGAATATCTCTTACCGCCTCAGCAGTTCGTACTGGCAAAGTAGATTTTTCTACTATAATTTTATCTGATTTCGATACTCTGGCAATTTGACGTGCACAAAGCTCAATCCATTTTAAATCTGCGCCCATTCCCTTGCCCGCACCGTAAGTTTTAGTCGGTGTATTAACAGAAATAAAAATCATTTCAGCTTCTTCAATTGCCTGATCTACATCAGTTGAAAAAAATAGATTTCTACCCCTTGCTTCCGCTACAACCTCACTTAATCCTGGCTCATAAACTGGAATCTTATTCACATCTTCGTCATTCCATGCAGCAATACGAGCTTCATTTAAATCTACAATGGTTACCTTAATATCTGGGCATTGTTTAGCTACAACGGCCATCGTGGGTCCTCCCACATAACCTGCACCAATGCAGCAAATTTTAGTAATGTTTTTCATAATTTATGTTGCAAACGCGGAGTTACCGCAACTTTTAAAATATTATTTAATAAGGTGTAACAAGTATTGTCCGTAACCACTTTTCACCAATGGGGTTGCAATATCTCTAAGTTGCTCTTTATTGATAAAGCCCATTCTGTAGGCAACTTCTTCAATCGAACCTATTTTAAGTCCTTGTCGCTCTTCTATTACCTGCACAAACTGGCCTGCCTGCATCAGCGATGCAAATGTTCCAGTATCAAGCCATGCCGTACCTCTGCTTAAGACACCAACTTTTAGTCTACCTTGGGCTAGATACACTTTATTCACATCGGTAATTTCATATTCTCCTCTTGGCGAAGGCTCAATGTTTTTTGCTATTTCTACTACGCTATTATTATAAAAATACAATCCTGGAACGGCATAATCGGATTTTGGCTTCTCTGGTTTCTCTTCTATAGATATCGCAATATTGTTCTCATCAAACTCTACCACCCCATAACGCTCAGGATCAGACACTTGATAGGCAAAAACCACCCCGCCTTCCGGATCTGAACTCGCCTGTAATAATTTAGACATGCCGTCTCCATGAAAGATATTATCTCCGAGAACCAACGCCACTTTGTCATTGCCAATAAAATCTGCCCCAATTACAAATGCCTGCGCAAGCCCATTTGGTTTTTCCTGTACTGCATAAGAAAATTTGCAACCAATATTACTTCCATCTCCTAAAAGTTTTTCAAAGTTAGGCAAATCATGAGGTGTAGAAATAATCAAAATTTCTCTAATACCTGCCAACATCAAGGTTGATAATGGATAGTATATCATCGGTTTATCATAAACCGGCATCATTTGTTTACTCATTACGAGTGTCAGCGGGTGCAACCTTGTTCCGCTTCCACCTGCGAGGATTATACCTTTCATATTATTTAAGCGTTATTAATTATAGATAATTGTTCAATGCATTTTATCAAACTATTTCTCCAATAAGGAATCTGTAGCCCGAAAGTTGTTCTTATTTTTGTTTTATCCATCACAGAGAACTTAGGTCTTTTGGCCCTACTAGGATACTGGGATGTAGGAATTGGATTCACTTTAACTTCGGTTTTGCTGATATCAAAAATCCCCATTGCAAAATCGTACCATGATGTTACTCCTTCATTACTATAGTGATAAACACCATAATTTGTACTATTGGTTTCAATAATTGCTAAAATTACTCCTGCCAGGTCTATCGCATAGGTTGGTGTACCTACCTGATCTGCAATGATATTGAGTTCATCCCTTTCTGCACCAAATTTCAACATGGCCTTTACAAAGTTATTTCCATACTCAGAATATAACCAACTTGTACGTATAATAAAATGTTGTGGCAAGGTAGATGTTACATCAATTTCACCTTCCAGTTTTGTTAGGCCGTAAATACTTAATGGTTCGGCTATATCTTCTTCTTTTAAGAGATCATGCCCATTACCTTCAAATACGAAATCGGTTGAGATATGGATTAATGTTGCACTATATGTTTTGCAAAGTTCAGCGATATTTAATGCGCCATCTTTATTTACCTTTCGGCACAGCTCTACATCATCTTCTGCCTTATCAACGGCAGTATATGCTGCACAATTGATTACATATTCTGGTTTTTCTGCAACAAACAGGTTTTCTAATGAAGCCTTATCTAGGATATTGGCCGTTGCCTCATTAGGAAAAACCAGGTAGTTGATCCCTTTTCTTTCCGAAACTTTTTTTAAGCATTGGCCTAATTGACCAGATGCACCTAAAACTAATGTTTTCAAATTATATCTCTTTTAGCAATGGAAGGATTAAGTCTTTTTCTGACAAATTCATTTGATCTTCTGGAATTCCCCAATTAATGTTCAAATCTGGATCATTATATCTTAGGCCACCTTCTGATTCTTTATTGTAATTGTTATCGCATTTATAGGCAAATACCGCAGTCTCTGTAATTACAGAGAACCCATGTGCAAACCCGCGCGGTACATATAGTTGCTTGTTGTTTTCTGCAGTTAATTCTACAGAAATCCACTGTCCGTAAGTATCAGAACCCTTGCGCAAGTCTACAGCTACGTCCAACACTGCACCTTCCAGCACTCTTACTAGTTTAGCTTGGGCATGTGCTCCTTTTTGAAAGTGAAGCCCCCTAATTACGCCATAAGTTGATGAAGATTGGTTATCTTGAACAAAATGTCCTTGTTGACCAGTAAGCTCTTCGAACTTGTTTTGATTAAAGCTTTCGAAAAAATAACCCCTACTATCTTTAAAAATGGTTGGTTCGATGATAAAACATCCTTTAAGTCTGGTTTCTTGTACCTTCATTTATCTATCTGAATATTGAGTTTTATAGTAAGATTGATAGTTTCCAGAGGTAACATTTTCCAACCATTCCTGATTTTCAAGGTACCAATCTACGGTTTTTGCTAAGCCTTCTTCGAACTGAAGACTAGGCACCCAATCTAATTTTTCCTGTAATTTGGTCGAATCAATGGCATATCTTAAATCATGTCCGGCACGATCGGTTACATAAGTAATTAATTGTGCTGACGAGCCTTTCTCTCTTCCTAATTTCTCATCCATAATGCGGCAAAGCAATTTGATCAGATCAATGTTTTTCCATTCATTGTGACCACCGATATTGTAGGTTTCACCTGTTTTTGCTTCGTGGAAAATTACATCGATCGCCCTAGCATGATCTTCAACCCAAAGCCAGTCCCTTACATTGTCTCCTTTACCATAAACTGGAACTGGTTGGTTATTTTTGATATTATTGATTGCAAGTGGAATTAATTTTTCTGGGAAATGATGCGAACCATAATTGTTGGAACAATTAGAGATCACAACATCAAGTCCGTAGGTGTCATGATACGCACGCACGAAATGATCTGAGCTTGCTTTCGAAGCAGAATATGGACTATGCGGATCATAAGCTGTAGTTTCTGTAAACATTCCTGTTTCGCCCAAAGCGCCATATACCTCATCGGTAGAAACATGGTAGAAACGTTTTTTATTGTAGTCGCCCTTCCAATATGCTCTTGCTGCATTTAATAAATTCACGGTACCTATTACGTTTGTCATTACAAAAGCCAATGGATCGGCAATGGAGCGATCTACATGCGACTCGGCCGCAAGGTGAATGACCGCATCAAAGTTTTCAGCAAGAAAAAGTTCATTGATCTCAAGAGCATCAGTAATGTCAGCTTTTACAAATCGGTAATTTGGTTTATCTTCAATGTCAGTTAAATTGGCCAAGTTTCCGGCATAGGTCAGCTTATCCAAATTCACAATTTCATATTCGGGATAACTGTTTACAAACCTACGTACAACATGCGACCCGATAAAGCCTGCACCGCCTGTAATCAAAATCTTTTTACTCATAATCTTGTTTGTTTTAATAGCACTTTATTACCATAAGTAATTTGCCAAATATAATTAATCTTAATAAAGGAATATCTAATTCAAACATATCAATTAATGAATATTTTCATTAATTGATATGTTTACTTATTTAGTTTGTGACCTCTAATTGACAACATTTACTTTTACATTGGTAAAAGTGTTATTAGAAATCGTATTCTGTTTTGGAGACACATCTTGTTTCGTACGTGAAGGATATACCTTAACATCAAATTTATCTGCCCAGTCCATATTTTTCCTATCCCCGGTCAAAATTCCAGTAGTTACATTTTCAAACTTGTTATATTTTACCACACACTGGGTGGCTGCAACATAAAAACCGATGGCTTTTCTTCCGTGGGCCATTCCATACAATAATCTTATGCCAACATTCACATTGTTAATCTGATTGTTAATAATCTGATGTCCCGTACCACTAACTCTAATTCCACATTTGCCTCTACTAATTAGATTGCCATCAATTATACAATCATTCCCACCGCGCATTACAAGTTCACCATTACAATCTTCAAATGAATTTTTTATATAGGTATTATTACTGCTTTTATTGCTTATAATTTCTGCCTCGCCATTACAGCGGACGAATTTATTTCCACTAACGGTGGTATAGCTCTTAATGCCACCCAGTACCACACTATTTTGTCCGATTTGGATACATTCTCCGCCGTTTACTTCTAGCCAGGTAACCTTTTTTTTATCTTTAAAAATATTGTTTTCGATAATCGTATTGGTAGGGCTAGTGCTACTTGTTATTTTAACCTGGATATCTTGGTTATTTATATTACTCTTAAAAGTACAACTATCGATTTTATTTCGTGCTCCATTGCCAGACACAATAACAATTGGCAAATATTGGGATAGGGCTTCGTTTTCTGAAAATTCGCATCCTGTTATCCGACAGTTATTGGCGGCAGAAAGGGCGATCAGCAAACCTGTCTGCTTATAATCTTTAGCAATACTGCATTTCGAAAAAACGATACCTGCCAAGGTAATATAACTTCCACTTATTTTGAACACTGGTTTGGTCACTTTACCACTAAATACCACCTTGCCTGGAGATTCTGATGTAATGGTTATCGGGCTTAAAGCAGTTGCAGACTTATTGACCACTACCGCCCATGGTTCGTAAAATCCATTTGCGATCACAATCGTATCTCCGGGTCTTAAAAGCTTAGCAGACTGATTAAACTCTGCTTCGTTATGAACAAAATATGATCTACAGAAGCCGACATTGACAGTCAGTATAAGTAAAATTAAAACCACTCCGTTTTTCATAACTAATTAATTAAAGAGACAAGAAATAAGAGTAGTTCCGTAAAACAAGCTTTAGAACCCATTTTGGACCATACATTTTTATGAATTCCATGAATATATATTCATTAATGTAATTATTCCTTACCAATTTTTATCTTTTATTTTAATTGACCACAAAAATGACTTTTAGTTCCTTACTTAATCATTCTGAAATCAGATCTTAAGCACCCTCTTATAAAAATCTATTAATTTCTTACTTTCAAATTCCCATGACAACTCGTTTACAACTCTGTTGTAACCAAAAGTCGACATCCTTGCTCTTTCCTCAGGATTATTCAATAGCCAAATGATCTTTTCAGCAAAATCTGAAGTCGAGGTATTATCAGCATAAAGAGAAGCCTCTTGCGCAGAGTAGCGCCCCTCCTTAAGATCATATTGAACAATTGGTTTCTTTAATGCCATATATTCCATGATCTTGTTCATGGTTGATAAATTGTTCATCTCCGTTGGCGTATCTGGATTCACGCAAACATCAGCAGTATTGAGCACGTCAATCATCGTCTCATCATCCACTCTCCCGTAAAAGTCTACATATTGATCTAATCCCATGCTCTTCGTCAAATCCTTCAACTTCTCAACCTCAGTTCCACCTCCAACTATCCCAAACTGTACATCTTGCCTGCGCTCAACAATATACTTTGCAGACTCCAACAATAAGTCAATACCTTCCTGCTCACCAATAACCCCTACATAACCAATTAGGTACTTTCTCCCTTTTTTATATTTTTCATTACCATCAGTTAGTCTCAGACGATCCAGTTTTGGGCCGCTTCTAATCACCTCAACATCTTGCACTTTCATGCCACCACGTTCAATGGCAATTTGCTTGTAACTCTCATTGGTGGCAATACTGTACTTAGCGGTTTTAAAAGTCCATTTTTCTACTAGCAATAAAAACTTATAGAAAAACCCCTTCTTGTTATACTTGGCTATATATAGCTCAGGATTAATATCGTGATGATCAAAAATATAGGTAACTCCAAAAGGCTTGAAGAACAAGGAAACCAAGAAAATAAGGTCTGGTGGATTGCATCCATGAATAACTTGAAATTTCTTCCTAAAATAGATTTTCCAACTCAAAACAAACTCCCAAAAAAGAGCCGTACTATACTCCATTAAATATCCCCAAGCCCCACTCCCTTCAATTGGAAGTGGATGTCTATAAATATGTATGCCATTTAAAACTTCATACTTAGTTGTGTAACCTTTCATCTGAGGGCAAATAATCGAGACCTCCGCACCACTATCTTTCAGCGTATTTGCTTCTTGCCAAACCCGTCTGTCAAAAGGTAATGGAAGGTTTTCCACCACAATAAGAATATGTTTTCCTGCTAATTTCTTTTCTTCCATTTCCTCTAACTTTACAATTACCAATTGATACCGATGTAGTTGTTATTGCTTATCACAGTCTCATCATTGATTTTTACCATATCAACCAGAGTTTTATTTTCTAATCCTTTTATTGCCTCTAAGAACTGTTCTTCTTTATTGCTAAGAATAATCACATCTGCCTGCTCAATTAATTTATCGAGATCATCAACCAATAACTTCGATAGGTGGGGAATGTGGTTATCGATATATTCCTTATTCTTACCCGTCAGCTTAGCAATATGGATATTTTGATCAAATATTGAAATATCAAAACCACGACCAACCAAGGTTTCTACTAATTCCACTGAAGGGCTATTACGCAAATCATCTGTTCCAGCTTTAAAGCTCAAACCTAAAAGAGCGATTTTTTTGCCGAAGAATTTACTTAACTTACTAACTGCTCTTGATTTCTGAATCTCATTTGTTTCATCAATAGCATTTATAACAGGAACAGGTACGTACAAATCATGAGCAAGAGTTTGCAATCCTTTCAAATCTTTTGGTAAGCAAGATCCACCATAAGCAAAACCGGGTTTGAAATAATATGGTGAAATATTTAATTGCTTATCCTTTGCAAAAATACTCATCACCTCATGCGAATCTATTCCCATAGCACTACAAACATTTCCTACCTCATTAGCAAATGAAATCTTCAACGCATGATAAGTGTTGTTCACATATTTCATGATTTCTGCTACTTTAACATCCGTAACGATAATCTCTCCTGGTAATTGGTCATATAATGATTTGATCATCACTGTAGCACGATCCGAATTACTTCCGATCAGCGTCAAAGGAGGATTGAAATAATCACTCACAGCTGTACCCTCTCTTAAAAATTCAGGATTATCAACAACCGCAAAATCAACCCCATTAACTTTGCCAGACGCAGACTCAATAATGCGAGCAAATTTTTCGCAAGTGCCAGGCATTACCGTTGAACGAATAGCAATAACGTGGAAATCAGCCTTAGTTTTAAGAACTGCACCAATATCTTCTGCCACTTTAAAAATATAATCCAAGTTAAGATGCCCCTTGTCTGTTGAAGGTGTACCAACAGCCACAATTGAAATTTCCGAACTTAAAACGCCATCTTCGACACTATTTGTAGCTCTCACTTTTCCAAGCTCAAACTGCTCTAGAATAATGTTGTCAATATCCTTTTCAACAATCGTTGCCATACCACGATTGATCTGACCGATTTTATCTGGGCTAACATCAACCCCGATTACATTGTGTCCATTTTTTGCTAAACATCCGAGGCTGACACAGCCTACATAACCAAGTCCGAAAATGCTAATATTCATATTTTTAAAATTTATGTTAATCTACTTTTTATTAATTTGGCAGGGTTACCTCCCACTATAGAATAAGGTGGAACATCTTTCGTAACCACAGCTCCAGCCGCAACAATCGACCCTTCACCAATCCTTCTTCCAGGCAAAATCACACATCGTGCTCCAATCCAAACATTGTTCTCAATTATCGTTTGCTCATAATGAGTCTCCTCCTGTAAATATATCGGCGTATCTACAACCGAATAGCCATGGCCAGAATGTAAAATATAGACGTCAGGCGCAATTAATACATAATCGCCAATAGTCACATTTCTCAGACGACAGTTTTCATTTATCGCTACATAACTTCCTACCTTGATATCATCAAACTTGCCAACCAGTACATTGCTCTGAATTTTAACATGAGAACCAATTTTCTTTTTCATGATCAATCGCCAAAGACTATACCTTATCTTACAAGAAAGTTTGCCCAAAGGGAAATACTGACTCGGTAAATGGTACCCAAACATATAATAAATAAGTATCCAAATGTTTCTCATCAATTAGATCCGTTAAGATTACAAACATGTTTCAAAGCAACCAACATGGGCGTTGTAGACCATCTGAAATAGGATTGCTTATTGGTATAAAATGACTCTTTTTTATAATAGAAATATCCTTTTCCAGAATAAAGCGTATCAATGGTATTATCAACCAACTTGTCCAGTAATGGCAAAACATCCTTCCTTCCATATTCAACAATAACTGCCAAAGTCTGTATAGCTTGAGCACAGTTCTGAGACTCAATCGGGAAACGGCCACTATAGTCGAAATATTTAGGATAACCATCAACCGTAAACATACGCTCTACATAAAAATTGATCGCCTTGTCTATAGCGTTTTTTAGCGCCGCACTCTCACTCCCATGTAAATAACAATATACAAGAGACTCGATGATAAATCCACTGTGAAAACCATCTACCCACTTTCCTTTGTCAGAACGTGAATAATACCAACTTCCATCTTCAAGCTGCTCATCAACAATCAATTCAATCATCTCGTCAAGTCTTTCTTTTGGAACGACCAGTTTGCCCGAAATTTCATTTATTTTAGAAAAAAGAAATAATGCTAGTGCATTCACATTATAGGTTGGATGCTTTTGCCCAGGATAATAGATAAAAAATCCCTTGTTCCCCTCATTTATATAATTAAATGTTAAACATAAATCCTTATAAATTTCAGGTAAAACCTCTAAATTCCTACCTGTTTTTGAACAATATTCAGCAATAGCTATCCCAGTAGTACAAGTATTGTAAAGATTGGCCATGTTTCTATCCGCATCAATAAATCTAGTCGTATAAGGGAAGTTCAACCCCCATACACTCGTACCATTTATTCGTCTAGACATTAACATGTTAAACAATGGCTCTAAAGTAATATCATTTTTTACCTGATCAGATTCACCTAAACTTCCAAGCCAAAGCATATCAGATATAGTTTTAGTATGCTGCATCCGCTTCATTCCCAACCAATGCAGGTTAACTGGAGATTTGGCATTCAATTGAATAGCAATCCGTCGCAATAGAGGAGAAGGTTTAGTTATTCGATCAATCCAACCAGCAGTAAGTGCATCAAATATATCGAAAGACTTATAGTTGTTCTTCTCTATATTTTCTTTACAATCATTAATCACTTTGAGTATAGAGCCTTTATTCATATTAATATTATTTTTAACATCAATTGTCAATTTATCAGTATTATTTTTTAACATCTCCACCACTTAGTGCCAAGTACATTGAATCAGTCATGTTTTTGATACTTGCACTTTTTTGTACAGTCATTAACGCATTTTTTGATAGACGTTGTAATTCTGCTTCGTTGGCCAAACTTTTTAAAATCAGATCAGCCATCTTTTGAACATCATCTTCAGGAACAAAATATCCATTTTCACCGTCTATTAAATATTGGATCTCTGGACTATGGTAGGAGATATCCTCCGTAATCAAGGGCTTTCCATAAGAAAAAGCATGAACTATAGCTAGACCAACCAAACCAGGTATGATGAATAGATCAGAAAGAAGAAAATATTTCGCAACCTCCTCGTCATCGAATATAGACCCTAAAAAATGAACATTGCTCTCCAACCCTAATTCCTTTGTTAGTCCCTTTACCTCAGCACTCTTAGCACCATCTCCAATAATAACGATATGAATATCATTACGATCCTTTGAGGTTAATGCTAAACACTCAATTAGATTATGAACTTTTTTGTAATGGTTAATCCTTCCTGAAAAGAGAATAAACCTGGAATCAGTAGGAACATTAGGGAATTTTTCATGAATAAATTCAGTTCTATTAAAAACTGACTCTAACCTATTTTTTACACCAGCCAATTTATCTGTATCTAAAGTATTAGGTGCAACAAATATTTTTTTTACACCAATGCCCTTCTTCACCAAATAAGCTTTCCCACTTTCAGAAAAAACAATTACTGCATTCGCAAATTTCAAGAATAAGGAAGTATAGCTATTTTTCAAACCTTGTTTGAAACTGCTTTTGTTCGGTTTGTGATCGTAACCATGGGTCCACCAAACGAATCGAATTCCCATCAATCTACACAAGATCACACATAGATATTCTGTTAAATTGGTCGAGTTATTCAGAGCCAACACACAGTCAGGCCTATTTTTTAAAATATACCATATCGCACTCGGAAAGAAATTTAATTTCCCTGCATTTGAAAACCAATTGTTGAAGATCTTATACTTTAAAACCTCGTTATCCTTTAAATGGGGCTTTAATTCTCCAGTAGTAAGAATTTTAACAGTTGCATTATTTTTTCTCGCCAGATAACTAAGAACTTCGTTTCTATAATGTTGCCAGTTGGCATCTTTGGATAGGAAAAATATCTTCATTTTTGATTTTTTGCTTCTAATCTTAGTTAAATTTATCTTATCATTAAAATAGACCAGCTGTTAAAAGCCGAGCCTGTTGACCAAAATCATTGTTCTTCATTTAATACTTTTTTAAGAACTACTGTAGATTCGAGTAAATTTTTATATATGAAACGTCTTTTTAAATAGGGCCTGCTATTTATCGAATTTGTGGACGCATCTTCTTTATGATAAACCTTTAATGCTGGATTATAAACCGTTTTCAATCCGCGCCTCATCATTTGGGTGTACAAAATCTCTTCTTCTTTGTATAAAAATGTCCTGCTATCAATACCGTCAAGAAGCTTCACATAAGTGGGTGAAAAAATCCAGCAGCATCCATGTAATTGAACATTCTCACAGCGCAATTCTACTTTTTCGGCTTTTTTTGTACTGGCAGACTTGCTTTTTTTCTTTAAAAGCTTGAGCATTTTATTTAATGTGCCTTCTACTCTTAAATAGTTAAAAAAAAGATGGGTTTTTATTTTTAGGATATATTTATCAAGGTGTTGTTCACTAAGTATAAAATCTCTTCCAGGATTATCGTCGAAAGGTGGTTTGGGCGTGATGATTTTAGGCCCTAAAACTGAAAAATCGCTCTTATGGTATTCATCAAGTATCACCGCAAAAAAGTCGTCCTGTACAATTAGAGTATCATTATTTAAAAGCACAATAAAATCACAGCCCAATTCTTTTTTAGCGAAAGAAAAACCTACGTTGTTACCTTTGGCAAATCCCATGTTTTCATCGTTGATCAAAACTTTGATCTTGTCAACCGAAGCATATCGTTTTAGCAGATCAGCGCCCGAATTGTCTGGAGAGTGATTGTCAACGATTACGATTTCATAATGTTCAGTATCTATTTTACGCTGTATCGAATCTACACATGCAAAAGTATCTTCAATGGCACAATAATGAAGGATAACAAACGCTATCTTATGTTTTTTATCATTATCATTTAGCTTTATCATTTATATCAATTTCAATAATTTAAGATCTCGTTATAATATTTGTACACAATTGCAGTGCTATGTTCGATCGAATAAAGATCAATTCCATATTGTTGACTTTTCGATATCATTGGATAAAAGCTTTCAACGCCCTTATCTGCTATCTCCAAAAGGTGCTTTACAAGTTGATCTCTGTTATCATATAACAGTCCCAACCCATTTTCTTCAAGGATTTCTTTGGTTCCACCAGAATTTAAGCCTACTACCAAGCATCCGTTATAAATGGCTTCAACGGTTATAAAGCCAAATCCTTCGCGCACCGAAGAAACAATAATAGCCGAGGCAACTGCCATCAGATCATGCCTATCTGTTCTGAAACCTAAAAATTTGATCCGGTGTTCTAAAGCGTGCTCGTCTATCAAGCTCTTCAGTTCTTTCAAATAACTTTGAGGTCCGTTGCCGGCAATATGCAGTTCAAAATCTTTATTTGTCTCAGAAAACTCAATAAAAGCTTCCACTACTAATTTTACATTTTTGCTCTCGTTTATTCTTCCAACGAACAGAAAATGTTGCTGCTTTTTATCTACAAAACGTACTTGGTCCTTTTTCAAAACGCCATCATAAACTACTTTGGCATTGTCTCCCATATCAAAATGTTGGAAAAGATCCTTGCTAATAGAAATTATCGAAGATTTTTTAATCCGCTCTTTAAAACTATTGAAAGACGGAAAAGGAGTCATCTTGAAATCCAGGTTCTGATATTCCCTAATGTGCCATAGATGAGGTATGTTAAGTTGGGCGGCCGCTTGGAAGCCAACATCAACTGGGCCGACGTTGGTATGGATTAGATCGGCATTAAATTCCCTAGCTATGCTTACAATGTCAGAAACCGCTTTTCGGTTTCTGAAAGCCACCAGTGATACGAATCTTGGCACATAAGCCAATAAATTCTTAAATGTTTTTTTGGGCGGATAGATATTGTAAGAAAAATTTGAAATTTTTCTCGTAGGTATTTCCCGCTCCTTTAACCAATCAACAAAAGGCCCATCTTCACAGTACAACACTAAGGGAGCTACGTTATATTTTGTAATCTCCTGCAATAAATTAAGCAACGCCACATTTGAGCCATACGGTGTTGATGACTTTACGATGTAAACAACTTTAATCTTTTTAGGATTCGACATAGCGCTTATTTATTTCATCATCCAAGAAGCTTTTAGAATCAGCGGACAGTTCATTCAATTTTTGTTTAACTTCCGTGTAATTTATATCAGAAATTTCTTTGAACGAATCGATTGAGTCCAGATATCTATTTTCTATTCCAAGGAGGCCAAGTATCGTCTTACTTCTTTCGGAGTTAGCGCCCATACCGAGCGCATAGAATTGTTTTTCAAAAATCACCGAGAAGGCTGTTCCGTGGAAAGAGGTACTAATTACAAATTCAGCATCATGGATCAAACCTAAAAACTCTTCTGTAGAGGCGGTTTCCATATTTTTACTGCTAAACTTGAACGGCATTACCTTTCTATTTACAACTTTCACTTCAAATCCTAACTTTTGTCTAATCTTTTCGGTCAGAACTACGGCTTCTTCAGAAGGAGAAAGCAGGAACAAAAGAATATATTTGGATTTTACACTTGCTGGAGGCACGATGCGCAAATTTGATTCCCATTCATTTTTTGTTAACAAGAATACAGGATCGAGTACAAGCTTCGTTTTAAATCCCAGGCCATCTACCAGTTCATATAAATTTCTTTCCCTCACAGATATTGCATCAAAGTTTGGAAGCCATTTTCTCAGCTTTTCCAGATCTTCTTCTGTTTTTGATAAAATTCCCATACTGGCGGCATAAGTAATTTTACTCTTGGCATTTGATGGGAAAGTTCCAAAATAAACTTTGTCAAAATCGGCAAAATAACGGTATGGGTGTTTTCTCCAGATCTGGTCACTTCCATAGACCGCCAAATCATAAACGGGAGTATCTACTTCTTCACCAGTAATATAGGTCCTTTCTTTAGGCATGTTTAATTTCGATTCGATAAAATCAAAATATTTTTTCCTCCGTTTTAAATTGCGGTTCAGCCCCAGCAAGAACCCAACAAGGTATTTTATCTTCGATAATACCGGCAGACGCTTAAAAAGTTCATAAGAAAACAGCTTATAAGCTTCATGGTGATATTCTGGCCAGTAGTCAATTATTTCTGCCAGAACATTTTGTTTACGATTAAGGTAGGTTTTTAATGCATAAGCTTGCAGTAATGCGCCGTAATTTAATGCCCTACTATAGGTCAAGATACCAATCTTCATGAGTTAATACTTTTTTGTTTATAAGTTCTACTGATTTTTTCAATTAAAAATAAAGCCAATGATTGAACAATAAAATTGCCTGGTCTAATAAATTCTGCTGTAGTAAATGAGGCCGAAACCAAGTAAATAAACCATATCCCCAAATAAACATACGATGTAGGGACAGTAATTTTATAGGCTTTTATTGCGTAGGCCACCATGGCTATTACTGTTGGAATACCAATGATCCAGCTAATGCTGATGAGACCAAAATCCACCCAGGTAATCCCCATATCCAATAGCCTTTGCATTTGTACACCATAGCTTGTAACTTCCGTACCTCGGCTCGGGTATCCCGAACCAAAGAAAAACTCTATAACATTCTTAAAATGGTTCTGTGTAAAATATTTGAACTGGATGATCCTTATATAATTTTGGTTGCCAAAATTCTGCGTTTCTTGCCTACCAAGCATATTGTCTACTTTGTCTGCTATGATTGGTACCTGAAGAATAACCAACAATGATAATATACCAAAAAGCGAATAGATAAGAAACTTCCAATTTATTCCATTTACTTTCACGATTAAGAACACGGTGAAGACCAATATCAAGGCCAACATAGTGCGAAACCCCATTAGGAAAATGATAATAAAACAAAATATGCTCAATGCAACATAAATAAGTCGTTTGGTCCTAAGATATTTATTGATGCCCAGAAAATATCCCAATGAACTAAAACCTTGTCCTACCAGTCTAATGCGAACATCGTCTCCATAATCTTTTTCTGCGCCAGAAAATATTACTTTAGGGTAAACTGCATATTGTATGGCATAGCAGGAGCACAAGATCACTGTAAGAATGAATATTGCACTCTCGATCTGCTTAATCGTAGGATTGATATACCTTAGCATGAAATAAAAAAGGATATAGAAATACGATGCAGAATTTTTAAATGTAATCAGCATTGGCTGATCACGAAAGAAATAACATGAAATTATACTACATATTAATCCGCCGATAACAAAAAGAATATGGTTCTTAAATAAGGTCCTTTTTGACAGTGAAAAAACTACAAATGGAAGAATAAGACCAAGAAGAATGGTATTATTGATCGCTGTAGCGCCAAAAAAGTTTACGAAAAGCAAACTCAAGAATATAATTATGATTATCTTCATTTAATGACTTTGTTTGTTACTTCAAGATCATATCTTTTAGAAGCAGCTATTTTAAAGTCTTCGGGTGGAATTCCACAAGAAACCATGGCAATAAAAACCTCCGAGTCTTTTATGCCAGTTAACTGCCTTAATTTTATGTCCTTTTCTGGTGTAGTGCTACAATTTAGAATACATGCGGCTATCTTATTATAGTGTAGCGCATAGAGTAAGTTCATGGCATACATTCCACCATCTACATAGGCCTGGTTCCGCTCTCCTACGCCAGAGTAAAGATTATTATCTGAGGTTACGATAACCACTTTATTTGCTAGGTGTCCGAAACCACGATTACCCCCTTGTACTTCAAGTATACGCGAAATAAGTGTTTTATCAGTATATACGTAAGTTCTGGCAGATTGCCTGTTGCAAGCTGAGGGCGTATTTCTTGCAATAAGTAGTGCTTGTTCAATAGATTCTACGGTGACCTCCTCTTTTGTATAATTTCTCACACTGGCCCTAGAATTTGAAAAAGACTTAAAGTCATCTTTTACTTTAGAAAAATATTCTTCGTTTGAAGAGACTCTTTGAGTGGACCAACTTACATCGCTGATCTTACTTTGCAATTTTTTTATTGCATCTAATACGTCATCACTTAATTTATAGTTATTATCTTCATGCACTTTTACATATTCATTAATAACTTCCACTGCATGTTTCAGCTGTGAATCTGATGTGCCGTAGCTATCGATGAAATTACAGCAATTATTACATAGTGAAATAACCCTATCTTTTCCAAACCCTAATCTGAATTCTGGCATGATCAGGCCTTTTTCCACTGCATGATATTCTCTAATGATCAGGCCAATCATTTTATTCGCACTATTGAGTCCCCTGATATCAGAGGATTCAAGATAGTTTTTGAAATCGTAACTATTGGCCCGCTTTAAACGCTTGTACGATTTGAATTTCTTAATTTCTGATTCCAAATAATTAAAGACTGCTTTCGGAAGGATTTTCTTTGCTAATTGCTTTACCATATTTAATTTTACCTTGAATTTTCGACCACAAATTTTTTACTATACCTTTTTCATCATCACAAAGACCAAAGAAATAGATCGATACCATGAATATCAATGCAGAACTTAAACCTGTTATTAAAAAGCGATATTTGAACTCTAGATAGGAAACAGACAAATAGCAAACCACTACTGATAAGGCTATTGGAAGTATTACCCTGTTGATTACTCGGCTAAAGTATAGTAGGATGGACATACCGGTAAGTGAGCGTACAAAGAACAGGCGAAAAACAGCAGCAATGATCTCAATTAGGATGATGGAAAAGATTACATAATGAGCTGGATAGCCCATTCTTAATGTAATGTAAGAAAGTGGCAAACTGAGCAATAATATTGTTCCCACTACCATTTGGTAGATTTTAATTTTTCCAGTGGCCTGCACAGCGGATTGTAAACCCACAGATAGTTGACTGATCATACTGGAAACAAGGAATAGTGAGCAAAAAATAGCAGCACTAGCAGGAGGTCTTTTCAACCAGATGTTCAATATTGTTCCTATTTCAAAAATCACGGGCACAGCAAACAAGCTAACCAAGAAAAATCCAAATTTACTGGCCATCATCGATAATCTGAGCATCCTTGCACGGTCTCCCAGTCCCTCGCTTTTCATTATTTGCGGATTGAGCGCACGAAGCAGCGTTGCAGAAAAAAAGTTCAACTGAGAATTGACCTGATTGGCAATACCGTATGTTGCATTCACCTTAGCGCCATAAAATAGATTAAGAATAATTGCCAATCCTTGATTCCTGCCCAATGAACACAGTGCGCCAAATAAATTCCAACCTGCAAATGAGCCCAATTCCTTAATGAGCTTTTTGTCTGCAACATTTATAATCTTCAATGAGCATTCTTCATATTTTGTCAAGCAAAACCAAGCATATAAACAAAAGCTGATTATTGAAATTCCTGCAGTAAGCAGGCCATAGGTAATCAATTTATCAGAACTTACATAAAATAAGCAGATTGCTATGCCTAATTTAAGTACGGTTTCTATAATGTTAACTACGGCGATCCAAATCATATTCTCATGGGCCACCAAAGAACCATTAAAAGGAACTGCCAATATCGTAAAAAACACAGTGGCCGACATAAAATGATAAATAATCTTAGCGGCTTCAATTCGGTCCTGTGGAATATTCAATACACCATCGAACAGAAATAATCCAGTTATCTCCAAACCAAAAACAACCAAAAGCCCTATAAAAATATGCAAGATCAAGCTGTTACTAAAAACCGCCCTTTGCATTTTAAGGTCATTCTTTCCTTGGTAAAAAGATAAATACCTTTGGGTAGATGTGGTCATTGCGGCATTTAGAAAGGATAACATTAGAATAATCCCCGCGATGAGGTTAAATATTCCATAGTTAACATCGCCCAATGCATTCAAGACCAATCTAGTTGAATACAATGTTATACCCATTGTAATCAATAGCCTACCATACAGTACCCCTGTATTTAAAAAAACCCGATTAGAAGCACGCATATTGATTATTTCTTTCTATTAAATAATCGTCCAAAAAAACTGGTCTTCCTACTTTCATTTATTCCATAAACTCCGTAACCGTAACCATAGCCGTAGCCATAACCATAGCCATAGCCATAACCATAGCCATAACCATAACCATAGCTATTAGAAACCTGAATATCGTTTACTACGATACTAATCGATTTCATTTTATCATTGGTATACAAGTCATTAACAATGTTCAGTTGTTCTTTATAAGTATAGTTCTGTCTAACCAAATACATACAAACATCTGCATACGATGAAAGCAATTGTGCATCGGTTACGATACCTACCGGTGGTGCATCAACTATAATATAATCAAATTCCTCTCTTAGTACGGCAAAAAGTTCGGCTGTCCTTTTGCTCAATATCATCTCGGCAGGATTAGGTGGAACTGGACCGGAGCTTATGATGAAGAGATTTTCATGAAAGGAAAGTGGTTTGATCAAACTATCTATTGAAAGTTTCTCATCGATGATATAGTTCGTAAAACCAATATTATTTTTTACATCAACTTTGGCAGACAGGCCTGGCTTACGCAAATCTAGCTCCATTAACAAAATCTTTTTATTAGATAGGGCAAGAATATTGCCTAGGTTAATTGCAACAAATGACTTCCCTTCTCCAGACATGCTTGAGGTCAATAGAATTACTTTTTCATCAGTAGATTTTAGCATGAAAGACAGGTTTGTACGCAGCGCCCTAAACTGTTCAGAAATAGCAGAACGGGAACTGTTCGCTACAACCAAGTTATCCTGCTCATTGTTATGGCTTATCTCACCAATTATAGGTACCTGGGTCTTTTTAACAATATCCTCTTTCGTATTTATTTTGTCGTTTAATATATCCTTCACGTAAATAATGCCTATTGGTATAATTAAACCTGCAAATAGCCCTAATAAATAAATCATTGATTTTTTTGGGCTGAAAGGCCTAATTTCAGACTTAGGAGGGTCTATTGTTTTAGAGTTTGCAATATTGGAGGTTTTAGAAATGGCCGTTTCCTCTGATTTTTGCATTAAAAATATATACAGCTCTTGTTTAATCTGTTGCTGTCTTGCCAAGTTCAAATAGTTTCTTTCAATCTTAGGCACATCTCGCACTTTAGATTCTGCCTGGGTCATCTGTTGCCTCAGTCTATTTCTAGTAATAACCAATCCTTTTAGTGTAGTTCCTAAATTAGATTCGATATCTGCCCTTGCATTGGCAATTTCCTTATCTATTAGAACAATACTTGGGTTAGCCTCTGTAACACTTATTAAACGCCTTGCCCTTTCCAAACTCAGTTCATTATATTTTTCAACCGCTCCATTAAACACTATGTCTGCAGGCACTAATGAACTAGGTAATACCCTCTTGTTTTTGCTGTTATCTTTCAAAAACTCCTGCAGGCTTTCCAATATGCTGATTTGTGTTTCCACTTTGGCCAGATCATTTACATATTGGCTCGTAGTTTGTACTAGCAATCTGGATTGCTCACTCATATCAGCTAAATTATTCTGCTGCTTAAAGCCTTGGATATTCCCTTCAAGATCGCCCAATTCCTGCCCGATAAAGCTTAACCTATTCTGAATGAATTTAATTGTACTGTCTGCTACCTCATTTTTGTCTTTTAGATTTCCCTGAACGTAGTTATAGATGAGCCTATTTAGGATATCTTCGCCCTTTTTAGGAAGAGGATGCGTTAAAGTCAGATCGATGATGGTGATTAACTTATTCGTTACCTCAACTGTTAACTGACTGGTAAGTGCTGCTACCTTAGAATCGACCGACATTACATTAAACTGATAACTGTCGGACGTAATCACTGCATTTGGGCTTTTACTGATTTTGATCAGTCCGACATTCGACACCAAAAAGGGTTTACCAAATGATACTGTAGTATCTACATCTTCCGTATTTAAGGCAATCTTTCCATTTTTAAGAAAACTAACCTCTACCAAAGTTGATTTTATTGTATCAGCGGGAGAAACAATTTCAACTTTAAACGGACTAACATACAGTTCTACACTTTTAACAGTGCCTTTTCTGAAGTAAGTGATGTTCAAGTCCATATCCCGAACAACCTGCTCCATTAAATATCTTGTTTTTAAGATTTCGGCTTCATTATCAACAGTACTTTTTGCACCAAGTAACCCGCCCAAATCAGCTAAAACATTATCTCCGCCCATAAGTCCCCCACCTTTCTTTTCATCATTTACCAAAACTCTGGCAGAAATTTTGAACATTGGTGTGGAATATCTGAGAAACGTGAAGGCTAAAACCAAGCCAAGAAACATTGACAAAAGAACCCAAGGCCAATTACCTAAAATTTTAGAAAATAACTGCTTAAAATCTATGCTCGGTTCTTCGTTCTCTTGTGAGAAATTTTCTCCAGTTGTTGTCTTCATTAATTAATATTTGATTTTTATGATTAAAGCCTTGAAAAAAGCACAATTAATACCGATAAAGCGGTTCCTATAATGGCAAAAGTTTGAGTCCTCGCCTGATTTAACGATGCTGCTTTGCCCTTATTAGGTTCTACATATAGCACATCGTTTTGTTTAAGATAGTAATATGGGCTGTTAAACAATTCTTTTGAATTCAGATTCAATCTTGCAAATTCCTTTTTACCATCTTTATCCCTGATCAAAATAAGATTTTCGCGCTTTCCAAAAATGGTAAGATCTCCTGCCATGCCCAAGGCATCCAAAATGCTTACCTTTTCATTGGGGATCACATAGGAAGCTGGCCTAGCTACCTCTCCCAAAACTGTAACCTTAAAATTAGAAAATCGCACCTGAACGTTCGGATTTGTATATACTATGTTCGCTTTGCTTTTGATCAGATCTCTGGCCTGATAGGTTGTTAGCCCGGCAATTTTGATCTTACCAACAACAGACAGGTCTATCTCACCATTTTTGTCAACCAAAAACCCAGCTGTTGGCGGCGTAGCAGAAAGTGATGCAACCACATTGGAACTTGTGCTGATTGCCTGGCTTCCCACTTGATTGACCACCATGTTAGTAGTAGGATCAATAGTGAAAATCGAAATTGACAAAATATCATCACTTTGAATTTGCGGCTCTGTATACTTTGCAGTATTCGCCAACTCCGACTGTTGCTCAGCACTGATATCTTGAAAATAGGCAACCTTTTTTGTAGTATCGCATGATGCTAGCAGCAATACTGAAACCAGCATCAAACAATTAATTAATTTTCCGTTGCTCAAAAGTCTATTCATAAGAATTGATAATTGGGTTATTTTTAACTTTTAAATATTTATTTTGTTGCAAACTTACCATTTTTAATATACATTATGTATAACTAAACTACACTTCGAAGCCTATGAGTTAAATAGTTCCTTATTCTTAAAAGGATATTCTCCTATTTTCTTATATAAGAGCCCACTTTCAACGGCCTTTATGAGCGCACTCAAATGCTTATCATGATGTAAATCTGTGCCAGCTAAATCATAAAACTTTTTCTCCAACAAATAATCCGCCGTCCTCTTAACTTCCTTACCATAATAGCCCGTTACAGATAATAAATTTAACTGCAACAAAACCCCCATATCCCTAAAACGTTCAAATCGAGCCCGATCATTGTGGTAAAAATTATATCGCTCAGGATGTGCCAAAATCACTTTATAACCGTTAATCTGTAAATCGAAAATTACTTGTTCTATGTTTGGTGTCTCATTCAGATAAGACATCTCTATCAACAGATATTTACCAGGCAAACACATCAAACCATCCAAGATCCTGAAATTCTCGTCAACCATATATTCTGCAGCTGCAGCAATCTCAACCTCCATCTCAGTGCCACCCAATTCCATTTCTACCAACTTGAAAGCGGCAGTAATCGTCTCACTATTATTAGGATATAATTCTTTAAAAACATGTGGCGTACAAACAAACCTACGTATGCCAAGCTCATAAAGTCCACGAATAAGATTTATTGAAGTTTTTACATCTGGAGAGCCATCATCAATACCTGGCAATAAATGTGAGTGAATATCAACGGACAACCAACCAAGATCGGCCGCCAGGGGGGATTTTCGCTTAAAAATTGAGAACATTTAAAGATTTTTACGTAATTAAATTGACTAAAGACAGAAAAAAAAACAAAAAATCATTACTTTTATTGAAAAGCATTTTCTTTTCAGAATTTCAGACCTTACTCACGCTACAAAAGTAAGCATTTCAGCCAAACTAGACAAGAAATAACATTATTTTATTGTTAAATCTTATTTGCCAATCTGCCATCAAAGCGTTTCACAATCGATTACTCTCGAATTTTAGCTTTGATTTTAGGCATATTTATAATGAAGAAAATATTGACTTAGTGTATTGTGATTGTGGTCCAACCTTTCAAAATTTGTTAAATCTATATCAAAAATAGGCAAAGGGTAGGTAAAGTGTAGGGATACTGTAGGTAAAGTGTAGGTAAATGGAAGAGGTATGATGGAAAATGAAGGTTGAAAGGGGTTGGTTAGTGTACTATTGAGTGTAGAAATAATGGGTCAATGGTCAATAGCTGGTCAATAGACTAAATGATTATATGACGTATTAAGCCCGGCAAATTCCTGCCACAGATGCACAGATTTAAAATTTTTATTTGAGCGCAAAAATTGATAGCCACACATTAATTGCATTGGCAGCGTTATATAATATACACTGTAGCGATAGCGCATCACATTGGCTCATTTACAGCGGTGTGGATGCGCATACCTTAAATCGAGTATTTACTAAAAATCATATAGAACCCCCACCTTAAACTGTAGGTTATTCACATCTTTTTTCATCCATTCCCAGTAATCAGGGCCTTTTTCCCATTGATACTGATAGTTAAGCGAGCGAATATAAGTAAGCTGAGAGTTAAGCACGAGTTTGTTGAAATTCCATGCAAACTTTCCTCCTAGTGCAAAATCAACCCAATGTCTATTGATATATTGACTACTTTCTCCAGAAGCATATGCATAGCTGTAAAGCAGGTCATTATTGTTAACCACACGTTCAAACAAAATCCCTATTTTCTTTAATCCTTTTACCCAGCTTAAGTCTAAAGATTGCATGTTACTACCAGGGCCAATACCTGCTCCCAACACTTGTCCATTATTTGTGTAACCATCTGTAACCTGATAATGGGTGTACCAAGCCTGCCCAGCTCTAGTTTCACGCGTTGTACTTAATTGTAATTGCGTAAATTCAATACCAACTTGTATATATTCATCAGTTTTGACCAATGGGACAAGCTTTCTAAATCCTGCAATATATGCTCTTGAATGCTCCGGTTCAACAATCCCATCTCTAAAATCGTAAGCATGGTCATTGCGTCCATATTGCAAATAAATCTCTGCTTTACTTTCTGGTAAAACGTAACGTGCAAAAAATGAGATATACTGGTCTTGATTTGATGTATCTTCAGAATTAGTCCTGTCTGGATTGTCAAATGCATCTTTTGGCAGCGATTTAAATATTGGAAAATAATCTGCAAATCCTCTACCCATATTTCTTCTGCTTATGATAAAAGTCCTATCTAAGCCAAGATAAAAACCAGGAACCCATTTAGGTTGGTATGTTAGCACGATTCCCGAAAGATACCTCCAATCGTTTGGCTTTGTTATAAAACTTGTACCAGAAGGCGCTGCTACACCAGATTGCTCTAATCTCCCTCCGATGACCTGTGCCTCAAAGGATCCAATGTATGTTTTAATCGGCTTTGTTGTATTTAAGCTCAAGTGCTTGAATCCTGATGCATTGTTACTCATCAATAATGAATTTCTCACGCCTGGGCCCCACCACAAATTTTCATTTGAGAGGCTAACTGCAACGGGCCCTGCATTTAAACTGATGCTACTCTGTCCCCAGCTCAATTTACTATAGTTACCATCTCCAAATCGATCAGGTAAATCAATCCTATTATAATAGGATTTTGAGACAATATTTTTAAAAACAGTGCCATTTGCATCGCTCAACTTTCTGAAATCTGTATTATCTGCAAAAACATATTCTGGTCTCAATTGAATAGATAAAGGCCCAATTTTAGCATAAACTCCGGCCGAGACCTGAGCTTGGTATCCTCTAGCTTGCACCATAGAACCATCATTTATTCCATAAGGGTGATGAGTGTTAACCTGTTGTTGAACAACTGCAGGAAGTAAGTAAAAAGCAATTTTACCTGTGTTAGAAACATAAAGTTCCTTTCTAAAGTCGGTTAAGCTTAAATCAGTAGCTCCTCTCTGCCCTAAAGATAATTTATTAATTGCTGGCATGTGCAAAGGTCTGATCATGTACGATGTGTTTGATGTATCGTTTCCAAGCAACTGTTGCCTCCTATAAAAATCTTCTACATTTTCGAGCAATCCTACGGGTAGGGTTTGCGCTCGCAGATTTAAAGAAAGAGAGCAGATCCATAGCAAAATAACTAGACTAGAGTATCGGTTTTTTGAAGTAAGCATATTTTTGTCGCAATGTGTGCCCTAAGTTAGTTAATTTTAGATTTTCTATAAGAATTGTCTCCATTTAATTTTGAAACTCCTAACATTTTCAGGAATAATCATTTGCATTATCTGAAAACTAAGTAATAACTTTAATAAGTCTATTTTTTAGGTAGATTAAAGTATAAAAATGTGCAAGTGTTTGCAGTAGTCCTAATTTTCTAAATTTTTTATTAATCACATAAATAAGCAACGTTGACCTACTCTTATTTAAAGCCTCGAGGTACCCTAGCATCAACGTTAGCTGGTCCTGTTTCATGCAATGCTGATAGGCTTCAAAAAAGGCCCCAAACATTTTATGCTGCCTGATTAACACAGGAAGCCGCTCTACCTGACTATTCGAATATCTCCTAAATCGAGATGAGATAGTACGGCTATGGACATTAGTGCTAGCATTTTTATGATGTTGACGATACTTTAGTAGTTTTTGTGGCAAAAGTACTGCCTTTCCAAAAGCACAAGCAGCAAGTGAAATCCAATAATCATGAAATTCTGCTGTTTCTGGTATGCTGCGAATATGGCCAACCAGTGCACCATTTAACATCATGGTACAGCCATAACCGTAATTAGACACTAACAATGTTGGCATTGTTAGTGTTGGCGGCATTCGTAGCTCTTGACGAATAGTCTTCATTTTTTCATCTACAAACTGGAAATTACTATAAACTAACAGTGGAAAAGAGGTGGTATCATTTTGCTCTAGCGTCTGCATAAATTTTAGCGAAACGGCTATTTTATTTAAATCCCAGACATCGTCTTGATCAGCAAACATAAGATAAGCTGGCTTTGCGGAAACAATGAAATTGAATAATACACCAAAATTAAGTGATGGCGAACCATGTGGGCCGGCTATATCTAACACCTTAATTCTGTTGTCAACCGAAGCATATGAATTCAATATCATCATGGTTTCATCAGTAGATTGATCATCACGGATATAGAGTTCCCAATTTAAGTATGTCTGGTGGCTTATGCTCTCCATCTGTTCTTTCAGAAATGCTTGACCATTATAGGTAGCCATCAAAATAATCACTTTATCTTCCATGAGATTATCTTTTCAAAATTCTTCCGGTTAGTTTAATGCAAGATAGAGCTAACAGTTTAAAATTACGCACGGGAGCTTTGGCGAATACTTTTAAAACATACGTTAGGCCATCCTTCAAATCCAAAGACCTGATCTGATGCAATGCTAAAAGGTCATAATTGTATTTCTTGAATGCATTGATATAGCTTTCTTCAAATTGATCTTTAAGAGAGTCATTCATCTGTGTCCTCACAAACACTTCTGATTGAAACATCTTTTGCTTACCACTCATGATTCCGTTTTGATGCATCCTGATTTCGGTTGCGGTATTATTGGTATCATCAAATATAAAAACTGGCAAAAGCAGGGCAATATTAAACCACATTAACCAATCTTCATTGGCATTAGATCTTACATCGAACAATCCGGCTTTCAATATAAGATCTCTATGTACAAGTACGCTACTAACTGTAAAGATATTGTTCCTTATTAAACGAAACATAAGCTTTTGCCCAACTAGGGTTTCAGTTGCCAAAAACCCAATAGGATATTTGTCTTTATAGATTCTCTTCTGGTCATTATCATAAAAAAAGAGTGACTTTGAAAAGACCAATGCACAATCTTTACTTTGAAGTAGTTTAACTTGAGCAGTCAATTTATCCTTTAGTAACAGATCATCTGCATCTAAAAATTGCAAATAAGTTCCTCTTGACTTTCTTATACCTACATTTCTTGCATTGGAAAGTCCTCCATTTTCTATAAGAATGTAATGAAAACTTTGATTAAGATGAGCTGAAATATAGGTCTGCACTATTGTTTGGGTACTATCTTTTGAGCCATCATCTACGATAATGCATTCCCAATTTTGATAGCTTTGAGCCGACACACTTAAGAGGGCATCTAGTATATAATGTCCGTAGTTGTATGTTGGAATGATGATTGATACTAATGGAGCATTCATCATACCTCTATAATTTTTTGTTTAATAATTTCCCAACGATTAAGCCATTGATGATTTTTTCTCACCTCTAGATAATTCTTTTCAATAAGTGGCAAATAAGTATCATAATTCTCAAGGATTTCCAACAACTGTTTTGCAGCATTGTTCATATCAATTTCTATAATTGCCTGATAGGTGAAGAGTTCATGCATATCAAATGGGGTTATCCCTACGATTAAACATTTTGATGCCATTGCCTGAAGATATCTCAAAGTCATGGATGAGATGTATTCTGCACGCTCTGGATGAGTAACATCAGAAGGAACGCAGATTACGATTTTGGCATCTGAAAGTGCTGCGATTAAGTCTGTTTTATGTTGGAACAACATCGTAGCACCATTACGTTTAAAGATATGTTGTTTGCCTTGAGTAGCTAATTCATCTTTAATTAGCAGGTGGTAACTTTCATACCTTCTGCCAAACTCAAGTACATCTATTTTTTTTTGATGTGGGGGCTTGGAAGTATATTCATCGGCATCGATACCTTCTGGCAACCACATGCTTTTACATCGGCTTGCAGGGTATTTTCTTATATGATCCATCCAAACTTGCTTAGCCGAAAAAAAAACATATTTAACATTGAACAGGTCCAGTAGTGGAAATATCCAATATTGAAATCTTGGCCACACATCATGCATGTATATAAAATTTTGCCTTGAAAAAAATGCATACGGTATAAGGGCACCAAAATCACCACTAATCAACGCTGAAAAGTTAATCATTTTATTGTCCATTAATCTCAGCTTAAGTTTAAAAAGGCTGGGAATTAAAATCAGCTTTCGAACGAGATATGACTTTAGGCGTTTATTTGAAACCGTTTTCCGATCAACTTGAATAGATTTATCCCTTTCAATGGTATGATAAAACTCTCGTATGCCATCTTGAAAGTAAATTTTATCTTGTGTATCCAGCAATCTAATTTTATTAAAGCTCATATCCAACCTCCTTAATGTGGGATGCCCAAAATTGAGGATCGTATTTCCACCAACCATGGCATCCAAAAGGTAGTTTACGGTTGTTCAACATATAAAGGTAACTTGGACAGATCTCAAAACTAAAAGGAACTGCATCTTTTGGGGCAGGCACATTAAATTTATCAAATGCTGATGGGATTAATTGTGCCCAGAAAATATCTTCGTTAACAACTGGCTGAAATGGATAGAAGGAGAAATTATAAATCACATTATATTTAATATTTCTCCATAGATTAATATAAAAGGGTTTATCGGCATCGTAAAATGGATGTTTGAATTGCAGTTTTTTAATTTGCTTTACAGCATTATAAAAGCTAGCTATTTTTCGAAGACTAAATCCTCCATTTCCCTGACCTACGATTGAGCAGGTTCCTGCCTGCAAATTTTCATTCATAAATGGTGCTCCGATATAATCATAATTTTGACTACACCAATAATCTAATTCATCTTTAAAAACAAATGCATCTAGCTGATAAATCAGCATAAATTCATAGTCAAGAAATGCGCTATAAAACCCAGGGTTTTTCATTAGCTTATTATATCCTATAGTACTAGAGAAGAAATTATCGTCAAAGATTTTATATTGGGCTCTTTTTGAGGTGACAAATTTATTTTCCAGTATTAACGATTTCAACCGTTTAGGAATAACAAAAAAAATATCATAGTTGCCAAGCAGATGAAAGCATTGCTCAAGAGAGGTCAGTTCATTCGCGCTGAGCACTTCCTTATAGATTGGAATGGCAATACATACCTTCTTCATTCTATTTTAATCTATTTAAAAAACCCAACAAGGGGTAAGCCGACAAAACTTCAATCATGTCTTTATTTTTCCAAACCAATAGTTGTACGAATATATAAATTAAGGCAGATAGACCTATTGTAAAGATAAGAACTAATACAGGAAGTACTGTAAACTGTAAGACAAGGTATCGAATTAAAAAAAACAATGAGCTAGTTGCAAAGCTCTTTAACAAAATATGAATGGGCATTGAAACCAGAAACAGTCTTCTTGTAAAAGTATAGAGCATAATCGTAACCACTAATTCAGTTAGCAGCGAACTTATCGCAGCACCCAGATGCATAAATATAGGGATCAGCGTGAAATTAAGGGATAAGCTAATGATGACCCCAAATATGGAAGCATAAAGGATCTTTTTCTCTTGCTTTAGTGGCAAAAGAATTTGAGTACTGAATACCTGAGCAAGACCAACAAAGATGACGATGAATGAAAGTATTTTTAAGGAGTTTACAGCGGGCAAATAATCTTTTCCTGCAAAGACACTTATGATTTCGTTTGACAAACAAAAGATCCCCATTGCGATGGGAACGCTTAAAAAAAAAACAAAACGTATAGATCTATTCAGCAATCCAGTAGCTGCAGTATAATCTTGTTGATGAAATATCAAGGTAAGCCTTGGCAATAAGACTATAGATACAGCTCCCATTACTGAAAGAGATATTTTTGCAATGCGCATGGATGCAGCATAATAACCAACGGTTGTATCGTTAGTTAAGAAACCTAATATAACTGTATCAAACACCAGGTATATAGTGGTTACCATTGCGCTTGAGAGGATCAAAAAAAGCGGTTTAAGATGTTTTTTGATGTCCAAGTTAGCTACAGAGATTTTGACCCTTTTAGTAATGAAATATATATTGCAGCTACCAGAGATCAAAGTGGTGATAAGACTTAACCCAAAATATAGATTTTTATCTTCTGGACCATTGACTAAGAGAAACAACAGCGGGATGGTCAAAAGCCTTATCGAAACTGTTCTTGTGGTGATGTATCGGAATTCTTCCATCCCCTGAAAAAACCATTCGGCAATAAAAACACTACCCATTAGAATTGCCATTCCTATTTGATATAACACGAAATTTGAATGAAGTTTTTCGACATGCCAACTTACCATAAAAAGGATACACACCGCAATTATTGCACTCATTAAATGAATGAAGAATAATTCTGAGAATGTTTTCCCTAAAAGTTTGCGATCATGCTTAACTCTTGCCACTTCACGGAGGCCGTATAGGGGAATGCCGAGGCCAGAAAATATCAAGAAGTAAATTGTTAAATTATCAGCTAGACTTACAGCACCTATTGCTTCTGGTCCTAAAACCCTAGAAGCATAAGGGAAGGTAATTAATGGAAAAAGAATTTGCGAAAGGGACAATAGGATATTGTAGAACGCATTTTTCCTTAGAATTGTCATAGCTCAACTTTTCTTAAAGATAAAGCCCCACCACTTGAACAAATACTTAGCATATACGAGTGGAATACTGGTTAAGATGCCATTACGTCGGCAAGACTGGATAATTTCATTGTTCTGCTTTTTAATACTTGCAAAACCCGAAGTGCTTACACCACCCTGTCTCATTTTAACCCAGATGTCATTCACATACCTAGCCTTTACTTTATGAACAAGTATAAATCTTAAGAGTAGGTCAAAGTCTCCTGAAATTTCAAAATCTATAGTATATCCACCATATTTTTGAAATAGGGATCTTTTGGCATAAAACGAAGGATGTGCAGGAGCCGTTCCGAATCTAAACATCCATGGTCTAAATTTACCTGAAGAGTAATAGCGTTTAATTTTCTGTGTATCTTGTCTATCTGTAAATACAATATCAGCATAAAATGCTTCTGCATCAGGCTCTGTTTCAAACTTTTCGGCTACTCGACTTAAGACTTTATGATCAGCAAACAAATCATCTGCATTCATAATTCCAATAACATGACCTTTGGCAAGCTTTATACCTTTGTTAAGCGCATCATAAATACCACCATCCGGTTCTGAAACTAATATATCTATGTGTTCTCTATATATGTTGATGATGCTAAGCGTGCCATCGGTTGATCCACCATCAATCACTATGTACTCAATATCTTTATAATCTTGATCAATAACGGATTGTATAGCAGAACCAATCAATTCATTGTTATAAACGACAGTAATAATGCTAATGGTCATGAGGCAATAGATCTATATAAGCCGTAAGTTTCGTCAAAACAACGATCCCATGAAAATTTCTGTGCTCGCAGCAAGCCCCTATCAACAATAGTGTCCCTAAGATTAGTTATTGTCTCTATTGCGCCTATAGCTTCGTCAACATTAAGTGTCTCTAACATGACACCTGCTTCACCTGCGACTTCGGGAATCGAAGAGGCATTTAGCGCGACAAAAGGGCATCCAGCCTGCATTGCCTCGAGCATAGGTATACCAAAGCCTTCATTAGACGAGGGATAGAGCAGACAAAATGCGGTATTGTATAAGAGATTGAGCTCTTCGTTATCAATATTTTGAAAAGAGCGATACCTCTTGCCCAGCATTTTTTTAAGCATCTTTTGCTCTCCTTCGTTAAGCGGGTTACCAACAATATAAAGTTTAAAGTCTTTTAATTTTGCTGTTATTTTAACGGCAAAGTCAAAATTCTTATAATGTTCTCTTGATCCTACAAAAAGAAAAAAGGGGGCTTCTCGGTTATCAGTTATTTCTTGAATTACTTTATATTCTGGAGAGGCACCGTGATAAATTACTTGAACAAGCGACTCGTCTATCCCAGGATAAAAATTCAGCAAATCATTTTTGGTGTGTTCTGATACGACAATAATACGTTCACTAGCTTTGACTGCCTCCTGTTTAAAGTATTGATGAGACCAAGTCCTAAGTCCTGAATAGTATTTTTCGTGTGTAAAATCGTGTATGGTAGTTACTACCTTTGCTGATGATCTTTTTATTGGAAGTCGAAAATAACTTGAATGAAAAATGTGAGTGCCATCAAAATGAGGAAGTTTAATAAGTCGCTCAAGTACCGGGGCACTAAGCGTTCTTTTTATCTGTTCTGGCAATAGTTGCAATTTTCTTCTTAAAACGTTTTCTGTTTTTCTGTTTGGCTCATAGAAACTAATAGAAATTTGGTCTTCTTTTAGAAATCTAGAGGTAAGCTCATACCAATAAGTGGAAATCCCCCCATTAATCTGCAAATAATAGATCAAATTATCATATAACAACCTCATTTAAACCCCGTCTTTGATGATGAAAATTCATTAAATGCTAGTGCATGATGATTTTGACTGCTAATATAGACAACATAATATAGAAATCCATATCAAAAAAGCAATAAATAGCACATGGTTGTCGCATTTTCAGTTAAATTAAAAGATTAAATTATTAAGGCATTCGGATTATAATAAGGCTACTTAGTTCCTAATAAATGCTTTTTTCCTTCAAGCCAAAACCTTAAAACAATGAATGAAAGACCAACTAAAATTATCCAAAACAACAAGCCTACACTAAGGTTTGGATTACTTATAATGATGATTGCATTAGCTACGGCCTGAGCCAAAGCATAAATTATTGCTACTACAGGATGTGAAATTTTCTTTTCATTGGCCAAAAATTGATAGAAATGCGTCCGATGTGCATCAAAAATATTCTCGCGTCTTATTAACCTGAAAATTATAGTCGTAATTGAATCTAAACCGTATATCAGCAATAAAAAAAAATAGATTGGATTTCCAGATTTGGTGATGAGGGTTCCGATTAAAAAAACAATGATAAATGCAATGCCTACACTGCCAACATCGCCAGCAAAACATTTCGCCTTAAAACGAAGGTTAAAAAAGTTAAACACAACCAATGCAAGAATCGCCAATATAATTAAGTTGTTGTCAGCAAAACCAATATGTACATAGTTATTTAAGTACCAAAGCGTAAGCAGCGCAATAAATGAATAAATACCTGTAAGACCATTGATTCCGTCCATGAAGTTGATTGCATTGACGATCCCAATTGTAACTATAAAAGCCAGTACAACAATATAAATATGCTGTTCAAATACTCCAATTTGATAAAACAATAACAATACAGCAAAGAAGTGGCAAGTTATTCTTAGCTTGTTACTCACTGGTTTTATATCATCTGCAAAACTTATTCCGCTAATGATCAACAACCCTAGCATAAAATAAGGATATCCAAAACCGAAGCTAACGAAGTACAACAACATACCTAGGGTGAATATAATTCCTCCTCCTCTAATAGTAATTATGTTATGGGAGCTACGAGAGTTAGGCTTATCTATAATATTGTACTTATCGGCTATTTTAAAATATAGCATTTCGAGAAGAAAAAAAAGCAGTAGAAAGATAATACTAATTGGTAAAGTCATTTGAAGTTTATGCTATGCTAAATTCTTTAATAACAGACTTAGGGGCCCACGCTAAGTTTTTTCTTGCATGCGTGTCATTGAAAGTAAGGTCTGAAGTAATTTTCTTTAATTTTGAATTATTAATAGGTGATTTATCTCCCAAAATATTGCCAGCCAATGCCATTAGTTTCGCCAACCATAATGGAATATTTGATGGTTTCGATTTATCCAACTGATGGGCTATTAGCTCAGAAAGTTCTGAAAATTTCGGGTGAATACCATCCGTTAAGTTATAAGTTCCACCAATAAGCGCGGCTCTGGGTATAACTTCAGCTACATCTTGTGCGAGCACCATACTTTTTTTCGCATTGCCACCTGCAATATTGAAATAGTAGCCCTTTTTAATCCCTCTAATCATAGCCTGGAGATTACCTGGTGGGTTTGGTCCTGCAATTAATGGAAGTCGTAATATGGTACAGATTATATGGTGTTTCTTACACCAATCTTTTACCAATTCTTCTGCTTGGATTTTACTTGATCCATAAGCATCGCTTGCCAAAAGGGGGCTTTCCTCATTGATGAGCTGACCTGTTTCTTGGCCATAGACAGCTACTGTACTAATTAATACAAATGATTTTGGCAACCATCCAGATTTTTCAATTCCAAGAAGGAGATTTTGTGTTCCTAATACATTGACATCAAAAAAGGCTTTACGTTCTAAAGCTGTTTTAGGAACGCTATGCGCTTTACCTGCACAATGCACAACGCAATCAAATGGAAATTTGACGGAGATAGGTTGATCCTTAGATAGATCAACTACATAATCATCTTCTATTCTTCTTCCCAAAGTTTTAACTTCTAATCCTAGTTGATTGAAATAGGATTTCAAGGTTTTACCTAAAAATCCAGAACTACCTGTTAACAAGATCATTTATTACTTTTTTCTGTAATTGAGTAGACTAAGTGTTTTGGCATTGATTTGCTTTCTCTCTTTATCGAAGAACCACCCCCATTTATTAAAATAGTAAATTGCAGATTTGATGCCAACCCAAGTTAACTTAAACGATTTGTGAGATCCTTTTTGAAATTCGTGAATAATTTCCGAATCAGGATAGAATACAGTTTTGTAACCTCCAGAAATTAATCGACGACAGAGGTCTGTTTCCTCGCCGTACATAAAAATATTCTCATCATATAGTCCGACCTTTTCGATGGCAGATACACGCAAAAACATAAAACATCCTGACATGTAAGGCACTTCCATTACATTGTTGTATCCGCTAAACTTAAGTTCGAACAGATTATTTCTTTTATCTACAATGCTTTTAATAGGGTTAAATCTCCGACCAATCCAATCATAAGGTGTTGGGAGTAATTTGCAAAGAAATTGCAAAGAACCATCTGGATAAATAACCTTTGGCAATAAGTTACCGATATCCAAATTTCCATCCATATAATCTACGATTTTTTCTAGGGTTCCCTCAACAAAGAACACATCTGGGTTAAGTACTAGATGGTAAGCAATTCCTTCGGATAAAGATTGTTTCAATGCAATATTATGTCCTGCTCCAAATCCTGTATTTGCTGGATTAGGGATATAAACGATTCTTGGATCATTCGGTAGCAAGGAACGAATTTCATCGGTTGGAGAATTATCTACGATGAACAATTTCCCAATTGTATTTGACAATAAGACTGACTTCAGTACTTTCATCAGCATCTCTTCTGGTGTAAGGTACGTAACAATCGAGCAATTAACCATTTAATTATAGTTATGTTAGGTCAAAACAACCATGTTTATCTTACTGTAATAAAAACCCAACAATTTAAATATTATTTTTTTTTGTAAATATGCTTAGTTTCGACAATACGTTTTTTAGAAATTTTACGAATAAAATTACGCAAAGTCGCATCTGCTCTTAATAACAAATCTCTAATGGGTTGTTCTGGTCTACCATAAAATGATGTTACGTGAAAATATTCTTCATTTTCTGCGGGAGCTTTTGAAAAATAATAATTAGAAACGCAACATCTTTTACCATCAGCTACCACCTTACTAACAGAGTGATATGAAGATTTATTGGTTATCATGAGTACAAGTCTATTAAACTTAGAGTGAATTGTACGTTGTTTTTTCTTTGTTCCCTTATCCCAAAGCTCCAAATTACCACCATTTTCAATGGGCCAATCTGGAGTAACATAATATAGAAGATTTAACACTCTATAATTTTCTCTATCATTATCATGGGAATTATCCAAATGAGGGTTCAGGAAATTTCCGTGCGCCATTAAACTTATTCCACCTGCGTACAAGTGTTCATCAGGAGTCATTTGTTTGATACCTGTAATTTCCTCTACTATTTTAACAATTTCTAAATCTTGGAAGGCGAAAACAATTTCTTCAAGTAAAGGATTGTATAGATCCATTTGTGCGGCTACCCTTTTATTTTCCCTTAACGATTTGTGGATAGCCATTTCTTCAGGAGATGGAAATGCATCATAGATTTTTTTAGCAATATCTATTGGCAACAAATCTTCTACAAAGCACGAATTTATTTGACCTTTTTTAATAAATTCTTTATGAAGTTCCTCTTTAACATTTTCTAAGCGTTTTAAAATAAGCGCTGAAAGGGTAGCACGATTTATATCCATCTTTTTATTTTAATTTTAATTTTGAAATTAAACTTTATCTATCTTAACAAATCATTTTCAAGCTTCTTTCATTATAATCTTAAAAAGTGCTTGAAATCCACTTGTAATATCTTTTTTATCTAGAATAATATTTTCATCAAAAGATAGATTATGACCATTTATCAAAGTTAGCATATTTTTTTTCAAGTCCTTAACATTCCCCGGGGTAAAGAACTTGACGTAGCTGTAATCGCCTATTGTTTCTCTTGCATAGGGCAAATCAATCAGAACAATTGGTTTTTTGTATTCAGCAAATTCTGTAATTGGAAGCCCCCATGTCTCTAATTTAGAGCTAAAAACCATTGCATCTGCAGTTGAATAAAAATCTTCTAATTGTTCGCGACTCACTGCTCCTTGCCAGATTAAAGCTTTTAAATGGCTATATTTTTTATATAAATATTTGGCATATGCACTCTCGTTTCCTTTAATAGTAATTATGAAATGAAACTTAATAGCTGTTTCACGTTCAATTTCTTCTATAGCTGCACCGATAATATCAATATTTTTATATGGCTGTGGTTTGGTTGGATATATAAAAGTATACACAGGCGATTTAACACTTATGCGTTGCTGGTGAGCTTCATTACTAACGACGTGATTAACGATAATCTTATTTCTATCTGCTTTATATTTCTTTACAAGTGCTTCCTTTATCCAATTTTGTTGAACAATAATAAAATTATTCTTTTTTAAGTTAATCCTATAAAAAATAGAATAATAGATACTTTGAAAAAGACTAATGGTTGGATGCAAAAAATCTTTTAAAGAAGTTTCGTAAAAAGGTGTAGCATTATGGCAATAAACCACACGGGTTTTCGCTTTAACAGATGGTGTGCAATCATTTAATGATAACCAAAGGCCTATATTATATTTTTTAGATATAAAATAATAATAAACATATTCGTAAAAAAATTTCAAAAGAATAAACTTCTTATAACTCTCAATCTCGATAAATGTAAGATTAGGATGTACATCAAAAAGCTTTCTACTATTAACAATCGCATAAATTTTTTTCTCCGGGTAAGATTTACAAATAAAATTTAAAATATTTTTATAAATCTGGATAGGTCCACCATCCTTGATATTAGCTCCCGATAAAAATATAACTTCTTCCATGCTACCTAAGTTCTCTGACATAATCTGTGTTAATAAAAAGTCCTTTATATGGCAAAAATAAATCTGGGTATTCTGCTATAGATTGTGTAAAATAAAATATTGTAAAAATAAACAGGCCACTGGCCAAAATAACACGATCTTTTGCTGATGTAAATAACAAAAGCTGGCAGCTAATCAAAACTGGCTCAAAAACGTTGAAATATAATCCTCCGCGACTTACAAGCACCGTCAACGAACTTGAAAACAAGAAATACACTACAATACCGACAATATAAAAATTCAATATCGCAGCGTAATACGGTATTTTTTTACTTAAGCTGTCTTTTCCATAAATAAAAACACCAACGAAAAGTAGTCTTTTTATCAAACCAATTATACTTACGCCATATTCTTTTGCAGTGTCTTTACCACCTTCTAGATAAAACATCAACTTATCACCTATTCCATCAAGTGCGCCTATTAAACCAAAAGCCTTTGCAGGAATATTAGTTTTACCTAAAACAAATGCTATGCATATAATTGATATCAGTGCTATTGTCGAAAAATCTCGATTTAAAAAATATAAGATAATACAAAGCAGAGCTGTTGTATGGAAAATCGATGCAATCAAAACAATGAATAAATAAAGTATAAAATTTCGCGAGAAAATAAACTTTGTACCGTAAAAAATTAACGCTACTGCCAGAAGTTGACGATGAGAACCAAGGACTCCCATTGTGAATGCACAAAACAGTAAAACGCTAAGAAAAAAATAGGGTGAAAGCCTTTTAATTCCTTTAAATATGAAAAAATAATAGATGATGGAATGAATGATTAAAAGCGTAGTATAGTTTGAAGAAAAAATTTTCACTAAATAGCAAAGAATACTGTATCCATATTCCATTTGTGTCAGCAAAGGCGATGTCGATGCAAAATCAGAAATTCCTTCAAAATGTTCTACATAGGCCATCCAATCTGTACCGGTTTCCCACCTCAATCCAACCAATATGATTATCATAAGGTAGGTAATGAAATAAAAAAGATGAATAATTCTATCAGGTAGTATATAGTATATATCTAGGATTGTAAAAGCACATAGTACAAAATATATAACTAAATAAATTTCCATTAAAATATCCTTTTATAAAGTGCTGAAAACTTATTCATAATTAATTTATTAGAAAATTTATTTTCATAATAATTCCTGTACGCTGATGGTTTATATTTTTCTATTGACAACAACTTACCGCAAATATCTTCAACTGTATTTGCTGTTAAAAAAAACTTATCATTAATAACTTCAGGTATAGCACAAACATTTGAGGCAACAACAGGTTTGTTGAAAAGATATCCTTCGATAATAGGAAGGCCAAAACCTTCACCATATTCGGCCAATACAAGTACCAAATCCGTCAAACGATATAGATCTAACAGACTATTATCAGATACGTAACCTAAAAAAACCAAATTATTTAAGTTTCTTGCCTTGGTAATTCCCCTAAATTTTTCTAGCAAAGGACCTTTACCTGCAACTGTAAAATCAAAATCTGGAAGTTTTTCAGCAACCTCAATTAGCAAATCAAACCTTGCTCTTTCTTCTATACTCCTAACACATAATACCTTTTTAATATTAGCAGATGAATGCTGTTCTTCCGATAACGATAAAGGAAAAAATTCTTCAAAACTAGATGTATTGTAAATGATTTCGAAATTTTTATTTTTATTGGGAAATAAACTGTTTGATTTACTAAAATGAGATATGAAGTGTACAATTTTCACCTTTAGATAGACCAGTTTTTCAATTAAAAAGAAAATTTCCACAAATCTGGACTTCAGCGCTTTAGATTGATAAAATAAAGCATCATGGACAGTTAATATATCAGTTATTCCTAAATATGCAAACGACAATAAAGGTGTATGAGAATGTATTTTAACTTTCTTTTTAGATTTAAGTCTGAAAAGTATTAAATTAAGATATAAGGGCCAATATATATTTTTCTTAACTGATATACAGATAAAATGTTTATAACGATAAGCTGAATTTCTTTCTCCCAGGTGTAGGTAGTAAATTTTCTCGAAGTTAGTGGCTTTCGATTGGAAATCTATTACGTTTTCAACACCTCGTTTATGAACTAGAAATGAATTAAAACCTAAGAAAGCAATGTTCATCGTGATACAATGTCTAACATTTGTTGTACTCTAATGTCATATGTATGGTGATCTAAAAAATGTTCCCTTTGCCTATTTGCGATGTCATAGCGTTCAGCAGGAACCTTTAGATAATATTTAATATGTTCTATAGCTTCTTCAATTCTATTGAATGTAAATCTATTTGGAGAAATACAAGAATATTCAGCTATTGTTGGTTTAAAATCACAAATCTGAAAACCGCCAGCACCTGCTATTTCGAAAAACTTACAATTAACCGATTCGATTTCGGCATAATGAAAATTATTAAATATAATCTTTGACCCTACCAAAACTTCACTTTTTCTGTCGCCAGTAATCCACTCATTTCTGAAGAATCTTTTAAGCTCTTTATCTGGATTTTGATTACTGCCAAACATCGCCACTTCGATCCCAGCATTTATAAGTCCTTTAACCATACTTGCTCTATATGGGTATATCGAACCAAACACCAATACATCCACATTAATTTCTTCCTCCAAAATTGTCCGCTCCTTTGCTGGTGTTTTATGTACCCTTGGATTGAAAGCTTCTGGTAGATAATAAGCATTTAATGATGCTTTATTCCTCATAAAATTGAGGATGTAAGGATCTTTAGTAAAATAGAAGTCGTAAGGGGAATAAAAAATCTGTTGTTTCTCAAAAGTGGTTAGTTGATCAGGGTTAAGCTGGACTATTGGAATACCTAGGAGTTCTGTTTTAAGTTTTTGGATACAACTACTTGGAATAAACCTATAGGTCCCGATCACCATATCTGGCTTAAATTCAATAACTTTAGAAGCTAATTTCTTAAATAAGATATCCACATACTTTGGTATAAATTTAGAGAACCAATAATTATACAAATATTTCAAAGGAATGAAGTCAGGCATATCTATTAGTTGTACTTCATGACCCAAATGTCGTAATGCATCTACAGTATGATATTCTAAAGTGTCAAAACCATTATTCCCTAAAACAGATATTTTCATTTTAATGAGTCTTTCTAAAGTTAAATTTTAAGTAAGTAAATACATCACCAATTCGATATTCCTTTTTAAAAAACAATCTACATGAATCCAGAAGACTAAACAATCTAAAACTCACATACTCTATAAAAGGTCTGTTTTTTTTGTAATATTTGAAAGCACTACTTTTCACCATCATTAATTTCTTAATGCTATTAAAACTAGATTTACCTTCCAAATGTACAATTTTAGGACCGACAATTATTTTTCGTGAATAACCCTTTTTAGCCATTCGTAATTGCAAATCTGATTCTTCAAAATACATGAAAAACTGGGCATCAAATCCACCTATGTCATTAATCACTTCACGAGGAATAAACATATCGGCACCTAAAACGTAGTCAACATCACTTGAAATACCTTCAATTTTAAAATCTGACCCTCGTTTTGAAAAAAAAACACTAACATAAGATTTGAGATGAAGCATTAAATTAGGAAATCTCCCTCCATAACCATTTACGACTGATTCTTCATCAGTTAACATGGCACCAATACAGCCAATTTTTTTACCTATATTTTGGGAGATAAAATCATGAAATATTTTAATCGCATTATTTAATAAAATGGTATCAGAATTTAAAAAAAATAAAAATTCTCCTTTACTATGCGTGATACCAACATTATTTGCCCTACCAAAACCAATATTTTCTGGAAGCTCAACAAATTTAATTTGATGATTGTTTTTAAAATATTCTTGTGAGTCATCATTTGACGCATTGTCAATAACTATAATCTCATAACTTAGATCTTTCGTCTCACGAATGATAGAGTTGATACAATTTGACGTTAGCTCTCTTGTATTATAGTTTACTATGATTATCGATACTTCCACACACAAATTATTTAAGTTGATTAATTAGACTATCAACTTTTACTGTAAATTTTTTGGCACCATTTGGATTCAAATGACTATCATTTTTGAAATCCTTTAAATTAAAGTTCTTTGATGTAGAAAAATCAAAGTAAGGCACATTGAACTTTTTTTGAATTCTGGCGACTAAATCACTTACCTCTTTTTTTGCTGCTGCTGGAACATTATCATTATAAGTATGGTAAAAGGGAGGTGTGACTAATAAGACTTTAACAGCTTTATTTTTACACAATCGAATAGCACTTTCCAAAACTTTTTCATTTTTTTCTAGCATATCCTTGCCATCAAATGTGTGCATCATTATAAAAGTTTTATCTATTTTAAGTGAGTCGTTCTTCAGCGTTAAAAATCTGTCATAAAAATCATTACTAATATACCCAAATTTGTTTATTTCATATTTTGGAGCCCAAGGATTCACATAATCTATATATATAGAAGTAAAAAATTTGAAATTTGACAACAAATAGGAATGGTTTTTTATAGAATGTGGATTTACTTTATAATATATTTCATACAGGTTAGCATAAATATGTCCATTCCAATCAGAACTATCAAACCTGCTGTAAAAGATATGAGGTGACACATCAAAGACCACCGTTTTTAGGTTGTCCATTTGATTGATATATTTTTGGAGCAATGCGTAATCAATTTCTATCGGTTGACCAGCAAAAGCAACATTTGCAGCATTTTGTTTTAAAAACCGTGGATTAATTGCATTTTGCATGTGAGATGTTCCCAAGAAAAGGGTCTCTATATCCTTTCTATGATTTTCAAAATATCTTTTCTTTATGCTAAAAGTTGTTGAATTATTACAATAGTATTCAATGAGAATGAATAGTACAATTAGCGGGGATAGAAAGAAAAAAAGCTTTTTTAAAAAATTTCCCATTATCTAGAACTGAAAGTAAATGAATTGCTGTTCTTTACCAGAAAAATAAAAAACTGCATAGATAATTAAATAGTACAATGCATACCTAAATGGCCATTTCCATTTGTTAATAATTTTTTGAATTGCAAATTGATTTTCTCTTCCAATCCACTCTACAATTATGAATATTAATATAAGTCCGAGCAGTCTCCCTGGAAGAATTGATGGTATAGAAAGTAAAGACTTACTAAAAATACCGCCTATATATTTAAATGCGGCAGACACACTAGAGGCCCTGAAAAAGATCCAAGCAAATGTGGCTAATGAGAATGTAAGCAACATTGAGATAAACTCTTTAAAACTAGGTAGCCATTTCCCTTCGGCAACTATATCTAAGTTTTTACGATTAGTTTCGAATATAATAGAGGGCATAATATATAATGCATTTAAAGCGCCCCAGATTATAAATGTCCAATTTGCACCGTGCCAAAAGCCACTCACTATAAATATGATAAAGGTGTTTCTTATTTTCATCCCCATCCCGCCTTTACTACCTCCCAAGGGAATGTATAAATAATCACGAAACCAAGTCGATAGTGATATATGCCAACGCCTCCAAAATTCAGCAATATCTCTCGAAAAATATGGAAATGCAAAATTCCTCAAGAGCTCGATGCCAAAGATCCTAGCAACCCCCAATGCGATGTCAGAGTAGCCAGAAAAATCACCATATATTTGTAAAGCGAATAAAAATGCACCTAAAACTAAAGTACTACCTGAATAATCACTGCCATTGAAAATTGTATTTACATAAGTGGCGCATTGATCGGCTATAACAACTTTTTTAAATAATCCCCACAAGATCTGCCTTAATCCATCAACAGCTTTATTTGGGTCAAAAGTTCTTTTATTCTTTATTTGTGGCAATAAATGAGTTGCACGTTCAATAGGTCCTGCAACAAGTAAAGGAAAAAAACTGACAAAAAGTGAATAATCTACTAGGCTTTTCTCAGCTTCAATTCTATTTTTATAAATATCAACTACATAAGAAAGGCCATGAAATGTATAAAATGAGATCCCAACGGGTAAAATAATTTTCAATAATAATGGATTTGTTGAAAACCCAAAATTATTCAGCATTTCAGCAAATGATGAAACGAAAAAATTATAATATTTAAAGACACCTAAAAAACCTAAATTAATGATAATACTTAGCCAGAACCAAAATTTCTTAACTATAACATTATGTTTGGCCTCTGACATTTTTAAGCCAGTAAAGTAGTCCAAAAATGTAGAAAATGCCAATAAAAATAAAAATCGCCAATCCCAACAGGCATAAAAAAAATAACTAGCTCCTAAGAGCATTAGATTCTGCAGCTTTAAGCTCCTATTGGTTATAAACCAATAACAGACAAAGACTATTGGCAGAAAGATGGCAAAATTAATTGTATTGAATAGCATATTAGATCTTAATATACATAAAATTGTTATTGAATTCCGTGAATATATTTTTTGTTCAATTTCATTAACGAATTATATGCAGATAGAGCAGAATTACCGAAAATTAGCGGAAGCCAAAATAGCACTTTATGTTTAGGTTCTCCCATTTTTAATAGTAACAAACTTTTTTGCACCCGATTCAATTTAATTGTGGATTCATTATGTAACGCATAAAAAACTGCATATGCATTTTTGTAGTGTTTCATAGCAATTTTAGCTTCAAGCTTAAGGTTTCGCTTAGCAAGCTCCTCGCATATATTGTAAAAAGTACCAAAACTCTTTTCAACAAATCCTCCAGTTGTACTATGTACCCCTCCATAATGCACCCTATAACTAGCCATGCACTCATCCATGAATTTTATTTTTCCATACGTTGAATTTACAACGTGTAATGGCCAATCTCCAGGATAACTATTGTTTAGCCAATTTGGATAATCACTGTTATTTCGAAACATAACCGATGCTGTATGCAGGTAATTGCCACGTAAGAGGTCAAAAATGGTAGTTACTTCTGGGGTATTTTTATTGATATCTGGCAGAAATGGATCTATACCTTTTTCATAAAGAACATCTACACTATGAAAGCAAATTGCAAAGGAAGGATTTGCGTCTAAAAAATCTACTTGTTTTTGTAGTTTTGATGAATCTGTCCAAAAATCATCACCTTCGCAAAGTGCTATGTACTTGCCTTTAGCTTTTCTTAATGCATCAACAAAATTGGGCATCATACCCCAGTTTTTTTCTCTTTTAATATAATTAACTGAGGGTGATTTTGGGTGTTGGCATATTAGGTCTAAAATAATATTATCAGTATCATCAGGAGATCCGTCATTTGCAATAATTAATTCAATTTCAAAATTGCAAACTTGCATGAGTACTCCTTCTATTGCCTGCTTAATGTATTTTTCATGACCATAGGTAATCATTACAATGCTAACTATCGGTATATTCATTTCTATTCAATCTGTTTGATAACCATTGCTGGAACCCCTACAGCAACACAATTATTTGGTATATTTTTATTTACCACTGCTCCAGCTCCAATAATACTGTTTTTGCCAATTCTTACTTTCGGTAAGACAGTTGCATTAGCTCCTATTTGAACATGGCTACCAATAATGCAGCCCCCTAATAATGTTGCTCCAGGAGATAATTCTACAAAATCATTTACGATACAATCATGTGTTATCATCGCATTATAATATACGATACAACCTCTTCCAATATAAGCGCTATTTGATACTATTGCGTTATCCAAAATGTTACATCCTTCCAAAATGTTAATCTCATACGAGCCTACATTAGCCCTAGTACTAATTGTTGATGCAAATTGCCCATTTAACAATATAAATTTATCATACATTCTTTGGCGAAGATGAGGATTTCCAATTCCTATAGTAAATTCATATCCATTAATTTTAAAAAATTCTTTGACCTGATTTTCATTTCTAAGCACAGGGAACTTTCCGAATACTAACTCGGAGTTATTAAAATTTATATCATCATAAAAAGCTAAATTTTGAAGTTCATCTTTTTGATGAAAGATCTCCAAAATTTCTTTCGCAAATCCTCCTGCGCCGACAATTAACATATCTAATTATTTTGTACTCTAAGTAATAATCTACAAATTAAGTCAACTTCTTCTATTGTTAAAGTATGGTACAACGGAAGGCACATTACACTTTTAGCTATTTGATCAGTTACTGGCATGGAAACTTTATCAACATAAGGTAGAACATTAGACAATGACGGGTAGAAATAACGTCTTATGAAGATCTCATGAAGTTTTAATATCTCCATACATTTTAAAAGCATTTCTTCACTTTCTAAAATAATTGGATAATATGCGTAATTCTGTTTAGATTCTTGATGCCATTTAGGTTTCGAGGAATTAAAATTTTTCAACTTCTCATCATATCTTTCACAAATTAATTTGCGATTTTGATGAATGTCATTTATATATTTCAAATTTAACAAACCCATAGCTGCATGAAATTCTGAGTTTTTTCCGTTAATACCTAACTCCGCAAATGCCTCTGGACCATCAAAACCAAAATTACGCATGTATGCCATTTTTTTCAGTAAATCTGCCTGCTTAGTTATAAGCAGACCGCCTTCAATGGAGTGATAGAGTTTGGTTGCATGTAAACTACAGATAGATATATCACCGTAATCAAAAATGGATTTTCCTCTAACTTGAACTCCAAATGCATGGGCCCCATCATAAATTACCTTTAAATTGTATTTTTTTGCAATTTTCTCAATAGCAACAACATCGCATGGATTTCCATAAACATGCGTAGCCAATATGGCTGAAGTATTTGGCGTAATAGATTTTTCAATTTTATTGACATCAATATTTAAGGTATCTTGTTCAATATCAACGAAAACGGGGCTACATCCCTCCCATACAATACTACTAGTAGTTGCTATAAATGAGAATGGCGTAGTAATTACTTCACCCTTAAGTCCTAATGCCTTTATAGCAATTTGTAAAGCTACTGTGCCATTGGTTACAAACAATAAATGATCTACAAGCAAATGACTTTTAAGTTTCAATTCTAGATCGCTACTTAAGGGTCCCATGTTTGTTAACCATTGACGTTGCCATATTCCATTTAAATAACTTTGATATTCTTCCTGAGGTGGCAGGAAAGGCTTTGTTACAGGGATCATTTTTTTAGAATTAAATTTTTAATATCGTTAATACTTTGGAAATTAAACAGCCAAGCTATAAAAACATAACTAATGCCGCTACCTAATGTTCCTATAATTAATTGCACAAGACTTGACTCATTAGCAAAAAAATAAGTTAAAAAGTAAATTACCGCTCCCATAAATATAGAAAATATAAAAATCGGGGCAATATCTTTTAATTGATCGACCATACGATAGCCCAACATTCTACCTGCATAGTGCGTATTAATTAAAAGAGCTATACACGAAAAAATCAATTGACCCCACAGAAGTGCATAAAATCCGTAGAAAAATGAAATCATCAAGATTATTCCTTGAATAACCTTTTTAATTACTTCTAACTTCAAAAAAAGATCACTTCTACCTTTTACCTGAAGCACTAATAGATTATACATATGGATTGGATATAATATTCCTGTAACACATACGATTTGAAAAATTGGAACCACAGGAAGCCATTTATCCGTAAACAAAAATATAATCAGAGGTTTGCCCATGACTGCCATAAAAACTACTATTGGAGATATAATGAAAAGCACCATTAGCATAATTTTCTTATATGTATCTTTAAATTTTGGTATATCATCCTGTATTTTAGAAAATAGGGGAAAAACAACACGATTCAGTGCCCCTGAAACATTACCTACAGGAAGCATCAATAAGGTATGTGCCCGGGTATAATATCCCACATTTGAAGAAGAATAAAAACGTCCAATCACAATCTGATAGATATTTGTAAATATAATATCCAAAACGGCTGAAAGCGTTAGTTTATAGCCGTAATGAAAATGTTCCTGAAACTTTTGATTATTAAATACAAGTGTAGGGTGCCAATCTGAACTAATCCACAATAATAGACTTGTAGCAGCAGCATTTACCAGAGCAGCATACACTAAACTCCAGACGCCGTAATTTTTAAAGGCCATAATAAGCCCCACACTACTACTGAGAATTAGCGCTGGCAACGCTATCATAGCTTGTTTCCTAAACTTGAGTTCTCGAGTTAAAATAGTATTTTGAACTGTTCCAAATGCAGATAAAACAAATGTCAAACCATAAATCCTGGTTATATCAGTTAATGCAGGTTGATGGAAGAATGCTGCAATCCATGGTGCAACAAGGTAAAGTATTAAGTATATAATAATACTTCCTGCGAAGTTAAAATAAAAAACCGTCGAATAATCATCTTTATTGGTGTCATTACTCCTAATCAGTGAACTTGTTAAGCCTCCATCAAAAAGAGCAGTTCCAATACCCATAAAAACGGCAAGCATTCCGATTAAACCAAATTCACTAGGAAGCAAAAGCCGTGCTAAAACAACAGACACACCAAAAGATATTAGCTGACTTGAAAATTGCTGAGCATAAGTCCAGATCATTCCAGATATCGCTTGTTTCTTTAAACTCACTTGCTTTTAAATTATTTTCCGTAGGGTAGGCATGTATCTGTTAAATTATCAACATTAGTTTTCGCTAAAGGTATTTTTAAATATCTTTTTAATAATTAAAAAAAGGACAGTAAGGAACCCGAATAGCATTCCCCCAAAGGCAATACCTTTTAATTTTCCAAATTTTTCTTTGTAAAGAGGAAATACTGGTACATCAACAACCTCTAACAAAGGCTTTTCATTGCGTAAAGATATTTTAGAAAGCTCAAGGTTTTTCACTAATTCGGTTAACATACCTTTATTTGTTTCTGCTGAAAATTGCGAGCGCTGTATAGGTGCAGTTCGTTGAGCTTGCCTAGTCGGATTAAGGTTTGGAGTTGCATCAGAAACAGCAGCAGCAGAATATATTTCTCCATTCATTACCCTTCTTACAGAATCAGTTTTTTGTTGAAGTATAGCAACATTTTCTGCTGATTTTTTTGTCTTCGTTTGAATATAGAAATCGTTTACATTTTTTACAATTTCTTCATTAAAAGATTTTGAAAAAAATTCATCAGTTGAAACCACCTCGGCTTTGATGATACTTAACTTTTTGTCAAGACGTGTTACCTTAAGATAGGATTTATCAATGTCTGAAACAATTGTCCCCAATATACTGTCCTGTAATCTTGAGAAGTTAGGTATCTCTCCAGTTTGGTTATTAAAAAAGCTTATTTTCACCAAATCAGGATTATTTTTCCATTTCTCTCTCTTCTCATTAAAATCAATATAACGATCTACTAATAGTATTTTTTTTCCATTAAAATTGACAGTTGTCAGCAAAGTCTTTTCAATCATTTTACGTGATCTATATAACTCTAAGATATTGTCTCCCTGAAAAATGTTGCCACCACCAGTTCCCAAATCTAGACCTGCCATTGAAGCGATTCCTGCAATAGAACCGAGACTGCTAGGTCCCTTGTCATCTTCAAGTACAAAAGTCGTAACCGCTAAATATGTAGGTTTTTTAAAATAACTATAAAAAAAACCTAAAAGCGCCCCCAGAATTCCGAATAGCAGAATGGCTACCCATTTAGATAATAGGTATCTATATAATATGCGAACTTGCCTCAATATCTCCTTTAAGGAAAATTCCTTTTGATCATTAGCTAAGTGTTTATAATTTTCTGATGTCATTAAATTAATGGTATTTATCTCAATAATGAAACAATTATGGCACCTAATGAAGCAACGGCTGTACCAATACCTATCCAGCTTTGTGCGGTTAGCCTTTCCCTATCAGCTCTTTTTGGAATTAAGATTTCTGCACCAGGTTTAATTATCGGATAATTATTAAAAAAAAGAAATTTACCTACAGCGGCGGCAGATCCATTTGCATATTTTACGTATGCTCCACTTCTTCGTGCATTAGCTGTAAATCCTCCGGCACCACTTATGTACTGTTTCATACTCTTTCCTGGTAAGTACACAATGCTATTTGGATTTAGCACTTCTCCAGTAACTTTAACGGTTTGTAAAGTACGTGGGATTCGAATAACGTCTCCATCCTCAACAATCAAATCTTGTTTAGAAAGTGGTGATTTTAAGATTTTAACCAAATTAATCCCAACTAAATCACTTTGGATTAACTGTTGTTCTACCTCTGCCGTAATGGTATCTTTAACGCCAGTCTCTTGAACACGTTTAAGATTTAAAAATTTCTTTTCCTCTTCTTCCTTCAAATCGATGGCATTGTTGTCTTTCGGGCTAACCTTTGTTGGTCCCGGCCTTTTTAAAGATGCACCATCTGCATAAGCTGATGATGTTAATCCACCAGCCCTTTTAATCAATTCAGAAATCCGTTCATCTTTTCGCATAAGCGTGTATAAACCAGGATAAACAACTTCTCCTTCCAGTTTCACTTGGCGTTGAATACTGTAACCTTCAGAGCCTCTCACCGTAACAATGTCAAATGGTTTTAATATAAAAGGAAGATCCTGAATTTTTAAATTCTGATCAACATTTACCGTAAATGTTTCTGCCGTCCGTGCAGACATAGAAGAAGTATTGCTATTTTTAACACGTCGAGAAATCTCTATACGATTAGGTGTTGCACCTTCCTGAAAGCCACCGGCCATTTGAATGAGTGCTTCTAAAGTTATGTTATCTGCAAATTTGAAAGTACCTGGCGCACGAACTTCACCTTGAATACTGAGTATGTACTCATCTCTCAAGTCGAACAATGAGTTAATGGTAACCTTATCCTCACGACGTAAAAGAATATCAGCAGCAGTTCCATCCATTATTTTTTGCAAATCAAACGAGATCAGTAACTGTGTATTATCTGGGTTCAACCGATTGATGTATCCACGATTTAGAAAAGCATCTTCAGTAAGCCCATCAGCTTTAGTAATCAATGCTTTTAAAGTCAAATCTTTCCCTAACTCATAAGTGCCAGGACGAAATACAGCTCCCAGAATTTCAACTCTATTTTGAAATCTTTCCAAAATGGCTTCAACCAAATAAGTATCACCATCTTTCGGGGTATATGTATTGAACTCTGGAACATTAATATCTATCACCCTTCGTTCCCTATCTGTATTTTGAAAACTTTTAATTTGTGCTGTATAAGCTTTTGTAGTAAAACCACCAGCAAAATTTATCACATCTTTTAAGGTCTCCCCTTTAACTACCTCAAATAAAGCAGGCTCTTTTACTTCGCCCTGCATTTCAACTCTTCTATCATAAACAGGAATATGAATAACATCCTGATCTTGTAATCTGATGTCATTTTTCTTAATCCCTCTTAAAATGTAGTCATAAACATCAATTCTCGCTATTATATTATTGTTTCTTATGACCTGTATATTTCTAAAAGTACCATTTCGAGATGGCCCTCCTGAAGCGCTCAAAGCATTGTAGACTGTTGATAATGAAGACAAAGTATAACTGCCTGATTTTACAACTTGACCAGTTATAGTTACTTTTATACTTCTAATATTACCTAAGTTAATTGATAAAGTAGTACGGCCTGTTCTCAAAGCTGGATAAGTGCTATTCATAGCAACTCTAATTTTTGAGCTTGCCTGTTCAATTGTCAGGCCTCCAACTGCTATCTTCCCAACATATTCCATACTAATCACTCCCTCAGTACTTACCATTAAATTGTAAGAACGTTCATTATCACCTGTTAGATCTATCAGCAACCTGTCGTCTGGACCTATAATATAACTTTTTGGTGTAGCAATTCGAAGATTCGGCTCAAATGTAATATTACCATTCTGAAACAAATCAGATCCAAATATTTTAACCCCATCTTCTCTCAGTACTACTTGCTCATTATTCTTATTGTTTATTTCTGAATTTGCCTGTGAACGACCACTATATTCCTGTGTAGTTGTGGCATCGGCTGCGGCACCTTGATTCCTAATTTTTTCTACCCGTATTTTAAGTTTCTGAACTTCATCAGCTTTCATACCTTGGGCTGTGGCCATCTGCTCTATCTGAGAATCGGCATACCCCAAAGCACTAGCTCTTTTCATCATTTCCAAAATCTTTGCATCAGGCAGATCATCTACTTTTAAATTAGCATAGTTCTGCGCCATAACAACTTGCGCCAAACATAATATAAGAAAGAGTAACAAGGAGAATTTTCCTTTGAACTTCATATGACCTTAGGGTATAATTTCAACAACTATTCTATTAAATTGAGGGCTATAAATCAATATAATTTAGCCCATTATCTGACAATACAAACATACGGATTATTTATTAATCAAGATTAGTGATTTTCTTAAGTTCGAAGTGCAATTGTGACAATAATTGGGGTTTTTATCCTTTAAAAACTGAAGATATCTAACATCCTCTGCCAAATTGATTAGAACCAAATCTTATCCATTTTTTTTTACCCAAACGTATCTTTTGGCCACACATTTAGGGCACCAATAAATTCTAATTGGCAAAAAACCAAAAAGCATTTTAAATAAACTACTTCTTGGAATGCTATAATGGAAGGCAGACTGACATTTCCTGCATTTGTAATCCTGATAACCCATAATTGATGTTAATTATAGAATGAACTTTCATCTATATTAATAAACACGAACTTGTTACCTATAATTATGCCAATTTTTCATTAAATTCTAAAACCTCATGTTTAAATATATTTAATCACTAATAATCAATGGTTTAAAAAAAATAAAAACTAAACAAAAACTGGTAAAGTTTGTTTTTAGTCGACTAAAAAAAGATACATGAAATATCTTGAGAGAAAGTCTAATAAAAATCATAGCTATATGAATTACCAACCTTATCATAAAAAGAGGCTTTATCCTGCTATCTTTAAGATAGCAGGATAAAGCCTCTAATGTGTATATGGCAATACTATTTCTTCTTACTCAAAATAATTAAGCGTCTTAAAATTACCTTCTTTTAGGTGTTCATCTTTTTTCATCAGATGCAAATCTGCCTGCATCATATCTTCAACTAAGCTTTGAAGGTTATATTTCGGTTCCCATCCCAATTTAGTCTTAGATTTTGTTGGATCACCCAAAAGTAAATCTACTTCAGTTGGTCTAAAATATTTAGCATCCACTTTAACTACAGTAGCGCCCAGCTTTAGTTTATCGATGTTTAAACCTAGACTTTTTACTTTTTCTTCATCTACATTGATGATTACCCCTTTCTCATTTTCATCTTTACCAGAAAATTCAACTTCAATCCCCAATTCAGCAAAACTCATTTTCACAAAATCACGAACAGTGGTTGTGATGCCTGTAGCAATTACAAAATCCTCAGCTATTTCTTGTTGCAATATTAACCACATTGCTTCGATATAGTCTTTAGCATGGCCCCAATCTCTTTGTGCAGATAGGTTACCTAAATATAAACAATTTTGAAGACCTAAAGCTATTTTACAAGCTGCTCTTGTAATTTTACGTGTAACGAAAGTTTCTCCCCTCAAAGGACTTTCATGGTTAAATAAAATACCGTTACAAGCAAACATTCCATAAGCTTCACGATAATTTACTGTAATCCAATAACCATAAATTTTTGCTACAGCATAAGGTGATCTAGGATAAAATGGTGTTGTTTCACTTTGCGGAACTGCTTGCACCAATCCATATAATTCTGAGGTTGATGCTTGATAAATCCTTGTTTTCTTGGTTAAGCCTAAAATACGAACAGCTTCAAGTAATCTAAGCGGACCAATAGCATCTGCATTAGCTGTATATTCTGGCATTTCAAAACTAACCTGAACATGGCTCATTGCTGCCAAATTATAAATTTCGTCAGGTTGGGTTTCCTGAATTATCCGAATGAGGTTGGTGGAATCTGTTAAATCACCGTAATGCAATTTAAAGTTTACATTCTGATCATGCTGATCTTGATAAAGGTGGTCTATCCTATCAGTGTTAAAGGAAGAACTTCTTCTTTTAATGCCATGAACAAAATAACCTTTCTTTAACAAAAACTCTGCTAAGTAGGCACCATCTTGGCCTGTTACTCCGGTAATTAACGCAACTTTCATTTAATTTTTCATCTTTGTTTACATACAAACATAATAATAATTCTGTTTATAATAATAACGGTTCTCATTAAGTTTAAAAGATAAAAAATTACAATCTGGCATCAACAAGATCTCTATTTAACAGTGATTTAATGTCAAAAATCACTGCTCCTTTTCTTTTAAATGACAAATAATCAAGATTTAAGAATTCATGGTGTGCCACAGCTAAAATTATTGCGTCATAGTTAAATGAGTAATCTATCGCATCGAGAAGCTTAATTTCATATTCGGCACTTACCCTTTCCTTATTTGCCCAAGGATCATACACATCAACAGTGATTCCAAACTCCTTAAGTTCTTTATAGATATCAACAACCTTAGTATTTCTTGTATCCGGACAATTTTCCTTAAAAGCAAATCCTAGAACGAGCACTTGAGTACGACTAACTATCTTATCAGCCGAAGTCATCATCTTAACAACTTTGTTGGCTACAAACATGCCCATATTATCGTTTACTCTTCTTCCAGATAGGATAACTTCAGGTTTATAACCTAATTGCTCTGACTTATAAGCTAAATAATAAGGGTCTACACCTATGCAATGTCCACCAACTAATCCAGGTTTATAATTTAAAAAATTCCATTTTGTAGCAGCCGCGGCAAGTACATCTGCCGTATCTATTTCCATTTTATCGAAAATCAATGCCAGCTCATTTACAAAAGAAATATTGATATCGCGTTGCGCATTTTCAATTGCCTTTGCAGCTTCAGCTACCTTTATGCTAGGTGCCAAATGTGTTCCCGCTATGATAATACTTGCATAGAGCGAATCTACCTTTTTGGCTACTGTTGGATTTGACCCCGAAGTAACTTTTTTAATCTTAACTAAAGTATTTATTTTATCGCCGGGGTTGATCCTTTCAGGTGAATAACCACAAAAGAAATCTTCATTATACTTTAATCCAGAATATTTCTCCAAAATAGGCACACAATCCTCTTCGGTACAGCCTGGATAAACTGTTGACTCATAAATTACCGTATCCCCTCTTTTTAAAACTTTAGCTAACATTGCTGAAGCTTCTAGTAAAGGGCCTAAATTCGGCTTTTTTAAATAGTCTATCGGCGTTGGAACTGTTACGATATAAATATTCGAATCGTTTAAAGCGGATGGATCAGATGTAAGTTTTAAACCATAATCCAAGTCACCTGATGAAATAACTTGCTTTAAATCTTCGAGGTTAGCCTCGTAAGTTACATCAATACCTTTACTCAGGGCATTAACCCTAGCTACATCAATATCAAAACCGACAACATTGTATTTTTTTGCAAATTCGATTGCTAATGGCAAACCCACATATCCTAATCCAATAACCGAAATTTTTAATCGGTTACCATCCGCTTTTTTGTAACTATCCATTGCAACGAAGGTATTGAATATTAGGGAATCAATATCTTACCTGAACCATTTTATTTGATAATCTTCAATAGGTATTCACCATAACCACTCTTAACCAATGGCTTAGCAATATTTTCTAATTCATCAGCAGTAATAAATCCCATTCTATAGGCAATCTCTTCTATACATCCGATCTTTAGCCCTTGACGCTCTTCTATAATTTGTACAAACTGGCCAGCTTGCATTAAGGAAGTAAATGTACCTGTATCCAACCATGCAGTTCCTCTACTCAATACACCAACTTTAAGCCTTCCTTGCTCTAGGTATACTTTGTTTACATCAGTGATTTCGTACTCACCTCTTGGGGATGGTTTTATATTTTTTGCAATCTCGATTACAGAATTATCATAGAAATAAAGTCCAGGTACTGCATAATCAGATTTTGGCACAATAGGTTTTTCTTCTATTGAAATAGCATTTTTATGCTCATCAAACTCAACAACACCATATCTTTCTGGATCAGAAACTTGATAAGCAAAAACAACTCCTCCTTCTGGATTAAAGCTAGCCTGAAGCAATTTTGCCATCCCATCACCATGAAAAATATTATCTCCCAATACCAATGCAACACTATCTGTACCAATAAAATCTGCACCAATAACAAATGCTTGTGCTAATCCATTGGGTTCGTGTTGTACTGCATAAGAAAATTTACATCCAATGCTTGACCCATCACCTAATAACTTTTCAAAGTTAGGCAAATCATGTGGAGTAGAAATAATCAATACTTCTTTAATACCTGCCAACATCAATGTTGAAAGTGGATAATAAATCATTGGTTTATCATAAACCGGCATCATTTGTTTGCTACAAGCAAGTGTCAATGGGTGTAAACGAGTACCGCTGCCTCCAGCTAAAATTATTCCTTTCATTATTATCTTAACTATTATTTATATTGACTGTGTTATTTCCGTTATGAGTTTATAAAAACTATTATTAATGTTTATTTAACATCTTAATACATGCCATTAAGCTATCACTCCAATAAGGAATGGTTAACTTAAAAGTATCCTTTATTTTTTGCTTATCCATTACAGAAAATGCGGGTCTTGCTGCTTTAGTAGGATATGCCGATCCTGGGATAGGGTTTACCTTCACATTAGCTCCACTTAACTTAAATATAGCTGTTGCAAAATCAAACCATGAGGTTACACCTTCATTACTGTAGTGATATACACCATAAGCACTGCTGCCAGATTCGATAATATTAAAGATAGCATCAGCCAAATCAATTGCATAAGTTGGTGTTCCCACTTGATCTGCTATAACATTAAGTTCATCACGGCTTTCCGCCAACTTCAGCATGGTTTTCACAAAGTTATTGGCATATTCAGAATAAAGCCAGCTTGTTCTAACAATAAAATGCTCATTTAAAGCACCAATTATAGCCAGCTCTCCATCAAGTTTAGTTTGTCCATATACATTAATTGGTTGGGCAACATCTTCTTCTTTCAATAGTTTAACTTCGTTTCCTTTGAATACAAAGTCTGTTGAAATATGGATTAACTTACAGTTATTCTTTTTGCATGCAGCTGCAAGATTAGCCGCTCCTGTATCATTGATAGCTTTACAAAGCTCAACTTCATCTTCGGCTTTGTCTACAGCAGTATATGCTGCGCAATTGATCACGAATGATGGTTTCTCTTGAAGCAACAATGCGTCTAACAAATCCTCATTTAAGATATTAGCATCTTGTTCCGATGGAAAAACTATATTATCAATTCCTCTGCGCTCTGAAACGGTTTTCAAACATTGTCCCAATTGCCCTGCCGCACCAATAATTAATATTTTTTCCATTATAAAATTGATGTAAAAGGATTTAAAATTAAATCTTTCTCAGAAACCGCTTGGTCTTGTGTAGGAATTAACCAATCTATATTCAATGTTGGATCGTTAAATGCTACTCCAATTTCGGCTTCCTTATGATAGAAATTATCACATTTATAAAAAAATTCTGCCGTTTCGCTCAATACTGAAAACCCATGCAAAAAACCACGGGGAACATATAATTGCAACCTATTCTCCGCACTTAATTTTACTGAGATATGTTTTCCAAAAGTTTCAGAATTTGGTCTTATATCAACTGCAACATCTAATACTTCGGCCTTTTAAAACTCTTACCAGTTTAGCTTGTGCGTAATCTCCTGCTTGTGCATGCAATCCTCTAATTACACCATAAGATGAAAAGGATTGATTGTCTTGAACAAAAACACCAGAAGATCCTGTTTTTTCTTCAAATGTTTTTTGGTTAAAGCTTTCGAAGAAATAACCTCTCGAATCTTCAAAAACCCTAGGCTTTATAATAACACACCCCTTTAATCCCGTTTCCTGTATTTCCATTTATGAGTTATTATATTGTTGTTTATAATATGATTGATATGCTCCAGAAGTAACATCGTCTAGCCAAACCTCATTTGATAAATACCAATCTACGGTTTTCGCTAATCCCTCTTCAAACTGCAAACTTGGCACCCAATTTAGTTCTTGTTGTAATTTGGTTGAATCAATTGCATAACGAAGATCGTGACCTGCTCTATCGGTTACATAAGTAATCAGTTTTGCAGATTCACCAGCGGCTCTCCCCAATTTATCATCCATTATTTTACACAAAAGATTAATCAGGTCAATATTCTTCCATTCATTATGGCCGCCAATATTATAGGTTTCCCCACTTTTTGCTTGATGGAAGATGACATCAATTGCTCTAGCATGATCTTCAACCCAAAGCCAATCCCTTACATTTTCTCCTTTTCCATATACTGGAACCGGTTTATTATTTTTAATGTTATTGATTGCCAAAGGAATTAATTTTTCCGGAAAGTGGTGAGATCCGTAGTTATTAGAACAGTTAGATATTACGCAATCTAAACCATAGGTATCATGATAGGCTCTAACAAAATGATCTGAACTCGCTTTTGAAGCAGAATAAGGGCTATGAGGGTCATATGCTGTTTCTTCAGTAAACATTCCTTCTTCACCTAAAGCGCCATAAACTTCATCAGTGCTTACATGATAAAACCTTTTCTCGCCATAACTACCCTTCCAGTGTTCTCTTGCTGCATTCAACAAATTAACTGTACCAATCACATTTGTAATTACAAATGCCGTTGGATCAGCAATAGATCTATCAACGTGGCTTTCTGCTGCAAGATGAATTACCGCATCAAAGTTTTCTGTTTTAAATAGATTATTAATCTCGCTAGCATCTGCAATATCTGCTTTTACGAATTTATAATTCTCTTTATTTTCAACATCTGTCAAATTAGCCAAATTACCAGCATAAGTTAATTTGTCCAAATTCAAGATTTGATATGCTGGATAGTTGTTTACAAAACGACGAACGACATGAGATCCTATAAAACCAGCACCTCCGGTAATTAAAATTTTCTTCACAATATGATTAAGTTGGCTTAAGTGTTAAATTCCTCTAAAATACTACAGGATTATTTAATATACAAGGATGCGTTGAAGATGTATCAATAAGCTTTAATAAAAATTAATGCATTTAGGCATTAGCCACACTTTCTTCTAATTCTGTATACCACTCCAGGCCATATTTTCTAATCAGAGGCTCTTTTAGAAACTGGTAAACAGGGACTTTTAATTCTTTTCCAAATGTACAAGCATCATGGCAAATATGCCATCTATCATAATTTAAAACGTCAAATTCAGGATATTTTGTAATCCTTATTGGATATAGATGACATGAAATCGGCTTTTTCCAATCTACAATTCCTTGTTCATATGCTTTTTCAATGGCACACTTAGTAATGCCATTTTCAAATGTCACATATGCACATTCTTTATGACCATCAACGCATGGAGTTGTTAGGTCACCATCTGCATCAATTACAGAAGTACCCTGCTCTTCAATGGCTTTTATACCTTTTGGTGCTAAAAGATGTTTAATTTTAGGATAGATCTCTTCCAAAATTGCAGTTTCTCCAACTTCTAGAGGGGCACCTGCATCTCCTTCAACGCAGCAAATACCTTTACACTTGCTCAAATTGCATACAAAATTCTCACTAACCACCTCTTCATGCACTAAAGCATTCTGTACTTCTATCATGGCTTAAAATTGTTTAATTTATTGTTTGATAATGATAATCTTTCAAATTTACGAGCACCAAATCACTTATTATTTACCTATTGGATATTTTAGGCCTTCGGCAGATTTAATCTCCAAAGTAACTGAGCCTACCAAGATCTCTACTTCAGCTTTAACTGGCACCCTATTCCCGTCGTCTGTAATCCACAAATACAGCTTACTATCCTTTCTAAAAACACGACCTGGCTTAATTGACGGACTAAACTTAAGACATCTCACATTTCCTAGCTTACTTTTCACATTTTCTTTACCAACATATTCTATTTCTAATGCCGAAATCTCATCTCCAAGAAAATAGTTTAATTTAAACTTATCACCGATCTTTAATTTGGATATATCAAGGCTCCTGGCAAAATAATACGCAGAAACCAAATCGAATGTTTGAGTGGTCGGCGTACTAAATGTTCCTCTATTTGCTACCACCTTTTTGCCATCTTGATAAAATCTGGCTTTATCCTGACGGCGATAATTAGCCTCCCTGATATTTTCCTGATAGAAATAAGGTGTTAAATCTGTTTTATCGATATACGAATCATAATGATCTCTAATTTTATAAAAGATGTCAAACGTACCAGAAGTTTGTGCATCAACCACCAATCTATAGGTTGGCTTATTGTCAAACTTCAGGTCAGAGGCCAATACTTTAATAGTGGCTTCTGCCGCTGTCAAAAATCCATACTTTAACTTGTAGGATAACACCTCTCCCTCCTTAAAGATAGGATCTTTTTTCAAAGGAAGTTCTTGGGCAAAACTGTTTAAGTTAAGCGCAAGTATTGCGAGTAATACTGTTAATTTTTTCATTTGTGCGTTTTTATTTACTTAGCGATCAACAGTAGTTAAAAACAGAAACTATGATAGCCATATCTGTGCAAACAAAAAGCAATCCAAATTTGTTAATCTTTTCTTTTATAAATGGGAACAGTAGAACATGGTTCTCCATACATGATGCTTTTAACTACCGGCGTGAGGAGGGCCGTAATTTCTACATAAGCAGAAACTGGCACTTCAAGATCAGCACATCCCTTGATTACAACTCGCTCACCAGCAAATTTGTTAACATCCACGCTGGTCAATGCCCTTGTGTACAATATGGTTTCTAGCGTCTCTAAACTACCAAATACTACTTCATTGGCATAAGGCTTCATTCTATTAGCAAGTAACATGTAGGCCCAAGTAGGGACTATAGCATCTGCACTACAGGTAATCGCTACATTTTTCCCGCTATATTGTTGCCAATCATGTTCTTTTATAAATGCTCTAAAATCTTGTTCTTTTAAAATCAATCCATGAAATAGATTGTCTTTTATATCATACACTAAGCGTTCTCCTTTGTGGAAATAATCTTCCAAATTAAAGGTGATTAAACCGCTTGAAACTACCTTATTGACGATGTTTTCTTGAATATCCATAGTGTTATTAAAAAAAAACCGCCTCGATGAAATCGAGACGGTTACAAAATTACGCAAATAAGGTTAATAGAATTTCACCCTATTGTCTTTTATATCGCTTTTATCTTGCAATGTTTGGAATGCTGCTCCGAATACACGTTGCGAGATACCCATTAACATTGTTTCTTTTTGTTTAAATGTATTGCCAATTGGTGCTGGATTTGTAAAGCCTTCTACTACAAATGCGTATACACCCTTATCTCCTTCAATGGCTTTTGATAATTTACCAACTTGTGATCCAAATACAGCTCCAACAACTTTATTTTCTTGTGCTAATCCAGGAATAATAGGATTTGCAAAAACAATGTTCTGAACTGGAGTTGGTGTTTTACCTAGTTTTTGAGCAACTTGTCCAATATTTGAAGAACCTTTAAGTGCACTTTCAAATTTAGCAAGTAGTAATTTAGCTTTTGCAGCATTCATTACCATTGGCTGAATTTGTTTTTTAACATCTTCTAAAGATAATTGTCCTTTAGGTTTTACATCAGTAAGATGAGCTACAACAAAAGCATTATCCATGGTATAGATTTGAGAAAGTACGTCTCCCTTATCAGCAGCATAAGCATCCTTAATCAACTGACGTGGGTTATCCAATCCAGGAGCAAAACCTTGTGTTGGCGTAATTTTATCTGCTACACCTACGGTATAACCTTTTTTCTGAGCTAACTCATTAAAGTTATCAGCTTTCACCTCATTTAAAAATGTAGTAGCTTGTTTATAGGCTGCATCTCTAGTTTTAGAGCTTGGAGCTAATGATTTTTCTATATAGGCTAACTTAGCAACTTTAGAAGAACCAACTTGTTTGTCTATTTTAATGACGTGGATACCAAATTGGCTTTTCACAACTTTAATATCACCAGTTTTTCCATCGAAGGCTGCAGTAACAAATTCAGGAGCGATATTCGCATAACGATCAAAAGTACCTACATCACCACCTTTAGCAATTGAACCTTGGTCAGAACTATATTTTTTTACCAGTTCTGCAAAATTACTTCCTCCCTGTGCCAATGACTTTAACGAATCAGCAAGTTTCACTGCATTCGCTTCTCCGCCTAGCTTAGTAGGATCAATTAAGATATGACTAGCTTTTACCGAGTCAGGTGAGAAACGAGAAGCTACAACTTTGATTAATTTATAAGAATTGCCAGAAAATACCGGACCATAAAAACTTCCTGATGGATAATTAAAGATTACAGAATCAACTGCAGGATCCAACTTACCTTTTCCTATAAAAATATAAGGAACTTTAACATCAGAATTATTTGCGGCAAATAAAGAATCATTTGGCGCAACTTTAAAATCTTCTGCTAATTTTTCAACTTGAGCTTTTACAACAGCACTATCAGCAGCTGTAGGTTTAATGCTAAAAGAAACATATTCAAACCCACGAGTTTCAGTAGCGTTTTGGAAACTGTTTTTATGTGCATCATAATATTCCTGATAATCTGCATCTGTTAATTTTACAGTTGCATCTAAAATAGAACTATAGTCTAAATTCACATAGCTAAAATTAGCTAGTTTATTTCTGTTACTATATTCATCATTAGCTTCAAGCGAAGTAACATAAACAGAATTACGAATCAATCTATCGTATTTTTGCTGTAAAGTTTGGCTCTCGATCTGATTTTCAAGTGCAATCCAACGTTGCTTCAACTCTTTATTGGTCTCTCTAGCTTTTAGTGAACCTACTAAAGCAGCACGATCTAATTGACCAGTCTGTTGGTTGGTAAAAGATTGGATGATTAAAGGACTAAGATTATTACCGTTGATTAGATCATACAATTCACTACTTGAAACAGTTAAACCCAACCGAGCATATTCTTTAGTTAATACAACATTAGCAATTTCTGATTGCCATGCCTGATCAACAGCCATTGCCTGCATCTGCGGATTAGCTGTACCGTATTGCGATTTAAATTGGGCTAAGCTCTGTTCTACTTTAGGATTAAACTCCTCGTATTTAACTTCATCTCCATCAATTGATCCCACAGCAGTTCTTGATCCACCCCAAAAAGCCGAACCTTGCTGAAGCAGCGGTTCTAAAACAAATAATGCTAATACCACAGCAATACCTCCTACTAGAAAGTATCCCATTTTGGTACGCATGAACGTCATCACTCCCATATTATTTTTTATTCTTATTTTTTATTTTTTTTAAGAGGGCGCAAGATACAAATTTGCAAGTAATTAGAAAATATTAAATGAATTTTGATTTTTGCACTGAAGATTAAGCAGATAGCTTCTCAAGAATTACCTGTTTTATTGTATTAAATCTCCTTTTAAATTGGTTGTACCACTTGGCTGAATAATCTTATAGGTACTGAAATCTTGCGGGGCAGAAAACTCAGTCCCGGTAAGCACACTTCCATCTTTTCCGGTAACCGTACCATAAGGAGCAGTATACATTCTTTTATTTTCGTCCCAAACTAATTCTTCTGTAGTAAATGTGATGTTATCGGTAACTACGACAACATTTTTCCTGAAGATGGTTATCTTTTCAGTCTCTTTAAAGATCGCATATGCTGATGTGATGGTTCCGGTACGTTTTAGAAATTCATCAAAGAATTCTATTTTAATACCTTTGGGCATTTCACTATAAGAAGCGCCCATTGATGGAACTACCTTATCGAGGATTGGAGCAAAGCCCTTAGCTTTTACAACAGCCGAATCGCTGTAAATCAATTCTACCCCGTATGAACGATCTTTTGTTAACGTTATTTTTTTCGATGAAATAGCGGGCGCATTTTTTAGATCATCATCATTACAAGATGATAAAAGCAGCAATTGCGCAATGAAGAGTAGAAAAAAGCCAGACTTAATCCTAGACCACAACATTAATCAAATTTAAATCTGTTAAACCACTTGTCGTTAAGTGTAAAACCTAAATGGAAATTGATATATTTTTCTTGCAACAAACCATTACTGATTGTTCCCCTTTTACCTAGTTCAGCTGTAAAATTTAGCTTGTAGAATGAACTCCGAGAAAAAGAAGCAAGTGGCAAACCAAATCCGAAGGTAACGGCCATTTGTTTGATGTCTTGGTTACTTAACTGGATATATGTTTTGTCATATTGGAAACCCAATCTATAATCTACCCTGTTAAAGTAGCCATTGATTGCAGTAGCGTCAGGGGTAATTTGTCCACCAACAGAAAAGCCATAAGTATCTTGTAAGCCTTGATTTACGTTATCAATTGTTAGATCAGACCATTTTCCCATTCTATAGTCTGCACCAATCAACCATTTGTTTTCTTTTAAGATACTCACACCAAAATTGTGTATCAAAGGCAGCTTTAAGTTGGTACGATTATTTTCTACATTCGACAATGTATCCAAAGCAGTCTGCTCATCGCCTTGAGAAATAAGGTATTGGGTAACTACCTCACTCTTTTTAGAGTTAATTTTTGAGGCTGAAGAACCTGAATAACCAAATACTAACGTTGTTTTATTGTCTAATCTAAAGTCATACTGCGCACCGTAAGAAAAAGCAACTCCTCCAACACTATTTTTCGATTGCATTCTCGAATTGATTGTGGCCTGATCTTCATATTCCGTAGATCTACTTTCTGAGAGGTTACCGAATAAATATTCTGCATTTGCACCAATTCTAAAGTGATCTCCAAATTGAACGCCATAGCCAAAGTAAGCTTTTGTTAAACCACCTTCTCCAGTATATTTATAATCGACTGTTTTTGTATTTGCGGTTGTATTACCTACTGTTAATGTATTTTTAAAGTTATATCCAAGTTCTGAATATGGCAATACACCAAAGCTCACCGCTGATTTGCTGGTAATTGGGAAAGCCAATGCTACATGACTTAAGGTAGAATTAAAGCTGTTTTCGGTTTGAGTGCTATTTTTAAGCTCTGTGAAACTACCTGTTAAACCAATATCTAATGTTGTTAAACTTATTCCCGCATAGGATGCAGGATTTTGAATATTGATATTGTTAAAAAAGTTTGTTCTATATACACCTGTCGAAATCCCTCCCATTGCTCTAAACTGGGGTAGCATTGAGCCTTTAATGTTACCTATTCCAAATTTAGAGTAAGGTGATTGAGCAGTAACTTGTGCATTTGCGATTACGCTGGTTAGCACTAGGCAAACGGCAAGTGTGTATTTTAATCTTTTGTACATATTATAATGTAATAACTTCATTTAATCCTTTTAGTACCAAATATGGTTCATGTATAATTTGGGTTGCAAAGATGCTGTTTTTTAATTGTTTGTTCAAAAAATCTGCATCACCACCAGTTACAATTACCTTTAAGTCTCTATTTTTTTTATTTTCAGTGGCTATAAAACCTTCTACTTCGTTCAAAACACCATTTAACACACCACTTTTTATTGCATCATTGGTATTTGTACCTTCTGGAATATCATCTTGTGTACTCCAGTTTACCAATGGTAATCTTCCAGTAAAATGGTTTAAAGCTTCAAAACGCATTTTAATCCCTAAACTTATACTTCCTCCAAAATATTCGCTATCACCAGTTAGCACATCATAAGTTATACAAGTACCAGCGTCTATCATCAAGCAGTTTTCACCTGGATATAAACAATGTGCGGCTATAACCTTTGCCCATCTATCCAGGCCCAACGTACCCAAAGTTTCGTAGTGATTATTTATCCCACCCTTAATGGCTGTGGTAAATGGGATATAATTAACTGTTTGTTCCAAAAAAAAACTCAGCCCTTTAACATCTTCATTTACACTTGAAACTGTGGCATTTTGTATATGATATTCTTCAATTACACTTTTTAAACTTGCTTCATCAAGGCTTTTTATACGTTGATAATGAACCAGGTTTCGTTCGTTAAATACAGCTAACTTACTGTTTGTATTTCCAATATCAATAACTAGATTATGCATCAACTACGATCAAAAGGTGCAATACCAAACTTCACGGCACAAAGCTATTAATCTTTGGCAAGTTTCAAGGCGCATATTTGTTAAAAAAGGTTAAACAAACAAAAAATACTGAATACTCAATACCAATATGGCAAATAGTGATTCGTAAAACCACCTTTTCTTTGCATTAGAAAAGTAATAGGCCAAAAGCACAGCTCCTGGCGGGACGCATAAAAGAAAATGGAATACCCGAAAATCAGGTTTGGTATAAAAGCTTATAATGGCCAATAAAAAGATAAAGAACAACATCTGAAAAGCTTTTCTTGTACTGATAAAGCTTCTGAAAAAATTCTCTTGAAGTTGTAATGCCGCTAAAATTATAATTACTCCTACAGGGATTAACACCAAATAATCATTGAAATTTATCTGAAGTACGGAAGGGAATTTGTTAACCAAAGGCTGCCAGATTTTGTAAAACTGGGCAAGATTATCATTCCAATAATAGAATACTCCAATGAAAAAAAATATAGTTAAAAACCCTATAAATCCCGCAATCCATTCGCGCCAGTTAAATGAACGATAAAGCAAAAGGCTTAACCATAACATAACTAGCAATACAATAAAAGGAAAATAAATTAAAGTGCCAATTGCGATAATCATACCCGCATCAAACATAGTCATCATTGCATTCGGTGTTTTGCTCATATTCAAGAATTTATCGATCATCCAAATCAATAGGAAATTACAGATCAATGGTGGACTAAGGATCAAAAACTGCAAGAATAAGCTCGAGACTGTAATGTAAAGTAGCGCGGGCAAATAACTAGGTTTGGCTAGTAATGCATGATTATTAATTATACGATTGAACAAAACTGCCTGCACAAAAACGATAACAGTTGCAAAAAAAATATTTGTTATAGAATTAAGGGATCCAGAAAGAGGGATTTGGATAAAAAGCTTTGCGTAAGGCTCTAGAAATTCAAAATTAAGCTGTTCTGGAACATTTAGAAAAATAGCGAGGCGCATAAACACAGTATATGCCGCTAATATTAAAAGATTTACTGGGTTTAAACTCCGGAATTGATTAATCATGCCTTTGGCAAAGTAAAGGAATTTTAGTGAATAGTCAATGGGCTGGTTGATGGAAGATGGCAGATGAATGATGGCAGATGGAAGATTGGAAGATGGAAAAGCATGTCCCCTCTAGAGTTACTTTCCATATTTTTTAACTACATCGGCAATAATTGCGGCGGTTTCATCTGGGAAATTAAACTGATGTTCTTGCTTATTTTCAACAAAAGATTTTAAAATAGGTAGCCAGTTATAATTACTGCCCCATATTACGGGTAAACCCAGTTTCTTTAACGCATAGGCATTGCACTGTTGCTCATATTGAAATTTCATAGGTGCTACAAGTAGTTTCTTCCCCAAGAATAAAGCTTCTGCAGGGCCTTCAAAGCCTCCTCCCGTAAATAGGCCAGTACAACTTGCCAAACTTTTATTGAATAACTCATTATTGACATGGGAAACAAACACATTGCCGTCACTATAACTAGATTTGGTATGTTTAGAAAACACTTCCCACCTTACATTCGGAATTTGTTTTAAGATCTTCACTAAGTGTTTGTCATCTAATGCCGGAAGATAAACGGTATAATGGCCTAAATCTGTTGTGACCATCTTTCTGATCTCTGCACGGATAACCGGCGTATAGATAAAGTCATCATATCTTTCAAAATGAAAGCCCACATGGTGTGTTGTTGGAGCATATCTGCTTAAGATAATTTTTCCCCAATCTATAGTTCTGGGTCTCGGGACTTTTTTAGATTTAAAAGATGCCTGATGACTTAAAGATACACTTTCCAGGCCTTGATTACGGCATGCCCAAGCTGTAACAGGTTCAAAATCGTTAATGATAAGCTGATAATCTTTTAATGGCACTTGTTTCATGTCCGCTCTAAAGCGAAGCAAATCCATGTTTTTCCAGGTTTTGAAATGATCAACCCCACCCTTTTTCCCGAAAATAAAACTAAAGCCATGGAGTTTATATTTTACTTCCTGCGTTAATTGCACATCAGCTTGTGTACCAGATATTAGGATGTCCAGATCACCATGCTGCTGTAACAATGGCACTATTTCTCTTGCCCTACTAATGTGGCCATTTCCAGTGCCCTGTATCGCATAAAGTATTTTCATTTTTACCTATATTCAATCGTAATGCAGTTCCATAGAAGAAGATCCTATGGACTATTATCATGACTATTTTAAACTTGTAAAATGTAAGTCATGATTCTTAGCCGCTCTAATATCTGCATTTTTTAGGCATCAGGCAATCTCTAATTTAATTTGCTGTAATAAAACATTTACATCTAGTTTATGCTGCAGGTTTTCACCATCTGATAGATCACCGGTTTCAAAATCATCATCTTCAAAATCTTTGTGATCATATCTGAATATTTTCCATTCTGCTTTATGATATTCTAAAGCAGTCAAATTCTCTACCCAATCTCCACTATTTAAATAGGTTACTTTACCATTTTCATTAGCGATTTCTCTAATTTCAGTTTGATGAATATGCCCACATACCACATAATCATATTTATTTTCTATGGCTAGTTCTGCTGCTGTTTCTTCAAAACGGTTGATAAATTTAACGGCATCTTTAAACTTTGCTTTTATCTTTTTAGAGAAGCTCATCTTCTCCTTTCCAAATATTGACAATATCCAATTCACAAAGCTGTTGATCAAGATCAGGCTATCATAACCTATTGCACCCATTTTTGCGAGCCACTTGGAGTGTTGCATGGTTACATCAAAAATATCTCCATGAAAGAACCATGCTTTTTTACCATTCAGCTCTAAAATCAGCTTGTTTTGCAGATGGAATTTACCCATATGTAAATCTGCAAATTTACGCAGTAGTTCATCGTGGTTTCCAGTTAGGTAATAAACGTCAACACCTTCAACTACAAACTTCATGAGCTTTCTAACGATCTTCATGTGCGTTTCTGGCCAATAACGTTTACTAAACTGCCAGATATCAATGATATCTCCATTTAGGATAACCTTTTTGGGTTTGATACTTTTAAGGTATTTCAATAGTTCTGTTGCGCGACAACCATAGGTTCCCAAGTGAACATCAGAGATTACAACAATATCAACTGCTCTTTTTTTCATGGTTTCTTATGAGTTAACTCAACTAACAGATTAATCTTTTTCTTCTTCAACAGTTAATTCATAATCACTAAAGAAAAAAGCAATCAATGCAATTAGCGCAACCAAACCACCAATAATCAACAATTCTACCATTTGATCAAAATTATATTTCAAATTTCCAATTATCAGATTAATAGGATGTTAAGCCCGTGTTATGAATTAAGCAAATGCAGAAATTGAAATGAGTAAAACGCAAGAAAGCCTCAGATCTACAAATAGCATTTGTCAATCTGAAGCTTAAAATCAAATAGAAATATTAAGCTATTTTCTTCTTTTTATTCTCTGTGTACCCTGCAAAACCCAAGAAAGCAATGAGCAAGATCGATCCTGCCAAAGAGATTTTCTCTCCTACATAATAGGATTTAGGTTCAAATTTAAATTCAATCTTGTGGTTACCAGCTTCCAATTGAGCAGCACGTAAAACATAGTTAGCTCTAAAATAAGGCTTCTGTACACCATCAATATACATGTTCCATCCTTTATCATAATAAATCTCAGAGAATACGGCAATCACATCTCTTGGCGCACTATATTCATATTCAATATGATCTGGATGATATTTTTCCATTTTAATAAAAGCAGATGGATCAGCGCCCAAACGTGTGGTATCAATCAATTTTTGATACTGTTGATCAACGATAGCCTCTTGTTTAGGGTCGAAGCTATTGATTGCCTTCATTTCTTCATCCGCATTTTTAACAAACTGAACGCCTTTTACGATCCAGGCGTTACCTAATGCAGTTGAGTTTCTTGACATCTTATAGGATCCATTCTGAGGATCTTGTGTAATAAAATATTTGGCATTTAGCATATCCAATACATCTTGGTTTACACTTTTTGCAAATTGATTTTGGATCAATTCATCAAATCTTTTCAGTTTGGCAGCATGGTAACCACCAATTGTTTTATGAAATCTCGAACCATCTGCACTAGAGAAATTGGGCATATCAAAAACTCTAAAGTTAGGATCTTTATCAGCGGAGATAAATGCATCAACTTCTCTAGGTGCTACACTTTGAGCCATTTCTGCTGGAGACTTGAAGGTATTGTTGTTAAGATAACCTCTATCAACTTGCCACATATCTATCAATACTGCAACAGCAAGTAATCCAAACGCCACCTGTGGTTTCATCTTTTTGGTGATAAATGCCCAAACAATGGCAAAACCGATTAATACAAATAAGAAAGCTCTAAAAGCATCCGCACGTGCAATCGAAATACGGTCCTCAATGGCTGCATTAGCCAATTTATGTGCAATATTAGCATTGTTTTGCAGTCCCTGAGTTAATTGTTGTACAATTTCTGCATGGTTATTTGTTTTGAAGCTGAAAAGTAATGTTGGCATAATGGCAACAATAAGTGCAAAACCACCAGTGATACCTGCAGACCAAGTTAGTTTTTTAACCAATTCCTTTTGATCCAACTTAGTTTCTTGTGCTTCTTTAATAGCTAAGAATGCAAGTACAGGCACTAATAGACCAACAACGGCCAAAATAGATTCAACTGCTCTAAACTTGTTGTATAATGGAAAATAATCGTAGAATAGATCAGATACTAGCGGGAAATTTTTACCAAAAGATAGAAGCATGAATAAAATCGTTGTTGCCAATACCCACCATTTTAATCTGCTTTTTACGATAAACAATCCGAAAACAAATAGGAAACATACAATTGCGCCAAAGTAATAACCACCAGAAGTACCTGGTTTTTCGCCCCAATACTGTTGTAAGTTAAATTGTGATGCCAATTGCTGAATAGCCTGGATGGTCTGATTTGGATCGCCACCGGTTAAATTTTCTGAAACTGCTTTATACATATGGCTTTCTGGTTTCACCATTTCATCAATGCTGGTTGCACCGCCATATAGGTTAGGGATCAAAAAGGTAAAGCTTTCACCTACCCCTTGGCTCCAACGGTATGCGTATTCTTTCGTCATACCTTCATCTTTACTCGTTGAGGTACTTGTTAAGTTAGATTTACCACGGTTGGTTTCTTTGGCATATTCTGAGGTGGTCCATAACAAGCTTGCATTGATCATTACAGCAACAATTACCGCAGCCATTAAAAACCCGATGGCTTTACCAAACGCAGCTAGAGTTTTCGCTTTATAATTTTGATAAAGTTCAATACCGATAAAAATAAGGATGGTAAGGAGTAGATAATAGGTCATCTGCACGTGGTTAGACCTGATTTCCAAAGCTAGAAATAGTGCGGTTAAACTTCCACCGAGCCAATATTTGCCCCGCAATGTTAAAATGAGCGATGCTAAAATTGGTGCAAAGAACCCAATGGCAAGCGCTTTATTGCTATGTCCAGTAGCTATGAGTACAAAATTATAAGTGGTAAAGGCGAATGCTATTGCACCTGCAGCAGCTAACCAGGGATTGACCTTTAAGGTAACTAATAAAAAGTAGGCCCCTACTAATAACAATAAAACAGTTCCAACAGGTGCTGGTAAGGCTTTAGTAATAAATGCAATGCCATAAGTGGCGATGTTATAGGCATATTCTACCCAAATCTGATATGCGGGCATACCGCCAAACATCTGGTTGGTCCAAAGTGGTCCTTTTCCATCTTTAGCTTTATACTCCATGATTTCCGTCTGCATGGCTTTGGCCTGTACTACATCACTCTGATTAAGTACCTGTCCATCAAGCAAAGGCTTAAAGAAATAAGCAAAAGAAATAACTACAAATATAGCAATGATGGCAAAGTGAGTGCCATTCTGTTTAAACCAATTGTTCATTAAGGTTATATTAAAATTAAACTAAGCCCAAAAATAGAAAATTGATACAGATTAGCAAGAATTAATTGATGGTGATACGTTCTGAATCTGTATAAGATAGGTAAGGTGTAGGTAGGGTAGAGGTAAGGTGTAGGTAAATGGTAGGTATATGGTAGGTAAATGGAAGAGGTATGGATAGAAGGTTGAAAAGTTGGAAGGTTTAAATGTTGGAAAATTCGGGTTAAATTCCAAACCTAAAACTTATCAGCTTAGCTCCTTCGCAACAACGGAATTGCTCCAAAAGAGTTCAATTGGGCCGGCAAGGAGATTGAGATGAAACTTGGTATAGGTCTATTTTATCTCTTCGTAATCTACAAAGTCTCCCAATTTATCAGCATTACCTTTTTTCTCTTTTTTAGGCATATAATCAATAGAGATAGATCCTTCTGGTTTTGAAGCGTGTTGACGTTGTTGTGCTTGAGCTCCTGCAGTTTGGTTCTGCATGCTACCGAATACGCTTTTAAGCATAACAGGAAAAATCAATCGAAATAGTACTCGAATGATCCAAAGTATAATGATTGCAATGATTAGGAATTTTAAAAGCCCCATTGTTTTTTATTAAGTTATTAACACAAATATAGACGTGTCAATTAATTTTTTGTTACTTATCTGAAAGATAATTGCACTTTAATTACAATAGGAAGGCTAATTTGTTTTGATAATAGTGTAGAAAATAGTTCATGGATCATTGTTGATGGTTGATAGCTTGGGTGGTAAATAGCATAAAGACTAGAGCTAAAAGACTAAAACCGTGGCTAACTTTTGAGACATAAATCTCCTCGTTGTTTAAGACTTTTTTATCCTAAGCTCAATTCAATTATTCTTCTACAATTTCCGCTACCCTCCCTACTTGGCCATCTTCTAACCTTACTTTAATACCTCTGGAATGGAAGGCAGAAGAAGTTAACAGATCTTTAACAGTACCATAGGTTATATTGCCGTTTCGCTGATCCTTCTTTAGTATAATCCCGACTTCTAAGCCTGGATAAATGTCTTTTCTATTTTGTCCGTTCATTGTGTATATCGGTTATTGTAGCGGTAATCTGTCAAAAGCAATAGTTGGCTTTTTGTTTAGTATTACTCTTGTTAACGTTGTATTGGGAGGCAAAAAATTATTAAAAAACCCACAGTTCTGAAGGTAAAATCCATTAGCCAACAAACCTCCTAGATAATCTTTTCGATAGTTTATTCTCCCGGTATTATCTATTGTAAAACGAGCTTTATTGAGTTCGATCCAATTTCCTTTGGTATCACAAATCCATTGGTTGCTAAAAACCACCTTTCTGGTTTCATTTCCATTTTCTGGAATAAAGTTTTCTAAAAACGAGTGCAATCTTGTTAGATAGGTTTGGGTTTTTGGCCTTTTAAAAGATGCAATTAATTGCCATTGATTTAACTCGGGCGAAAAAAAGTAAGCGGTATAGGTGGTTGTACTATCAGGAACATTAACAAGATCAACTGTACCATCAACAGGATTGGGTTTTGGGGCTGCTGTTCCAGGAGCGGCATGTAATAGAAATTTATAGGTTGTTTCTGCTTTCCAATTGTATTTCAGATAGCTTTGTCCGCCAACACCTTCGTTACCAAACTCTCCTGCATGTACAGCGGTCCCTTTCTTTAGCATCACGATTTTGTGACTTTCAGGAATTTCCTTTGGATTATCTGTATTAAAAGGGCTCCAAACGGAGAATAAAACTCTTCGCTCTGTTAATGAATTAACCTGAATGCCAAAATAACCTTCAGCGAAGCCATTTGCCATGAAATAAGAACCTATTATATCATTGCCTTTTGGTACTGTTATTTCATTGTAGAACCACTCTGCTTCTACCTTTTCGGGCATTTGATAGTTTAAATGAACAGATGGGCCTCTTCTTCCCCAGTAGAAATAATTGCCCTCATTGTTTTTAACATAAGTGGTTTTTGCATCAATTGCTGAGCCTCCCAAATTTAAACGAACAATGTTGGGGAAATACTTTTTCGTCTTGCTAATTCCTTTAATGGCTACTTCTACATAACCCGAATCCTTTACTAACCAAGAGCCGATTATTACTTCAGTTTTTTTCCGTTCATCAAGCATTATCCGCTTCGGATCATTATTTATACTAAATTCCATTGCCGATTTACCATCAACAACAGCAGTTTCATCAATAGAAAGGCTAACCGTACCAGGTTTCGAAACCCTAAAATAAAGTTTGATTACCTCATTAGCGTCTGTCCAATTTTCAATTCCTTTCTCGGTAATTTTTGCTCCTTTAGAATTTACAACGAATGCATTTCCTCCAATTGGGATCTTTCTGTCTGCCTGTGCAAAAACAAAAGAAGTGAAGCAGATCAGCACTATCGAAATTGATATTTTTATACGAGCCATATTGACATTGAGGCTGAGTTGAAAGCCAGGTTTAAGATTAAGGTGTGGACTATTTGCCAAATCTTTCAGCAAATACTTTTTCTAGCGCAAACATCTCATCACGCATACGGGCAGCCATTAAGAAATCCATATCTTTTGCTGCTTTCTGCATGTCTTTACGTGTTTTTTCAATTGCCTTTTTCATTTCATCCTTGGTCATGTACTGCACAACGGGATCTGCGGCAATACTTACCTCATCAATTTCAACATAAGCTTTTGTTCTTGCCTTACTCTCAGAGAAATCGAGTACCGAGCTCTGTTCTATAATTTCTTCTCTTGTTTTGCCAACCGTTTTTGGTGTAATGCCATGCTCTAGGTTATAGCTAACTTGTTTCTCCCTTCTTCTGTTGGTCTCATCAATGGTTCTTTCCATAGATTGTGTCATGTTATCTGCATACATGATTACACGGCCTCTATCATTACGGGCAGCACGCCCTATGGTTTGGATCAATGCTCTATCAGATCTTAGGAAGCCTTCTTTATCGGCATCTAGAATAGCTACCAAACTTACTTCAGGCAAATCCAATCCCTCACGCAACAGGTTAATCCCAACCAGTACATCAAACTCTCCTAGCCTAAGTCCTCTTAAGATCTCAACTCTTTCTAAGGTCTTAACTTCTGAGTGGATATAACGGCATTTGATATTCAGGCGGTCCATATATTTGGTCAATTCTTCCGCCATGCGTTTGGTTAATGTAGTCACTAGAATCCGATCACCCATTTTAATGGTTTTGTCGATCTCGTCCAATAAATCATCAACCTGATTAATGGCTGGTCTTACTTCAATTACTGGATCTAGCAAGCCTGTTGGCCTAATCACCTGCTCAATTACAATACCTTCAGACTTTTCGAGTTCATACTCGGCGGGGGTTGCACTCACATAGATAGTTTGAGGGGCCAGACGTTCGAATTCATCAAAGTTTAAAGGCCTGTTATCTAGTGCAGATGGCAAGCGGAAGCCATATTCGACCAGTGACATCTTACGGGATCGGTCTCCACCATACATTGCCCTAATCTGTGGAACGGTTACATGGCTTTCATCGATCACCATCAGGTAATCATCTGGAAAGTAGTCTAACAAACAGAAAGGTCGCATACCTGGGGAACGGCCATCAAAGAAACGCGAATAATTTTCAATACCCGAACAATAACCAAGTTCCTTCATCATTTCAATATCGAAATTCACTCTTTCTTCCAATCTTTTGGCTTCCAGTAGCTGACGGTCGTTCAACAATTGATTTTTGCGCAGCTCCAGTTCTTCTTGAATTCCCCAGATCGAAGAATTAAATTTCTCCTTTGGTGTTACGAAAAGGTTTGCTGGATAAATGGCCATATCTTCCAATTTCTCCAATGTTTTACCGGAGATCGGATCAATTACCGTTAACTCTTCAATGTCGTCGCCAAAAAATGAAATGCGATAGGCACTATCCAAATAGGCAGGAAAAATATCTACGGTATCACCCTTTACACGGAAAGTACCACGTTTAAAATCATTGATGGTTCTTGCATATAGAATCTCCACCAAGCTATGAAGAAATGAGTTTCTGCTAATTCTTGTTCCAACAGCAAAACGGAATACCGATTTTGAGAAATCTTCAGGATTTCCCATACCATAGATACAGGAAATGGAAGAAACTACGATCACATCTCTTCTGCCCGACATGAGTGCAGATGTTGTTCTTAACCTTAGTTTTTCAATCTCCTCATTGATACTTAAATCTTTTTCGATGTAAGTATTGGTGGTTGGCATGTAGGCCTCAGGCTGATAATAATCATAATAAGAGACAAAATAGTTGACCGCATTCTCTGGGAAAAACTGTTTAAATTCTCCATAAAGCTGGGCAGCTAAAGTTTTATTATGGCTTAATATGAGTGTTGGCTTTTGGGTTTGCTCAATTACATTGGCCACAGTAAAAGTTTTACCAGACCCGGTAACCCCTAGTAAAGTTTGATAATGTTCTTCGGCATTAACACCCTCAACCAGTTGTTTAATTGCATTTGGCTGATCACCTGTAGGTTTATATTCTGAGATGAGTTTGAACTTCATTGTTTAAAGATAGGAAGTAAAGCTGAAAGCGAAAAGGCTAAAGCTTAAAGAACAAAAACTGGGGAGAGAAGTTTTTATTTAACGTTCAAAATAAGAGGCAGTAACCTTTGACAATCTTTAAAGTTTGACAAACTTAAAATAATAAAATAACCCAATCCTCCAAATTTAAATACCAACATCAAGTTCATCTTCAAAAATATGGCATTTCAACAAAAAAGGCCTCCTTAAAACGGAAGCCTTTCATATTGATATTTTCTAATTACTTACTTTTCTTTTCTAACTGCATTGGGTTAGAACCTACAGACTGGCCTCTAGCTGGGGCACTACCTGCACGCATTTTAAACAATTGGAATTTTGATGGCGTTTCGCCCGCACCCCAAGTATTATTGGTTTCATCAATATCAGCAGTTTCGCGCATTGGATCTAATTTAATTGATGCAACTTCTTTATCGTATACATAAAACTTAGAAGTTTTCAGCTCGTTCAATCTCCAGATCTGAGCAGGGATTCTGTCTATGGTTTTTGTGCCATCTTTAAAGGTAAACTCAACAATAACTGGCATTACCAATCCGCCTTTATTGCTAAAGTTAAGTTCATAAAAGAATTTATTGGCATACTTAGCTTTTTCTTCTTCTGTAAACTGTTCCATTGGCAATCTGGCAGGCTGTGTAGACTTTGAGATCAATGAAGTATCTACTGATACCAGACCTCTATCATATTTCCAATAAAAATCTCTTGCTTCCAAATCTCTGTCTGTGTAGAATTTAATGTTACTGTTTTCACGATTTCTAATTTTGGAGATATCTTCAAAAGCATTTACCGCGGGTCTATCTACTGCAGGTGCTCTGCCAGCTCCTTGTCTTGCACCACCGCCAGGGTTACCAGCAATTCCATCATAAGCTGCTTTTGCATATCTTACGCTATCTAGTGAAATATCACAGGCATCGGTTCCGTAAAACCATCCTCTCCAGAACCAATCTAGATCTTCGCCACTTGCATCTTCCATTGTTCTAAACAAATCAGCTGGAGTTGGATGTTTGAATGCCCATCTTCTTGAATATTCCTTGAATGCATAATCAAATAACTCGCGTCCCATAATGGTTTCACGTAGAATATTTAATGCTGTTGCTGGTTTTGAATAGGCATTCGGGCCAAAGTTGACGATGTTTTCAGAGTTAGACATTACTGGCTCTAATTGATCTTTTGGCAATTTCATATAAGGAACAATGGTATAAGCAGGTCCTTTTTTACTTGGAAACTTGTTATCCCAAAGCTCTTCAGTTAGATACTCGACAAATGAATTCAAACCCTCATCCATCCAAGTCCACTGGCGCTCATCACTATTGATGATCATAGGGAAAAAATTATGGCCAACTTCGTGAATAACTACACCCAACATTCCGTTTTTAGTGCTTTCGCTATAGGTTCCATCAGCATCTGTACGACCATAGTTGAAGCAGATCATCGGATATTCCATTCCGTTGGCAGCCTCAATACTTTGTGCAACAGGATATGGATAAGGGATGGTAAAATCTGAATAGGTTTTAATGGTATGCGCAACGGCACGAGATGAGAATTTACTGTATAAGCTGTAAGCTTCTTTACCGTAGAAACTCATGCACATTACATTTTTACCTGCAATTGGTTGCGCCATGGCATCCCATACAAATTTACGAGATGAGGTCCAAGCAAAATCACGAACATTGTTTGCCTGGAAAACCCAAGTCTTTTTTGCTTCAGATTTTTTGGTTTCTGCTGCTTTTGCTTCGGCTAAGGTTACGATCTCAACAGGTGCGGTTGTACTTGTTTTAGCTTTGTTGTATCTGGCCAATTGTGTTGGTGTAAGTACAGCACTGTAATTGATGCATTCGCCAGTTGAACCAACCATGTGATCTGCTGGCACTGTCATTTGTACTTTAAAGTTACCAAAGGTTAATGCAAATTCGCCCCTTCCTGTAAATTGATGATTTTGCCAACCCTGAAAATCACTGTATACACACAATCTTGGATACCATTGTGTCATGGTAAACAAGTGATTTCCATCCTGAGGAAAAAACTCATATCCGCCTCTACCACCACCAGCAATCCTATCGGTAATTTTATATTTCCAACCAATGTTGAATATAAATTGAGCTCCAGCTTTTAGGGCAGGAACTTCAACTCTCATCATGGTTTTATTGATGGTATAGCTTAGTTTCTTTCCTGTAGCATCTGTAATTGAGGTAATTGAAATACCCAATCCATTATCAGCTTCTTTATTGGCACTTAAATTATCAACCTGGGCTGTAGTTGCGCCGATTGGCATTCTACTGCTATTCTGATAGTTTGCATTTCTTAAATTATTGTGCTCATTTTCATCTAACTGGATCCAAATGTAGGTTAGCACATCCGGAGAGTTGTTATAATAAGTAATGGTTTCGCTTCCTGTTAGCATCAGTTTTTTTTCATCTAGTTCGCACTTGATGGCATAATCTGCTCTCTGCTGCCAATATTTTACTCCTGGAGCGCCACTGGCTGTACGTTGCTCATTGGGGGTATTTAATATTGTTCCCAGTTGTTCAAACTTATTGCCGTGGTTACTACCAGGGTTGTTAAGTATGTTCTGAGCCGAAGCGAATTGACTGGTAAGGGCCAATAAAGCAAAACATTTGTAAAGTTTATTCATGTTATAATTAATTAGTAAGGAATTCTTTCTAAGGCCATTTTTAAGGCCAAGCTAAATACTGCTGCTGATAAAAAAATAACCCATTCTCTTCTTTTAAACCTAAAAAGAGAAAGACCAACCCAGGTAAAGATCAATATGATAATTACGAAGAAGATCTGGCCAACTTCAAGTCCAACGTTAAATCCAAATAATCCCCAGCCTATATTCTGGTCTTTTGCCAACATCATTCTTACCGAATTGGCAAATCCCATTCCGTGGATCAATCCGAATAACAATGCAAGGTAGTAATTTGTGTTTACTGCTCTTAGGGAAAAGTCCTTTTTGAACAGATTGCTTAATGCGGTTAAAACAATGGTACATGGGATTAGGAACTCTACCCATTTACTCGAAAATCTAATTAGGTCTAATACGCTAAGCAATAAGGTAAGCGAATGTCCAATCGTAAAGGCCGTAACTAGAATTAATACCTGTTTTAAGTTTCTAGCTGTATAAACAGCTACCAACGCAAGAATAAACAGTTGATGGTCTAGTGCGTCTAAGCTTACGATATGAGACCAACCTAACTTAAAATAGAATAGAAAATCGGTTAATTCCATAAATGATATTGTTATTCAGAAAGCTTTGTTAATTTTGACGACTAAAATAAATCCTTTTTTATCAATTAACTAAATTCATTACAAAATGACAGCCATCTACTCAAAATTGTTACTCATTTTGTTAGTTTTTCCCTTTTTCACCAACAAAGAGGTCAAGCATCCATTACATGTAAGTACCACCGAGGTTAATTTTAATTCAAAAAGCAAAAGTTTAGAGATCAGTTGTAGGATTTATACAGACGATTTTGAAACAGCTTTAATTAAGCAATTTAAAACCAAGGTAGATCTAGCAAAACACGACATGCACAAAGAGATGGATGAATTGGTAAAAAAATATCTAAGTACCCATTTACAATTTGTAATCAATGGCAAAGCTGTAATTCCCAATTACATCGGTTTTGAAAAAGATGATGAAGCAACAAGTGCATATTTAGAAATTGAAAATGTGAATGCGCTTCAAAAATTAACCCTTAACAATAATGTACTGTACGATATATTTGATGATCAGATGAACATTATGCATGTTAGAAATGGTGAAACAAGAAAAAGTATGAGGGTTAATTTTCCAGCTAGGGAGCTCAGCGTTTCATTTAACTGATAATTTTTTCCATTTAAAAAATTACAAATTGCACCTTAATATTTAACATATTACGGATATCTTTAAGCAATTATGCAGTTATTAGTCTATAGTCCAAAAGTAACACCTAGGATAAAATACATCTTCAATTTTATTTTTAGGGAAATTCTGATTTGTGATTTTGAGTTTACAAGCATTGCTGAAGATTTCAGAAAAAGCAGCTTACCAAAAATGAGTTACGCTAAAGAACCATTGGGCGATGAGCTTTTCTTTTGTTGTTCAGCCCTATTAACGCAGCATAAAATAGAGCCTATTGACATAAGACAAACCGCTTTTGGAGATCAAAACGTTCCCTTTGCAATAGACAATAGCGCATTACCATTTGATATTTTTGCAGCCTCTTTTTATTTTTTAAGCAGATATGAAGAATACTTGCCATTTCAGGCCGATGAACACCAACGATTCCCTGCCGCATTAAGTTTACAATATCAGTTAGACCTCTTGTCAACCCCAGTTATAGACAATTGGGCTATTGTATTAAAAAATATCTTGGCTAAAAAATTCCCGACCATAACTTTTGCAAGAAAAAAGTTCAGCTTTGTACCTACCATTGATGTAGATAGAGCATATCACTTTCGTGCAAGCGGCTGGATCAAAAATACGATAAGAGTATTAAAAGCCGCAACAAGTTTAAATACAAGTAAGATCATTGACATTGTAAGTATCGGATTGGGTAAAAATGATCCTTTTGATACCTTCGGCTATCTCACTGAAATACATGAACAATATCGATTAAAGCCTATTTTCTTTTTTCTTCTAGCAAAAAAAGGACACGAACAATTTGATCAAAACATCAATCCTGAAGATGAAGCCTTCAAAAATCTAATTAGCGAGATATCAAAAACAGCACAAATAGGAATACATCCTTCCTATGCCTCCAATGCTGAAACCAAAAAGATCAGTGAGGAACTTTCATCACTAGAAGAAATTACGCAGAAAAAAATTGATGCTTCCCGTCAACATTTCTTAAAGTTAAACTTACCACACACCTACCTTCAGCTCATCAAGGCTGGCATTAATCATGATTACTCGATGGGCTATGCTACAACTGTTGGATTTAGGGCCGGCACCTGTACTCCATTTTTTTGGTATGACCTACAATTAGAAAAGCAGTCACACCTAAAAATACATCCTTTTGCCGTAATGGACGTTACCTTGCAACAATACCTAAAACTAAGCCCAGATCAGGCCATTGCACAAATAGAAACATTGCTAAATAACGTCAAATTCGTTAACGGTACATTTTACTCACTTTGGCACAATGAAGCACTTTCTGAAAAAGGAAGGTGGAAAGGTTGGAAAAGTGTATATTCCGAAATGCTAAAAGGATCTTTGAACTGAGAGTTGGAAACGTTTAAAGGTTGGAATGTTGAAAGATTGGGCGTAACGTTTGGGGTGTTAATTTTAGGTTGTAGTTAAATAGCTCGAATCATTATCTTTACTTTATGATTTACGACTTAAGCAAGACAGATTCCATTGCCAATACTTTCATTGCTGAACTTAGAGATGAAACGATCCAGAAAGATTCGATGCGTTTTCGTAAAAACATGGAACGCCTAGGGGCCTTCTTCGCATACGAAATTAGCAGAACCTTAAGTTACAAAACCATTGATACACAAACTCCGTTGGGCATTGCGAAAAGCTCAATTTTAGCACATCAACCTGTAATAGCTACTATATTAAGAGCAGGTCTACCAATGCAAAATGGCTTGCTGAGCGTATTCGACCAAGCTGACTGTGCATTTATTACTGCGTATAGAAAAACCAAAAAAAGTGGTGACTTCATCATCCAGATGGAACATATCTCTGCTCCAGACCTTGATGGAAAAGTAGTGATTTTAGCTGACCCTATGTTGGCTACAGGTTTAAGTATGGTATTATGCGCCAAAGAACTGATTAACCAGTATAAAATCGAAAAGCTACATATTGTGGCTGCAATTGCAAGTACTGAAGGCGTTAAACATGTGCGTGCCAATTTGCCAAAAGCAAGTTTATGGTTAGGTGCAATAGATGATGAAATGACGAGTAAATCCTATATCGTACCTGGTTTAGGAGATGCTGGAGATTTGGCGTTTGGCACTAAAGCTTAACGTGATTTTGGTTGATGGTTCATGGTTCATGGTTTGGATGTTTAAAACACGTCCATAACTTTGGAGATTCATTCTTTCATTGCTTCCTATTAGTATGTGCCATACATTTTGGGGCCAGCAGATGCATCATTGGTTCATTTACAGCAAATAGCCAAATGTGTTTCTTAAACTCGAACTCACATAAAGCTTAACGATTTTAGTGTCCTGTAATCAAATCCTAAAACCCTATCTTTGTAATGGCGCCACTATGAACATTTCTATATTTCAATTCAGTAAACAGTGATCAAACATATTTTCTTCGACTTAGACCACACCATTTGGGATTTTGATCGAAACGCACAGGAAACCCTACTTGAACTTTATGAGGTTTACCAGCTTCAGACATTAGGACTAACTTGCTCAACTGCATTTATTGAGCGTTATACCGAAAATAACCATCGTTTGTGGCAAAAATATCATCTAGGGGAAATTACCAAAGAAACCCTGAGGCAAGAACGTTTCAGGAACACTTTTCTGGAGCTGGGCATTAAACCAGAGCATGTACCTCATCAGTTTGAAGAAGACTATGTAAGAATAAGCCCAACCAAGACCAATTTATTCGAGGGTGCCGTAAAGGTATTGGCTTATCTTCAGCAAAAATATCAGTTGCACATTATTTCTAACGGTTTTAAGGAAACTACCTTAACCAAAATGCACCTATCAGGACTGAACCCTTACTTTACACAGGTAATCATTTCTGAAGATGTTGGCGTAAACAAACCTAACAAATTGATTTTTGAACACGCATTGGATAAAGCATCTGCCATTAAACAGGAAAGCATCATGATTGGCGACAGTTTGGAAGCAGATATCAGGGGTGCACAGGATTTTGGTATGAAAGCTATCTTTTTCAATCCCCTAAAAGTTGAGCAGCCTGCTGATGTAGCTTGGCAAATTCATAGCTTAGAAGAACTCCTTCAGCACTTTTAACATTTCTTAACATATTTCGGTGCGATGTTTGGATTTGCGTAAGACACACATAACCAACAAACAAATGAAATCTTACATCCTTCTAGGTTTGGCGCTCTTGAGCGCACACCTAAGTTTAGCCCAAATGGGTCGTGGTAAAGCCGAACTATTTATCCAAATTGAAGACAGAGGCAGCTTTACCGTTTACCTAGACAACGAATTTATTGGCTCCAATACTGGAAAATTCAGGTTTTATGACGTATTTCAAAGCTCCCCAACCTTGTCAATTCTTCAGAACAACCAGAAAATCTATAGCAAGAAAATCGAGTTGAGAAACGATCAAAGGCTTGTTTTAAATTTCTCGGTCCGCCAAGGCCTCAGGACATTAAAAACACTTGATATCTATAGAAATGGACAGTATGCTCTAAACGATTTTGACGATTATGTTGGTGCATATAATACTGGGATTGTTCCGCCAAACAGGCCAAGATTTGAGGATGTAGATCCTTTTGAAAATCTTTTCGATATGGTAAAAAAAGAGCCTTGGGATGATAAAAGGATCAGCTTGGTACTTGCTTACACTGCCAATAATTTCTTATCAACTGCACAGGCAGGTTCTTTATTGAAAACCTTCAGTTTTGATGAGAAAAGGTTAAGCCTAGCCAAAAGCTTGTTTCCTGCAATTGCTGATATCCAAAATTATTATACCCTAAAAGATTCTTTTACGTTTCTCAATACAAAAGAGGAGTTCATTTCTTATCTAAATACTAGCCAGTTGACGAGACCTAGATCAATGATGAGAAATGGCAGTTACGAACAGCTAAAAGAAAATGTAAAACGTGAAGCTTTTGATGACAATAAAACAAAATTAATTCAGGTAGTACTGCAGAATTCTTTGATCTCAACAGGACAGCTTGCAGAGTTATTGAAATTGTATGCTTTTGAAGATAAAGCACTACTTTGTGCCAAACAAGCCTACCAATCAGTGTCAGACAAACAGAATTTCTTTACATTAAATGAAATTTTCAAATTTAGAAACACACAAGATGCCCTTTTAGATTTTTTAGGAAGAAAGTAAATAAAATTTAATTTTATAGCATGAACTCAGCCCAAGTATATCAATCTATTACAAAAATCGTCTCGGCATATAAGGCTAGATTAGATACCATGGGTGAAGAGATTTTCAATGAAACCCCTCCAATTGGTGGATGGAGCTATAGCGAAGTTTATGCTCATATTTTTGATGCCAGTTTATTATCGTTAATCGCTTTGAACAAAACGATTAAAGGAGATGGAGAAGAAAAACCCACTCATTTTGTTGTTAAATTGATTTTATTTTTTGGAAGTTTACCGCCGGGAAAAAAGTATAAGGTTCCTAACCGATTGGCCGAAAGGGTAAAGAAGATCAGCAAACTTGCTGCACAGCAATTTATAGTTGATTTTGAGTTACAATTGTTGAAGATTTACCCGAACATTGACAAAGCCAATCCAAAGATGAAGGCAAAACACCCACGAATGGGTTATCTTAGTGCAAAACAGTGGTTAAGGTTTATTGAGGTTCATCTTAACCATCATTTAAAACAGCTTGGAAGAATAGAAAAGAGCTTTTCAGAAAGATAAGGGATTCTATTTTTTATTAGTTTTTTGACCTGTAGAAAAAATAAAAAAGCTCCAGACCAAAATCTTAATGCAACTCATGCTTCCATGAATCCAGCATTTGGCAAACCCAACCATCATTTAAGATGTTAACTGTGACACACCATTAACCTAACATAAGCCCAATAATTTTCACATCTTTGTTAAATGAAATTCCCCGTCATTAAAGGATTTGATGAAGCCGCTTTTAACAAGTATTTAAAAAATACAGGTTGGTTAATGTCTGGCAAGCTGATCAGCCTAGTAGTTGGACTTTTGGTTACTCGTTATCTAGGACCAGAATTATTTGGTGACTTGAGCTTTGCATTATCCCTGGTAGCTATAACCGCAGCAGTTGGGGCATTAGGCCTGGATACCTTTATTATAAGGGAGATTATTAATGAGCCCTTAAAACGAGACGAGATTTTAGGAACTGCACTTTGGCTAAGACTGGGTGCAAACATCTTGTTAATCCCCATCACGTTAGGCGTTTATCTAAGCTATCATCATTTCACAGAAAAGCCAGGAGAAACCTTAACCCTGTTTATAGTCTTACTTTCTTTAACGTCATTATTTAAGTCCTTCAATGTAATTGATGCTTATTTTCAATCACAAGTACAGTCCAAATATGTGGTATATGTACAAAACATATGTCTTTTTATTACGGCAATATTAAAAATTACAGTGGTACTGCTCGGGCAACCATTAATTTACCTGGTATTGGTATTCGTGTTTGACGCCTTTATTTTAGCTGTTGGATTAGTGGTTATGTACCAAAATAAAGGGAATAGTATTTTTAACTGGACTTTCAGCAAAAAGAGGGGTGCATCTCTTTTAAAACAATCATTCCCATTAATATTATCAGCAGTAATGGTTACGGTTTACATGAAAATAGACCAGATCATGTTGAAGCAGGTGGGCAGCGCCGCAGTTGGTATTTATGGTGCCGCAGCCGCCTTAAGTGAAGCCTGGTATTTCATTCCAACAGCAATCATCACTTCTGTTTTCCCTGCCATAATTAATGCGCGTAAAACGGATTTGGCACGTTATGAGAAACGCCTTAAAAATCTATATGACGTATTGATCTATATTAGCCTACCAGTGGCCATTTTCATTAGTTTTTTCGCAAACCAAATTATCCATATTATTTATAACGATAAATTTGAAGGCGCCGGAGCAATGTTATCTATCCATATTTGGTCTGGGATTTTCGTGTTTTTAGGTGTAGCAAGCTCTCAGTATTTACTGGCAGAAGGATATACCAGAATCTCTTTTTACAGGACTATGGCAGGTGCGATCATCAATATTTTATTAAATCTTTGGTTAATTCCTCTGTATGGAGGAGTTGGCGCTTCCATAGCTACATTAATTGCCTGTATCATTTCTACTTTTTATCTTTTACTCATTCCCAAAACCAGACTACAGGGAATTATGATGTTAAAATCACTATTTTTGGTCACCGCAATTCAAAAAATCTTAAAACGTTGAGCACATTAAAAGCATTAGCCACATTAGTTAGTAAGCCAAAGAGGCTTAACGCATTATTATCTTATGGCCATAAGGGCTATTTAGCAACCATCGGATGGTTTACCGCTTTTGATAATCAACAAGCAGTTGACCAAAATGGACAGCCATTACCTTGGGTAACTTACTCATTTATAGATTTCATTAAACCTAGGCTGAATAAAGAGCTATCGATCTTTGAATATGGATCTGGAAACTCAACGCTTTTTTATGCGCAAAAGGTTAAACGGGTAGTTTCTGTAGAGCATGATGAAGCTTGGTTCAATAAAATTGTCAAAGAAAAAGCCCCCAATGCTGAGATGATCTTTACCCATCTGGAAAAAGGTGGTGAATACAGCAAAAAAGCAATATTGTTAAACGAGAAATTTGACCTCATTATCGTTGATGGCAGAGACCGTGTAAACTGTTGCAAAAACAGCATTGAAGCTTTAACAAACAATGGTGTTTTAGTACTTGATGACTCGGAAAGAGAAATTTATCAAGAAGCCAGAACATTTTTAACAGAAAAAGGGTTTAAAGAATTACCATTTACAGGAATTTCTCCAGGTTTATTCTATAATAAGGCAACATCCGTTTTCTATAAGGAAAATAACTGTTTGGGGATTTAAACCAATCAAAAAACTACATGCAAAATTTCGCCCCTATTGCACTCTTCGTTTACAACAGACCGCAGCATACTGAGCGCACCATTAAGTTTTTGAAACAAAATGAGTTAGCACCAGAAAGTAGGTTGTTTATTTTTTCTGATGGAGCTAAAACAACTGCTGATGAAGAAAAGGTAAAAGAGGTTAGAGAGTTCATCAAAAAAATCGATGGCTTTAAGTCTGTAGAAATTGTGGAGAGCAAAAGTAACCAGGGACTTGCAAATGCTATAATTGCGGGGGTCACCAGACTAACAGATACCTATGGACAGGCTATTGTTTTTGAAGATGACCTAATATCCTCTCCTTATACGTTAACCTACTTTAACGAGGCTTTAAATCGTTATCGGGAGGAAGAAAAGATTATGCACATTGGCGCATACATGTATCCACTCCAAGCAAACAATTTACCAGAGAGTTTTTTTTACCGCGCAGCTACGAGTTGGGGTTGGGCAACATGGAAAAGAGCATGGCAAAACTTTGAACCGAACATTGACACCTTGATGCAACAGTTTGACAGCAAAAAGAAAAATGCATTCTCTATAGAAAATACGATGAACTTCTGGAAACAGATGAAAGACTTCAAAAACGGAAAAAACAACTCTTGGGCAATTCGCTGGTATGCATCTATTTTTTTAAAGGGAGGATTAACTTTAAATCCATCTCAATCTTTGGTAAATAATATAGGTCATGATGGAACCGGCATACACTCTGGCATGAACGACATCTACAATGTAATCATTAATCCAAAACCGATTACCAAGTTCCCTACACAGTTTGAAGAAGATCAAAATGCATACACCTTGATTAAACATTTCTTAGCCAACAGAAAGGGAAGTATGACAACCAGGATTAAACGCTTTGTAAAGGAAAAACTGAACCAGTATTTTCGGATTGGCTAGGCTATGGCTGTTAATTAGTTCATGGATCATAGTTCATAGCCTGGGCGCTTAACTGGGCGTTCGTAGAATTACCTAATCCATGAAGTTTTTAACCATTTACGCTATTGACCCATTGGCCTTTGAATCCAAACCATGATCCATCAACCATGAACTATGAACTATGAACACTCTACGCTTTAAGCTTAAAATCAAGGAAACGCTATCCCAGCTTGTTCTTTTGCGGCTAACTTTACTTTGGCTAGATCACGCGCCATTTCATCAAATTTACTTTTGGCATCAGGGCTCCTGGTTTTGTAGATTTGATACCGAACATATTCTAACTTGATTGTTTTCCAAGTGACCTCTTCATAAAACGACCTTATTTTTTTATGTTCTTCATCAAGTTTAAGTTGTTGCATATTGGTAACAATTATGCCGTTTCTTTCCCATAAATCCCAACCATATTTTCTTGACATCTTCATTTTTTGAAGGGTAGAAAGGTCATCTGGTATTTCTGTTACTTTATGATATTCCCTGTTATTTTCTTCAAATTGCTCTACTAATGCATCAAATTGCCCGGAATGAAAATTTGGAGTGAATAGAAAGACCGCAGATGTAAAGATGACCAATAATCCGCATAAAATGGTATATCTCCAACGGGATTGGAGTTCAAACTTTCCTATCTTTTCGTTAACCAGAAAATAGGTCAATATAAATCCGCTAATCAACCCCCCAATATGTGCAGCATTATCAATCATTGCCGATAGGCCATTGATCAATGTAAATGCCGTAACAATCACCGTACTGATCAATAGTGCCTTTGTAGCATTTTTTTCAAAGGTATTACTGACCAACAAAGCTAGAAATGCACCAAAAACTCCCATTACAGCGCCAGAAGCACCGATTCCAAAACCAATGTCATGCATCATAATACTGGTCAAGCCACCACAAAAACCACTGATAAGATAGATGGCAATAAAATTTTTGCTCTTCAGTTTATGCTCAATCATCAAGCCGATATAAACCAAAGAATACATGTTAAAGAATAGATGCAAAAAGTAAAGATGTACAAATTGATAGGTAAAGAGGCGCCAAACTTGCCCTTTCAGCACAAGTGCACGATTATTAGAAAAAATATGGCTCCAAAACTCCCTGATAAATTCCATCTTGTCACCCAATACCACACCATTATAAGTAATGCTGGCATTTAAAATAAGAAAATAGAGGAGAAAATAAACGATATTGAGATAAAGCAAAATTGGCGTAACTACATAGCCTTTTTGTGGAATAAAAAGATAAAATACATTTTTGATCTTGTTTTTAATGGTTAATGGTGCCTTTTCGAAATATTCTGGATCCTGAACGGCAACAAATGCCCGTAATTTAGTCAGGCTTTCTTCCCAATTATCCTTAAGATGATACTCTACATACTCAAATTCATGGAAGAACCGATCAAGATTGAGCTTATTTTTTCCATAATCTGTAAATAACATTTGTATGCCGATACATTCACTTTTTACAATGGCAAAATTATTGTCAAACATTATAGATACCTCTTCGCTATAAGATTGTAATGAAATTGGAGTATAGGCAATTAAGCCCTTTTCCGATATATGGCTCACTTTCCATCCCAAATTCTCCGCAGCTTGCTTGGCAACCAACAGGTACCTATCAATTTGGAAATCGCCTAACGGAATATACTTTTCAATTTTTGGAGAATAGCCCCAGCTGATGCTCATATTAAATAAATTTTACCAACCACTAATATAACATAAGCCATCGTTTTTTCATTCCTGAAAATCAAAAACCCAATAAAATTTGGAAATTAAATACATTATTCTACATTTGTAGAGTAAACTACAAAAACATAGAGCATGAAACTTTCGAAAGCCGAAGAACAACTGATGGATCTGATCTGGAAATCTGAAAATGTATTTATGAAAGATCTGATCGAAGCCTACCCCGACCCAAAACCCGCAGGCACAACAATAGCTACTTTATTAAAAAGGATGCAGGACAAGGGCTTTGTAGGTTATAAGCTGTACGGAAACTCAAGGTCCTATTTTCCGCTGGTCAATAAAGAAGATTATTTTTCTCGTCAATTAAATGGCATGATCGAAAACCATTTTGATAACTCGGCGCTCCAGTTCGCTTCGTTTTTTACCACAGCAACCAACATGACACCGGCCGAACTGGAAGACCTTAAAAACATTATCGATCAGCAAATTAAAAACAGCAAAAAATGATTTTATACCTAATTAAAGTTGTATTCTGTTCGGCATTGCTCTTAGGCGCCTATCATTTCCTCAGTGAAAAAGAGAAAAATCATCAATTTAAAAGATTCGCCCTACTGGCATTTCTAGCCCTATCATTTATTATTCCGCTGATTACTTTTGAGATGAATGTTGAAACAGACGAAGTTACACCTTTGGCTCAGTTTCAAGCACAACAAGCAATTTCATTTGACCATACTGCTACAGCCGCAACAAGAACATTTGACCTGTTTTATTTACTCTATCTTGGCTATGGAATTGTTTCCGCTTATTATGCGGTTAAATTCTTAACCAATCTCCGTTTAATCATACTTCAGGTAAAAAGACACGAAAAAATCCATTTCGACGATTATACTATTGTACTATTACCGGTCCCTACAGCGCCTCACAGCTTTTTAAATTACATCTTTCTAAGCAAAGCTGATTACTATAGCCATAGTATAGCCAACGAAATATTAATCCATGAACAGGCGCACATTCAACAGCTACATTCCTTGGATATTTTATTTATAGAATTCTTGCGGATCTTTTCCTGGTGCAATCCCTTTCTTCCTTTATATAAAAAAGCAATCCAAACCAATCACGAGTTTTTGGCAGATGAACATGTAATTAAAATTTGTGATAACATCATAAACTACCAAAGGCTATTGTTGCTAAATGCTAGTCAACAGAGCTCCATTTCACTAAGCAGTCCATTTAATTATTTAACCACCAAAAAAAGATTGATCATGATGACCAGCAATCCTTCTAAAAAACTCGCAATACTAAAACATCTCTTATTGGCGCTCATTCTAGTGTCGGCCACTTTTTTGTTCAGCAGCAGAACCATTGCACAAATTAAAGCAAATAAACCAGCACAACCTTTGCAAACCAGCGGTGAAGGAGTTTCAGAAGCCGAGATGAAAACCTATAAGGAAATCGAAAACAAATACATTAAGCTATCCGCAAATGGAAAATACAAGGTAATCGTAGGAACTATCTCAGAAGAAGAAAAAACTACCCTAAAGAAAATTTTTGTCCGCATGTCAGCTAATCAACAAGAAAATACGACCATTGCTTTTATTAAACCTGGAAAACCATTTTCACCTATAGTCCCAACAAGTCAACAACTAGCCCTTTTCAAGAAACCTAACATTTTTGGTGTTTGGTTAGACGGAAAACATGTAGCTAACGGTGTGCTTGACGAATATAAGCCTTCTGATTTCAAACACGTTTTTATCAGCAAACTATACGGAAAGGCAAAAGAAGGAAGAAACTATACCCATCAAGCTGATTTGATGACTGCGAAGTATTACGATAATTATCTTGCAAAATCCATGGCAAGAAAAGATGAATTATTGATGGTCAGCTGGAATGGTCCGTTTGGAAAATCTAATTCAAAGCTGTCCCCACAGAATAAATAAAAGATTAAAACGGCTGTTCACTAGCAAAAAAATATATAGTAAATAAAGTTCGTAAAGACGATTGAAGATTTGCCAAGCCCATGAACGTCTTATAACCATTTAGTCTATTGACCATTTCTGGATGTATGCCTTTTACCATCATATATCCATAAGAAGACCAAGAAAGAAAAAGTTGACATAAGGCCATGAACGTCTTGTAACCACATAGTCTATTGACTATTGACAATTAGCTATTGACCACTACCACATCAACCCGGTTTCTTTGCCGTTAAAACAATATAAGGAGATAATGCTTTGCTCTCAAATGGAATCAGTTTGGTTAGCACTTTGCCGCTTAGCCAAACTGATTTTTTAAACAGTCTTACCAAAACAGATTTCTGCCTTTCATTCTCTAACCAAACACTAAACTTCCCAAAGTAGCCCACATTAACTTCCTTTAGTCCGGCCTTTTCACAGATTGAAGCCAACAATGCAGGGTTCATGCTTTCGATATTATGTTTATCGTAATTCTCCCTATCAAAATTCTTCTGAAACCATCCATTAACAGCAGTAAAATTGGGCAGTGTAATGAATAACGTTCCACCTGGTTTTAAAAAGGCAATATGCCTATTGATGATGTCTTCCGTATCTAAAAAATGTTCTATTAAACCACAAGAAAGCACCAAATCGTAGCTTTGTAGTGGTTGATATTTAAATAAATCAGTCTCGATTACCTTGATATCATTTTCAGCAAGACCATTTGTTTTTAAAAGTTGATGTGTAATTGGAGGATGAACAAAGTAATCTAACAGTGTCACCTCTAGTTTTAGGTATTTCTTTAAGAAAACAGCATAATATCCAGGGAACCCGCCCAATTCAATCGCAGTTTTCACCTTATTTTCTCTTACAATTTCGCCAAGTTGCTGATAAAAAAGATAGTTTGCCGGAATAACAACCGACAAGTCAGTTTTACTTTCCCAATATTTTACCCAAAAGTCTCTATCAGTTAATAAATTATCCATGTATGATATCCAAATCTTCCTTAAGAAGTTTTCACCACAAAGAAACACAAAGAATACCTAATAACCTGAATTTCGATTACAAATATTGGACATTCCAAGTAGCTTTATGTCTCACAACGCTGACAAGAACGGTCACCAAGCCTTACTCTTACTGACGAACGCATAACTATCGTCCTGGACTTTCCGACTAGACCTTTAAGCCTAGCACAACCTGCTATCGGTCGATCGAGGGGAACGGACTTTCCAACTTCCTGACTTTCGGACTATACGCATCCAGTCCTTAATCTTTTCTCTTCCATCCATTGCCGAGGGGAACGGACTTTCCGACTTCTGGACTTTCGGACTCCCAAAAGACTTTTTTCAACTATAACCATTACCTTTAACCGAATAAATGTATTTTTGATTGATTTGAAAGTAGTTCACTTAAATACCTACGATGGAAATGGAGGCGCAGGCAGGGCGTGCTTGCGTTTAAGCAATTCGCTGAACGAGATTGGAATTGAATCTAAAGTTTTAGTGTATCATAAATTTGGGACAAATCCGGCAATAGCGAGCTTAGGAAATGGATTTTTCGCTAAGATAAGATCGATATTTAATATCATGGCGGAAAGATACCTGGCCAAAGTTTTTGTAAAAGCCGTTAAAACTCCCTTCTCACTACAATGGTTCGGCCAATCTGTATGGAAACATCCCGATGTTAAAGCTGCAGATGTTATTCATATCCATTGGATCAACCACGGATTTTTAACCCCTAAATTATTGGCACAAATTGACGAATTGGAGAAACCCGTTGTTTGGACTTTCCATGATAGCAATGCCTTTACAGGTGGCTGCCACGTAAGATATAGCTGTGAGCATTTTCACAGGCAATGTGGCAATTGTCCACTTCTACGTTTTAGCGGCAAATCAGACATCTCCAATCAAAATTGGCAGCGGAAACAAAAAGCATATTCAGCATTCAATTTCCATATCGTTGCACCCAGCAAGTGGATGGCCGCCTCTGTAAAACAAAGCAGTTTATTGGGAATCAGAAATATATCTGTCATTCCGAATACCATAGAAATTAATATTTTTAAACCATACGTTAAATCAGAAGCTAAGAGTATATTAAAGATTCCTGCCGACCATTTCGTGCTGATGAGTGGTTTTATGCCCTCTAAGAACGACAAACACAAAGGGACACAGTATTTGATTGATGCATTAAACGAGCTCGCAGCGAGGCCTGAAATCCCAAATGAGCAAATAGAATTGGTGATCTTTGGAAACAAAGACGAGAAAAATGTGCCAGACTTTCCTTTTAAAACTACATTTTTGGGAACAATCAATAAAGATGAACACTTGGCTAAATGTTACGCTGCCGCTGATGCTTTTATTACGCCCTCTTTAGAAGATAATTTGCCAAATACCGTAATGGAAAGCTTAGCTTGCGCAACTCCTGTCATCGCTTTTACAACAGGCGGAATTCCAGACATGGTTAAACACCTGGAAAATGGATACCTTGCCAAATATGAATCTGCCACAGATTTAGCCGATGGCATAGAATGGTTGTTTTTACATGACGACAAAGAAGCCGTACAAAAAGAAGCAAGAAGAACTATTTTAAACCATTTTGCACCAACGGTTGTTGCAACTGAACACGAAGAATTATATGAGCGTTTAATTAGCGCAATGCCTCAATGACAGTAAACCCTAAACTCAGTGTAATTACCATCGTTTACAATAACGTAAAAGACATTGAACGAACCATGCTTTCCGTACTCAATCAGACCTATTCAAATATTGAATATATCGTGATTGATGGAGCATCAACAGATGGAACTGTCGAAAAAATCAATAACTATAAAAATCGCTTAGCCGTTTTTATTTCTGAACAGGATCATGGTATTTATGATGCCATGAACAAAGGCTTGGCATTGGCAACAGGCGATTATATTTTGTTCATGAACTCAGGCGATGAAATCTATGCTCCTGAAACCGTAGCTGAAGTATTTGCTGCCGCTCCATCGGGCGATATCTATTACGGCGAAACTGAAATGTACGATCAAAACTGGAAGAGCTTGGGCCAACGTCGCCATCGCGCCCCAGAACATTTCGATTGGCACAGCTTTAAGTTTGGGATGAATGTAAGCCATCAGGCCATCTATATCAAACGCAGCTTAACCACGCCCTTCGATTTGAAATATAAATATAGTTCAGACATTGATTGGATCATTAAAGCCGCAAAAAAATCTTCTAATGTTGTAAATACACATCATTATGTCGCTAAATACTTGGTTGGTGGCATCTCCAAAAAAAAGCATCTTGAAAGCCTCAAAGAACGCTTTCAAATTTTAAGCCACTACTATGGTTTCATTCCAACCGTTATCAACCATTTTTTTATCGCCCTAAACTTAGCGCAGTATTTCCTAAGGCATAGAAGAACGAATGATTAGCGTTTGTCATCCAGGAACTTAGAGCCTGTCCCGCAAGTGCGCTATCATGTGAACACATCTTTACATAAAAAACTAACCATTTAACATATAAATGATGCATTAGCATTATTCCATGAACGGTGGTTATGCATCCAGCCTCGTAACTGATAACCCATAACTCGTAACTAATCTCTGCCTCTGTAGCTCAACTTCTATCCCTCCAAAATTTCTTAATCTGTTGCTATCAATTTAACCGCACTAATGTGTGCATCTGTGGCAAAACAGCCATCATGCCTTTATGGCCATGCCAGTTTACAACCCTGGCCATTGACTATCGACCATTGACCATCAGCCCTTATTTCTTTTTTTTACAAACAATCATTTCTTCATCATTGTCTTAATACCATCTACAATTAAAAACAATTATTATGGGACAATTAAGTAACCGCACTATTGCAGTGCTATCAGAAAGTGGATTTGAAGAAGTTGAGTTAACTGAACCTGTTAAAAGATTAAAAGAAGAAGGTGCTACCGTTCATATTATTTCTTCTAAAGAAGGCAAAATAAAAGCTTGGGACCACGACCATTGGAGCATAGAAGTAAACGTTGACAGAACAATCACCGAAGTAGATCCTGCAGACTATAACGGTCTAGTTTTACCGGGAGGAGTAATCAATCCAGATCAGCTAAGGATAAACGAAGATGCAATTTCATTTGTAAAAGCCTTCTTTGAGGCCGGGAAACCTGTGGCCGCAATTTGCCACGGCCCACAAACACTAATCAATGCTTCCGTAGTTGAAGATAGAAAAATGACCTCGGTAAAAAATATAGCTCAAGATCTAATCAACGCAGGTGCTAAATGGGTTGATGAAGAAGTAGTGGTTGACCAAGGATTGGTAACCAGTAGAACACCGAAAGACCTACCAGCATTTCTTGATAAGATGGTAGAAGAATTTGCTGAGGGCGTCCACGAAGGACAACATGCCTAATTAACAGCATAGCATTTGTCGATAGACAAATGCTATGCTGATTTAACCCGCCTTAATCTGTGCATCTGTGGCTAGGATTCTTTCTTCGGGTATGCATCCAGCCTCGTAACTGATAACCCTAACTTATAACTAATCTGTGGCTAAAACCAACCACCATGCCTCGCTAATGCAAACTACATGCCTTCTCATTACTTAAATCACCGATCTCAATTTTCGGCAATTTAACCTCAGGCTTATACTTCCAACGGCGATGGCTCCATAACCAATATGACGGTTCCTCTTTGATCATCTCTTGCAAAAACTGAGTATGCAACTCAGTGATTTCAAACTCACTCGTCTCTGCCGGATGTAAACAGATCGGCACACAATCAACCTCATAGTATCCACGTTTTAGATAATTGATCTTTAAATAGAAAACAGGGCGATTTGTCTTTTTAGCTATTTTTTCAATCCCCAACTGCACAGAAGTCTCTTGATTCAATAAGCTTGTCCAGTAATTGGATTCATCTTTTGATGGAGCCTGATCACTCCCAAACGTAAACATAGTGGGTGTACCTTTGCTCGATTGGATTGACCTCAATGTCTGTCTCATCGCAATCATCTTATTGCCGAATCTACTCCTCATGTTCAAGAACCACCGATCAAAGATTTCGCTGCTTAGCGGTTTATAGATTGGATGATGTGTTCCAGAAAAGTTTAAACCAATCGCCATACAAACCCACTCATAATTCCCATAATGTGAAGAGCAAAAAAGCACACTTTCATTATTTTGAAGATAAGCTTCTACAAGATCTACATTCTTGAATCTAACACGCTTGTGAAGTGATTTTTTCGTGATGCTTTTCATCTTGATGATCTCAAACACCAACGAAGAAAGAAATTTATAGTACCTCTTTTCAATTGCTTCAATTTCAGCGATTGGCTTTTCGGGGAAAGAATTTAACAAGTTCATCCTCACTACCTTACGTCGATAACCAAAAACATGAAAAATTAATCCGTAAAACAGATCTGCAAGTAAATAAAGAATTTGTAATGGCAATAGAGAGAGAGCAGTTAAAAGAAAAATCCCGATATGGGAAAACGCTTTTTTAGACATCTAGATTATTTTAAACCACAAATTTAGATGCCATTAAAAAATCAATTGCCATGAAATTGTTAGTTTTTTATTCCTAATAGTTGTTATGATTTTTGGATGACAAAAACATCTTATAGGTTTCAAAAACCTATAAGATGTAAAAAAAGCCTGTAAACTTTCGCTTACAGGCTGCTAATATTTAATCCTTTGGAATTAATTATCCTTAGAAATTTTTTCCTTTTACTTTACGTTCTTGTTCAGTTAAGAAGATTTTACGCAAACGCATACTAGCAGGAGTAATTTCAATATACTCATCAGCTTGGATGTATTCCATTGCTTCCTCTAACGAGAATTTAATTGCAGGTGCAATACGAGTATTGTCATCTGTACCAGAAGCACGCATGTTCGTTAAAGCTTTACCTTTTACTACGTTTACTACCAAATCATTATCACGGATATGCTCACCCATAATCTGACCTTCGTAAACATCAACTCCTGGATCAACGAAGAAACGACCTCTATCTTGCAATTTATCAATTGAATAAGCAGTTGTCATTCCTTTTTCCATAGAAATCAATACACCGTTTAAACGACCAGGAATTGTACCTTTCCAAGGCTCGTAAGCTTTGAAACGGTGTGCCATAATAGCCTCACCAGCAGTAGCAGTTAAAACGTTGTTACGTAAACCGATGATACCACGAGCAGGGATCTCAAATTCTAAGTGCTGTAGATCTCCTTTTGGCTCCATAATCAATAACTCACCTTTACGCTGTGTTACCAATTCAATTACCTTACCCGCAACCTCACCAGGCACATCAACGATTAACGTTTCAATAGGCTCATTCTTTTTACCGTCAATTTCTTTAACGATTACCTGAGGCTGACCTACTTGAAGCTCATAACCTTCACGACGCATCGTTTCGATCAATACCGATAAATGGAGAATACCACGACCATATACCAACCAAGAATCAGGAGAAGCTGTCTCAACAACCTTAAGTGCCAAGTTTTTCTCCATCTCTTTCATTAAACGATCTTTAATGCGTTGAGAAGTAACTAATTTACCTTCTTTACCAAAAAATGGAGAGTTGTTAATCGTAAACAACATGTTCATTGTTGGCTCATCAATGCTAATTACTGGCAATTGTTCTGGTGCATCAAAATCAGCAATAGTATCACCAATATCAAAACCATCAATACCAACAACCGCACAGATATCTCCAGAACCCACTTCCGTAGTACGGATTTTTCCTAAACCTTCAAAAGTATAAAGTTCTTTAACCCTTGATTTAACCATTTTACCATCACGTTTAATCAAAGTAACCGGTTGGTTTTCTTTAATCGTACCACGATGTACACGACCAATTGCAATACGACCTACAAAAGAAGAATAATCTAATGAAGTGATCTGCATTTGTAAAGTACCTTCGTTAATCGGCGCTGGCGGAATAGTAGCCACTACCGTATCTAATAAAGCAAAAATATCAGTAGTCGGTTTTTGCCAATCAGTACTCATCCAACCTTGTTTAGAAGAACCGTAAATTACAGGAAAATCTAATTGGTCTTCTGTTGCTTCCAAGTTAAAGAACAATTCGAAGATTTGCTCATAAACTTCCTCTGGGCGACAGTTTTCTTTATCTACTTTATTTACAACAACGATAGGTTTTAAACCTAAGGCTAAGGCTTTCTGTGTTACGAAACGTGTTTGAGGCATTGCACCTTCAAAAGCATCACATAATAAAAGTACACCATCAGCCATTTTTAATACACGCTCAACCTCACCGCCGAAATCCGCGTGACCAGGTGTATCAATGATGTTAATTTTTACGTCTTTGTATTGTACTGAAACATTTTTAGAAACGATCGTAATTCCACGTTCACGCTCCAAATCGTTGTTGTCCAATATCAAATCCCCTGTTTGTTCGTTGTCACGAAAAATAGAACAAGAGTGTAAAATCTTATCAACCAATGTAGTTTTACCGTGGTCAACGTGTGCTATAATAGCTATATTTCTAATCTTTTGCATAAAATGCGCCTATAAATTTGGCGCAAAGATAAGGTTTTTAATTGAATTTTTAAAGGGTTTTACTATTTAAAATCAGGGGTTTAATCAATAAATTCTTCCTTACCTGCTATATCTAAAAGGATTAGAACATCCTACACTATCGATCAAAGGGAATGGACTCAAAGACTTCCCCATATTCCTGCCTTAGCCGCCCAGCTATCACCTATCTAGGGGAACGGACTCTCGGGCTTCCGGACTTTCGGATTCCCTAAGTTTCAACGTAGGATGAACGAAGGATGAACGTAAGATGAACGAAGGATGATCGAAGGATGGACGAATGATGATAACCCCTTCGATATCGCTAACATACATCAATCACCTTTCCTCATTAACATTTCCAAAAAAAGCATATATTTTTTTGACACCCTCTAAACCTTCTACCTATTAATAATCATTAACCCAAACTTATCACTTGATCAATTGTTCAGTACTAAAAAAAATTATGTGGATATTATGGGCCTTTTTGGCAGCGGTTTCTGCCGCATGTGTAATCGTGTTAACTAAAGCTGGTCTAAAAAACGTAGATCCTATCGTAGCCTTCGCCATCCAGGCATTGCTCATTCTTACTATTACCTGGGCGCTGATTGCATTTCAAGGCAAGTTTTCTTCTTTAAAAGAAATAGACAATAAGGCTTGGTTATTGCTGATCTTAGCAGGAATAACCACTACACTTTCTACCATATTTTCTTTCAAAGCATTATCAATGGGACCTGCAACAAGTGTAGTTACCATAGAAAGGTCTTCCCTCGTATTTGCAATACTGTTATCCGTTATATTTTTAAAGGAGAAAATAACTTGGCAGATCGTAGCAGGCGCTATATTGGTGCTTTCTGGTGCAATATTAATTTCGCTCTCTAAACCTTCCTAAAACTAAAACTTCATTCCACATTGATTGCAATATTGCGCATCATCTGGATTATCATGACCACACTGTTCGCAAATTTTATCTGCCGATTTATTTTTGGCCAGTTCAACAGAGATAATCCCCGTAGGTACGGCGATAATTGCATAGCCCAAAATCATAGCTACTGAAGATAAAACTTTGCCCAAAACAGTTTGAGGTACCACATCACCAAATCCAACCGTTGTTACCGTTACAATTGCCCAGTAAATACTTTGCGGAATACTTGTAAACCCATTTTCACCTCCTTCAATTACATACATCAAGGTGCCTAACAACACCATAACCGAAAATACCACCATCAGAAAAACACCAATCTTATGACCACTTCCTTTCATTGCCAAAAGTAATTTTTGTGCTTCCCTATTAAACCTAACCAATTTTAATACCCTAAAAACACGGAGCAATCTTAAAATCCTAACGGCTAATAAATAATGAAATCCGAAGTTGATCAACTCTAGATAAGTTGGTAAAATGGACAATAGATCAACCAATCCCCAAAAACTGAAGATATACCTAAATGGGGTGCGACTACTCCAAACCCTCAATAAATACTCTATCGTAAAAAGAATGGTAATTACCCATTCTGCATAAAAGAAAGCATCAAAAAACTTAGCATGGTACGTTGGTACACTTTCCAATACAACAATAACAACGCTGATGAAGATGACCCATAACAAGACCACATCAAACAATTTGCTAGACTTTGTATCGTGCCCGAAAATTATACGATTAATCCGATCTCTCATATTTGCGAAATGAACTCATCTTAGAAACATTACAAGAAGCAGTAAGTTCTAAAATAATTTTGGATCATGGTTCATGGTTGATGGTTCATGGTCTGGATTCACAGGTCAATAGCCGATAGTCAATGGTCAATAGGCTACCGCTATATGCATCCTGCCTATTAGCTATGGTCCATTAGCCATCAGCAAATCTGGATCAATAACTCATGGTCAATGGGCTACCGCTATATACACCATGCCTATTAGCTATGGTCCATTAGCCATTAGCCAATCTGGATCAATAACTCATGGTCAATAGGCTACCGCTATATACACCATGCCTATTAGCTATGGTCCATTAGCCATTAGCCAATCTGGATCAATAACTCATGGTCAATAGGCTACCGCTATATACACCATGCCTATTAGCTATGGTCCATTAGCCATTAGCCAATCTGGATCAATAACTCATGGTCAATAGGCTACCGCTATATACACCATGCCTATTAGCTATGGTCCATTAGCC
>Ga0247810_10000090_pt1 | contig 156426 bp, 139 predicted proteins | sample UWRJL119311C1_FD_179918 | JGI IMG/M metagenome (GOLD analysis project Ga0247810, IMG submission 179918) | Plant litter microbial communities from Arlington Agricultural Research Station in Wisconsin, United States - UWRJ-L119-311C-1 | ecosystem: Environmental > Terrestrial > Plant litter >...
CCTTCCCTATATCACCAATGGTTCCCCCCCCATTTCTATTATATGCATCATCCGTATTTTCGTCTTGATCCGGTACGAACTCCGGCAAACACCCGAGGAGTAAACTCAAGTTCTATCACCTCCCCAGAAGCATTTACCATCTAAGTGCCCTTCTAATAATCGACAACGATTGTTTGTTTTCATCAATTGGAGACGTAAGTCTCGCTAGTTCTGACTATGTGACTATGTATCTTGCCATCTGACTCCTCATATAGTAGGTGCATAGGTTTGCTTTATGGCATACAACGGTGCTCAAATAGCTGACTTGCGACCGGCCGGTATTTTAGTCTCTCTTTCCTGGGAGTAAATGTGGTCTTACTTGATACAGATTTCCTTAGTCGGGGTCTACGTGAAGAAGGTACCCTAATATTGTTTCGGCTCAATGGTACCAGACTAGTCCCTTATTTCATACTTTCCCAATTAGCTACTCCAAATCGTCAAAAGATTCAAATGCGTCTTCATATGTCGTCTGAGACTTCCTCTGAAATGAAACATACGTGCTTACTACTCTATTGTCAGAACTTTCTGTTTAAGACTTACAAAGTACGTCGAAATGTTTGATTCTTCAAAAGGCTTAGTTGGCTAACTAAAATCGAAGTGATGGACCTGCTGGCTCGATATACGCGTTTGACCGGGGAGGTTGGCATATTGGCGGTATCTTCAAGTCTCTTGGAGCTGGTTTCGATTTAAGACAACTATGTTTGAAGCGAAGTGTTAAAACCATTGTCTTCGCCCTGCCAGAGTTTGATATTTAAAGGAAAGGTGTTTTTGAGAAGTTTTCATTTCAAATTATTTGCATGCCACTGCTAAATCGGAAGACATGGGAGATCTTAGGTAGACCAAAATATAAGGGTCCTAATATTTGGCCAATTAAGCCTGCAAGCGAAAACCCCTGAATGCCAAGAATCATCGTGGTCACCCCATCCTCGATATCCTGCCACCGCTTTGATTGGACAGCTAAAACTTAACCCCAACAAAACAGCTAACGTGTTCTTGCTTGTTCAATCAATTTTTATTCTGAATTTATGTCTTAGCCAGTACCCAGCACGTAGCCATTGATCAAAAGTCCCCACTGCCAATTTTTCGTAATAGGCTAGAATGTCATCTTCGCATACTGGCCTCACACAGGAAGTACAGATGCCTCCATATCCAACCGTTGAAGAACTTAAGAACGCATGGTTGCCTGTACACGCCTCTTTCGACTCTGCCCGGCGTATCTTTTGGACCCTCCACGGACCCTTAACTACTGCTATTTCGATCATGGCGGACTACCATAGTCCGACCTCTCTTGAGCCGTATTTTCAACAGACAGCCGAGGGCGGAATTTGGCATCCAATCTCACAATTGCCCGTTTCCGAGCCCAAAGTCTCATCTATGATTGTGCGTGTTAATGAATTTGAGATCTGGGAGTATAACTGGCTGGAACTGCATACCGAAGGTTGTAACAAGGATGCGCGTTGGGGACCTCTTCCTGATGTATATCACAACCCGGACCCAGAAAACGAGGAGCTTCAGCATTTGCTATTTTGCTGTGGAGAGGAAAGACCCCAGATGAAGAACCGTCGAATCATAGTTACCCCAGCAAATTTGAGTGACGGTTTTATCACGGTTCATGACTATCTTTCGACCGTCCATCCATGGCTTATGGGCCACCGCGATGAACTCGTCAAGATTGCCAGAGAATGTAGTGTTGGGCCAACAAGTACAGCAGATATGATAGTAAATTGCAATGGGTTGGTTGATTTGAGCATGTTTGATAGCGCGTCTTGGATCAAGGACAAATCTAGGAACAATGATGAGCTTTTCGCGTGGCACGCAAAGTTTGCATCGATGCCACGACCACAATTCGGGCCAGAAAATAGATCTGAAGGGTGAACGTGAAAACACGGAATCTACACGCATGGTCAGTGCCTGTTCTCGCTTCTACAATGCCGTCTCCAAGGATGCTCTGCGCGAGAACTCTTTCTAACAAATGATAAGAATAGCCCAAGTGACCTTCAGGGTACTCGAAGTATTTGCACTAGTACTGTTTTATTATATGTCAAGCATTTTCCTGACCGAACAAGTGACAGTCCGGTAATTCCTAAAGATACCAAGTTAACTGAACTTAAACTCGGAGACTAAGACTCACGTCACTATCATCAATCCATTCAACGAAGCATGGTGAGACCTCAAAGATAGCTGTTACGTCAACGAAGATGAACATCTACTTTCTTTAGTGAAACTTTACGAGACATCAAGAAAAGAATAATTCCACGCTTCAATTTCGGCCACTAAAGTCTATTATATGTATACAAGAATTCTCTCCACACAGCATTTTGCGTCTAAGCCTTGAACTTCTTCGCCTTGAAGACTCTGATTGTTCGCTTAGTATTACATCCAGCGGCCCCAGTTGCAGCACTAGCCGTTGGCGCAGCTACGGCTACCGCAGTCGCTGATGATGCTTTAGCGGCTTTCTTGCCCTTGTTTTTCTTGTTGGCCTTTGCCGCTTTAGTTGGTTTTGCCGCAGCAACTGGTGCAGGCAATGGAAGCACTGCTACGGCTGGGGTAGCTACCTCACTTGCAGCCGGGTCTGCCACTGCTTCTACAGCAGGAGGACTAGCCTCCGTAGCTGGGCTAGCAACAGGAGCAGCTTCTACAGCTTTTGCGGGGGTCGTTGCAGCGCTGGCTCCGGTATCAGCTACGACCATGTCGACGCAGGACTCGTAAGTCTGGGCTGCGCCTGTACCAAACCAAAACCATTGCAAAACCTGGTCTATGTTAGAACTCCCCTTTGATGGTGGCATTTTGGGTTATGGAGACTTACACAGTCGCCAGCTACAGAGCAGGCACTACCTAACGTTGTTGGAATAGTGACATCGAAGTTTGTGTTGTTGGCCGGGATTTGTGCAAGAGACTCATCCGCATAGCTGTCAAAAGCGATCAACGGGGCGCCAATAGCGGTATTGGTCTTCGTATCGATGACTGAAACGTTCATGGGACCTTCGTGAAGAATCGGGAGAGACGCCAACATGTTTACAACCTGCCCGGGTGCAAAGGTCTGTACATTTGCGGTGTTATCCTCGAACTGCATGCCTCTGCAGAGAAATACATTACAAGCTGCAGAATCGAAGTTTGCAGTAGTCGCAGCAAGCTCTGGTAATCCTTCCACATGGTCATTTACGTCGAGGGCAGCAAGATCGGAAACTGCTTGACCACAGGCAGCGGTCACTTGGCTATCGTTAGATGGTTGATTCTTGGCATAAGCCGCTCGAAAAACTTACTGGCCTTGCCCACCGTCCTGATCGCTGGCGAAGTGATGACTCCATGAGAGAGAACAGTAGTAGCAAAACCCGCCACAGTGAATAAAGATTGATATAACATGATGAAGATCTGTAGATTGCTAGCTGAGAAAATAGGAATGTTTGAAGGTGCCAAGGATTAAAAGAGTGACCAGCACAACGAACGTAAGAACAATAACAAAGGACAAGTAAATATAATGTCTAGGCAAGAATTGGCATTGCACTTTTGGGGTGTCCAAGGTACTTATGGGAATGATACATATGATCCACTTCTCCCGAACGTCTGGCAACCAAATGTGTCAAAGGAGATGGGACGGTGGACGCGAGTGGCAAGGGATACATGGCATCAAACAATGATAATTCTGTACAAACTACAAATAAGCTTCTTGGCCAAGGTGTACTTGACACAGTATGGCAAATAAGAGTTCGTGCAATTGTGAGATTCTCCGGAAATCTCAAAGCTTGATCGACAGTATGAGACGGCAGGGGTTTCAAATACCCTAGCTATTGCTTCAAAGGCTTAGCATGGTGCTTCAAGTCGGCACACCAAACGACAGTGATTTGTGGGAGAATGATCTGATCAGGTCTAGGATGCCCCTGCTCGTGGTTATTCAAACATAGCTTGCGCTGTTGATAGTTTCTTGAGTATTTCTTCCGCGCCTAGTCCTGCCATGGGAAGTCACTTTTTCCCCAACCCGTGAAACAACCGAGCGATAGCTCCACCCCTCAATAAATGATAGGTACAGTCATAATGTCCGTCCATCTTTCTAATACAATCACTTTTAACACACGTTGTAGCTAAATTTCAAATTAGAGCGAGATGGATCGCATTTCTTATTGGCAATGGTTTGATTGCGTACAGCTTCACTCTCTTCGAAGCTGAATAGAGCAAGTTATATAAGACTGTCGAAGGAAGTTGGGGACCTACCTCCATCCCTACATAACGAGAAGTTTACCGTGCCGCAAAACAAAAGCTTGGGCACTCCACCCCTGGTGGATTAAATACATTTTTCACCGAGACGAAGGCTGACTGATGTATAATTCTGTCGTCTTTCTTATCGCCATTCTTGTCTCTATCACCAAATCAAGATGGGTATAAATTCTTAGAGATTCGTGATCCGCTTGAGCTAATTTAGGCTCTTACGAGGCATTCCTCAAATACTCGGCCCTACCATAGCCTACCCAACCTGTGAGCAAAGATAAAACAACAATCATCGTTTATTCCAATACTCACGTCATGAATAAATCCATCTTACGAATCATGCGTTCTTGAAACTTTTCTACTGCGAGATTTGATTGCTATATAAGAAGAACAAAACCCATGCCAGGCGAAATGACATCCAAACTCGGTAGGTTCGGCCATGGATTAACAAGAGTGGACTAACTTGTTTCAAAGTACGTCCCAAGTTAAGTAGCGAGGAGCAAGAAATAAGAATTCTTGAACTGCTGCCAGGCGTGAAAAACGATCCCATCACGGCAAAGCTCATAGTGACTTCGCTCAAAGACCCAATTTCCTTTGAGCCACTCTCATATACATGGGGTGATGCTAGCATCACGAAAGAAATCGAAGTAAATGGGCAAGTATGTTCAATCACCAGGAATCTATTCTCCGCATTGCAGAATCTACGAAAACAAACGGAAAGCCGCTTCTTGTGGGTAGATGCCGTATGTATCAATCAAGAAGACAACGTAGAAAAATCATATCAGGTAAAGTCTATGCATCACATCTATGCCGGCTCGCACAACTGCTTGATATACTTGGGCGATTTTCTAGACGTTGGTTTCACCGAGGTAGAGGCGGAAGATACCCTCAATGTCATACGGACGCTTCTGGATGGTGAAAGTAGAGAGTTCAGGGTATCGACGAAGAGGATCGCGGAAGGGATGCACGCATTTAGAAACAGTGAATGGTGGAAACGGTTCTGGACGATTCAAGAAGTGGTCCTATCTCACGACGCATCATTCGTTTGGGGCTCATTATCTATATCCTGGGAGACGCTTTCGGCAGCTGCCGATGCTCTCATCGAAGGTTCTTATTATCTCCCCAACGACGAGTATTTGAATGACGCCTTTGAGGGGATCAAATTCACTGCCCCGATAGTTGAGATTAAATTTCTTCGAGAGTTTTGGCGTGGAGAAATGGTTTTGACACCAATCGATGTGCTTCGACGACTTGGAAGTTCTCGTCATGCGACAGATCCTCGAGACACAATTTACGCCGTTGCTAATTTGCTGTCGAAATTGTTTCCAATTGATACAGATTATTCTTTGACAACTGTTCAGGTGTATTCAAGAGCGGTTATTGGCATGATAAATGCTACAAGAAGCTTAAAGTGCTGGATTGGTATCCGCGGGAAGGTTGGCAAGACGAAGGGATTGCCAAGTTGGGCTATTGATTGGGACGATGTTGACGACCCCTATGACAAACTTGATTGGTTCTGGGATCATTGTTGGAGGTACTATAACAACAATGCAGATGATGGGCGACCTCTGAAATGGAGTACCAACAAAGAAGAAACGGTCTTAACACTTGACGGCGTTCTGGTAGATTCAATCACTGTTGTCGGTGCTGCTCCTTTGAACTTAGAAATGGATTGGACACTGCGGGTTGATCCCAAGGCAGTTCAAGCTATCATAAGAGAGTGGTACGAGGTTGCAAGGAAACATTTCGAAGATGAAGACCTACCAGACGATCAAAGTGAGAATTGGCAAGAGAGATTCTGGAACGCAGTATCAGGAGAAGAAATCAATGACCAAGATCCAGGAGGGGCGACGAATATTCAGGCATTTGCCCCGGGTGACGTCGAAAAGTTTGAACAGTTTCGCACCGTGGATGAAATCCCGGATTGGAATGCATTTGAGGTTTACGTTACCCTCAATATGAATGTGCCAAGGCAAAGTTTTTTTATCACCAAAAAAGGTTTTATGGGGACTGGGCCCCCTAAATTGAAGGCTGGAGACGAAGCGTGGGTTCTGTGTGGTGGGAGTGTCCCTTTTATACTACGGCCCTTGGAATCAAAAAGTCGTGATCTTGCAGGTAAAGGTTTGGCATTTGTGGCTGATGGAAATAAGTGTTATCATCTATTGGGAGATGGGTTTGTCCATGGAATTATGAATGGAGAGGCCATTAAACTTCACGAAGGTAGCATGACTCAGGCTCATCTGGTGTGATAGTTTTAATTTTCATCTATTCAATCAAAGACTTTTTGGGTAAGACGTCAGATTGGGCTGACTTATGACCTGGGTTAGACACCAGTCTTGTTCGCAGATCTAAAAGAATCAAATCCCAAAATAGAGCGGCTTATTGCATTCCTAGTTGTCTCGTTAAGCTGGTGTGGATGGTATAGGCTAACAAGCATCTGCTATATGAAGCGAAGTATAGTTGCCATTCTCCCGCGAAAATAATAATAAAGGCAAAGCGTAATTAGTAAAGGATACCTCCCTGATCCAAATAGTAGGTAAGTGACGTATTCTTCCCGCACATTTTGCGAAGCACTGTGAAAGATCTGAAATTTGCCACGAAGCGACTTACGGGGGTTTCCATCAAATTTTACAGTGATGGGGGATTTACAGGCCGCGAGAAACTCTGGATTCAGGAGCAGATCACCCACATATACAACCGGTATAGCCGGGAAGAATGTCTAGCCTAACGTAACGACAAGGGACATGCGTATCATGTTATGCCGCAGGTCTCGAGCAGAGACTTACCGCGAATTCAAATTCTTGGGAAGATACACATATTAGAATTTACATCTTCTTCATTGATTCATGCTGCGTTATAAAGCTAACCTATCGCCACGCAAAGTACAGCCCATTGAAACCACCCAGTAAAATCCAACATTTTGCCGGAACGCCATCCAAAATATCCAAATTATCATAAGTTTTTCGAAACATAAGCAAGATACAGCGTACAAAGCTTCCGCATCTCCTAGTAAGCCGGCTAGTAGACAAATCTCCAGCCCTTCTCATTGCCTCCATGCTCAGACCATCCTTCCTGCTCGTCAAGTTTCTTATTGAGCTTGACCGCGCGCCATTTAACCCCCCAGCATAGTAGCACGGTGCATAAGCAACCGAAGAGAATAAGACCACCTCCGAGGCGGTAGAATGGCTCTTGGCTTCGGGGAAAGAAGTATGGGCTGAACCAATGAGATGACTGACTGACGCAGTTGGCAATTGCAATAAGCGCCGCCTTCTTACTCCGAGGTGCAGGGACCAAGTTTGTCTCCCAGGATAGCTGTAAGTTTAGACCGTTATAGGTACCGCTGATGAGCAAGATGAGACCGATGTATCGTCCAGCGACATTTGTGGTTGAGATCAAAACTGCACATCCGATTGCAGAAGCTATGATTGGTCCAATGATGTGGTAGCAGGACTCACGGAAACGACCGGATGAGTAGGCGAAAGCACAGGCAGTGACATATGCGATGAAATATGGGGGTGCTTGGACCAAGTAGGTGGTAAGTTCGTCGAAGCCAAATGTCTTGAGGATCTATTATGGTGGTCAGGATAACACTTTCAATAAACAATGGGTCAGTGAGACTTACGGATGGGGCGAAATCTTTGAAAGATTGAGCGTTGATCAAAGAGAAGTGCATACCACAGAACATCCTGCGTGAAACATTAGTCAAAGATTCAACAACAAATATTGAAATAGGATGGCTTACCAGGTAAAAGGATCCTTGCAGGCGTCTTTAAGACCATCCCACGTGCCACCAACTCCCTCATCTTTGCCACCACTGGATAAAAGGACGCGATACTGAGCCATTTCACTCTCTTCTGGCGATAGCCATGGTGTATTTGTTGGCCAATTAGGAAGAAGCTACAAGATATATGATTAGTCCCCGTCTGAATGTATCAGTATATCAAGTACTTACGAAGAATGCAGCGATAGCCATAAGAATAGATGCAGCGCCTTCAATCAAGAAGAACCATTGCCAGGCATGGAGGTTAGCGATTCCATCCATGTTGTGCAGGATACCAGCAGCGAGGAAACCAGAGATGATGTTGGAAATGGTGTTGCCGGCATGCCATATCGCCATGCGCATTGGATTCTCTTCTTTGGTGTACCACGATGAAGTCATGAGTGTGATACCAGGGAAGAAAGGAGCCTCAGTGAGACCAATGAAGAATCGACAGATACAGAAGCCAACGCCACTTTATCTTTGTTAGCTGATTGTCATTTGCGGAAAGAAGGCTGATGTGATCTTACTTGGTCATAGCCGGCATGCAAATCGTTGCCATACTCCACAAAAGCATCATTGTTGGTAGGAAAATTCTAGGTCTGGCCTTTGCCAGCCATAAGTTACCAGGCAGCTGTCCTACCAGGTAGCCCACGTAGAAAGTTGAGATTCCTGCACTCCAGATAGTGTCCGACATGTGGAGGTCCTCCTGAAGACCAGCCAGTCGTGCATTGGAAACATTGATGCGGTCGAGATAACTAAAGCTAATTAGGCGAGTTCTCTTATCACGGGCTAGCTGATAGCAAATACGTACTTGAGTAAGAACATGATTGTGATGGTGGGCATCAATCGCCAGTCCAGCTTGCTGAGTACTTTCTTGTTTAGGGTGGTCATTTCATCCGTGCTGAGATCTCGAAGCAAGTCGAATCTACCCTGAAGCTCTTCGGCAGTAAACACCCCATTCTCGTTTATCGCTCGTTCATATTGATGGACACTCGACTTTTCTCCATCAGCGCTAACGTCGTCGCTGCCATTGTGGTTGTTGAGCTGAGGCGCTTTGGCTGCCATATTGGGACAATTAGTCGAACAACCTGTTCTCGGGCTTTGTTGAGGCTATGGTTGCAATTGCGATGTAGAAGATCTAAACAATGCAATGGCGAGGATGATACTAGAAGGATGATACCTATCCTAATGGTTTGGATTTCGTTGCTTTATACATGATTATCGAGCTTAAGCCTTCGACACCTAGATCCTCCTAGTTTGGACAGCCATCCACTATAGCGTGCCGTGTTTGCCTCCCAAGCACCAGGCATGACTTTTGCTGATCTTCTGCTGGATTGCTATTGGAATATGGCTGACATTGCGGAGTAGCGGGGAAGCGAAGTTAGGCCTGGGGAAGTGGGATAGCGGGGATTAAACTCTATACCAAGTGCTGTATCTTTCCGTGGTCGGCCCGCCTCCGTGGAAAGGAGCTGGTTTCCACGGAGCGGAAAGAAAACCCACGGAAAGGGATACTATGATGTGAAGCAATTGTAGCCCTTAGTATGTACCCGTACCGAGCAAGCCGTACTGGATACAGCCATCCTTCCAGCCTCTACTACAGCTTGTTATCAGAATATAGTAATGCATCACGCGCACAATTCTAGATATGCCGTCGACATATCTAGTCAAAGTGAAATCATGAGAGCTCCATGAGTTTTGAATTGTATAGTGATTTTATCTTGTGCGCAATATCTATTCATGTAAAGTAAACCAAAACGCCTTGCTCGTTCGCTATCTTACAAAATAGCTACTTAAACTATAGAGGCTATAAATATTGTTCGATGTTCAATGGCGACGGTTTGAGTGCTAATGCCTGCAGCGGTTCTGTATATAAGAACGCAGAATATCGTTCACGAGTATTGATATGTTTCATATACAGTATAGTTTAAAAATCTTGTCAATATATGCATAGCTAATGATATAATTGCATAATGCTGAATAAATTCTTTCTGGTAAAAGTTCGCTCGAACGCCGCTGACTAATTTCATTGTTGAGGTACATGAGGGCGTGCATCAATGCCTTGACGGAATCAAAACATTACCCTCAAAGAGCCTCCTAGCAGTTCTAGATACTGTTACCCCCTCTACTGAGACCCCCCCATCGAAAGCCTCTGTCAAACAGACCTCTGCCTCGATTTTTCCACTGGGGTGCGCAATCACAACGTTCTGCTCTATCTTTCGTTGCTCTCCTAACGTCACGTCATGCCGCGAGGGGGACCGTGGAGGTGTATTAAGCATGCTTCTGTTTGCAATATCGGATGCAATGGTGCCTGGAATACTGACAGCCGCACCTAGGCACACAGCTCCGGTTAATTGAAAGCTGGGGTGCATTTTCCCCATGCTATATGAAATTACTTGTACGTCCACGGGCATTTTATCGACATCTGAGTTGTTGTGGTTCTTAGGTGGTAAAAGTGCCGCAATCTTGGGGGTTCCCCGAACCAGACGAGCAGAGGATGTATCAGTGGCGAGGCCCATTTTTACCGCAGCTGCACAACGAATTTGTTCAACGAGTTCGAGAGCCGTGGGGTCGTTACGATCTAGGGAGTGCCACATTTGCGGCATGCTCGCAGCATCGACAAACACAAATGGATTAGCAGCATCAATCATCGATACCTTGACAGTTATATCACCCAGATCGGAGTGAATGGTGAGATATTCCTGTCGGCTGCCAGAAGGGAAGAGTTTGTTCGTCATACTCCCAGCTGGTTCGACGAATGTAACTTTAATCTGTGAAGCAGTGCCCTTCACTCCACCAATACTGTAGTCGCCATCTTCCATAAACCTTCCATCTAGTCCAACTTGGAGTTTTTGAACAATTTTTCGCGAGGTATTGGTATTGAAGATGCTAACATCAATCTGCTGCCCGATTAGCTAAAGGAGATTTGCGTGAAGAAAACGAGTAGTGCCTACCTCTGTTTGGCCATTCTCTGGAACAACCAGCTGTTCATCCAAAGCAAAAGGACCAACGCCAGAGCAAATGTTTCCACAATTTCCTGAGAAGTCAACCTTATTGGACCCAACGCCAATCTGAACAAAGGTGTATTCTACATCAATGCCAGGCATATTTGATTTTGATACGACAGCGACCTTGGAGGTTGTTGACGTGGCTCCACCAACCCCGTCCAACTGTCTTTGATCACCATCACTCGAACCCATTGCTGATAATAAAATGCTTCCCCATTCTGACTCTGCCTTTGGAAGATCTTTTTTGTGAAGAAATAATCCTTTTGAAGTCCCAGACCTCATCATAACTGAAGGAAGAACATTACGAGTTCTAAGTCTCTGCTCCATTGCCAATGGTACTTGTGGAAAATTGTAAAATAGCCCTTGAGTATCTACTGAAGATAGCGGGATGTAACGAGAGACAGGAATCTGCAGGGAATTAATATATGCAGTTGATCTGATTGTTCTAAGTGCCATGAGTGAGCTTACGCAATATTCTTTCTATGTAGGTGTATCTCTCTGTATATATGAAGGTAGTCTGCACTATTTAATAGACTTCACTTGAGTTCTCATACGTACAAGATATGTCGAGCTATGTTAGCTTAGCACCGGGAAGAACAACATTAGCGCCACTCCACTGAAACCTATTACTCGAGACCTTGCCGCGGAACATATCAAGTGATGATAGGCGCGTAATAATCGAGAGCAGTACTTTGTCTGGTTTGGTTTCGTATCATCGGCTTAGAGTAGCCATGGCAAAATAGATCCCGCGGGATTAAATGCCAAGAGCTACTGCTTGGCTGGTCATTAGTCGTGTACATCACCCTAACATCCACAGTTGACAAATTTGGCGGAGATGACCTAGGCTTGATGAAAATTCATATCAATATCCAATTCGCTTCGCTTAATGAAATGGTTGTCGTGACCGTTGAAACTTAAGGTTCACTGCCAAACACCATCAAATGCAGCTCCATTGAATCCTAATCTTTGTTAAGTAGGAATAAGAATTGTACATAACATCAAACTTACCAAAAAGTGCGTCATCATCTAATAACTGGTTACCGGTCATGTCAAGCATGCCCCATTGCTGTGCATATGGATCTCCGGAATAGATCTGTTGAGATGTAGGTAGAATACCAGGTTGCTGCTGCAAGCGATATAGATCCAGTGGTGGCATGTCATTTAAGACAGCTTGCTGTTCTGTTACGAAACTCTGAACAATAGCAGCCATATCTAAACTGACGACAGAATCATGGGATGGGGAGTCAGAATTCGTCGTTTGTGCGTTTCGTCCCTCGCCAGTGCCGGTCTTCTGGAGATCCGTATGGCGCTTCGGTTCGGTAGAACTCAAGATATGGCCGTCGACACATATTTGAGAGTTGGGGGTCGCTTCTTCATCGACAGCAAGCCTAAGTAATCAGAAATCAACTTGGTACTCCAGCAACATCTGGGGATTGACGTCATAAAAGGACTGGAGTAGTAATTTTGTTTACTTGTGAAATATAATTTTGAGGAGGACCTACTCGATATTCATCTTTTTCATGAGATTCACAATGACTGTCTGAGCACGTCTTGCAGCCTAAAAAGTTGTCAGCTTAGTGTATTTAAAAGTGATAGATTCTAGTGGGTTTAATCATCTGGTTGTATGTACCCAATTTGTGTCCTGATTCTTCGCAAACACCGAACAGCAGGTTCGTAATGAATTATAAGCATCAGAACCTGGTCCTAGTTGGGCTGCAATTCTGACATGTATGGTCCTATAGTGTTTATTTTAGTAAAAGGGTCCAGTAGGTTGGATGGTAAAGTCAATCTTGATGGGAATGATTACTTACGCGGCAACATATGTAGCGTAAGCTATCAAATATGGAGCGTGTCTGATAGAGAATGTCTTCTCGTACGTACGAAGCAGTTCAACCGTTCGAGTTGCGGCATGTGTGCATATTGAAAAGGAATGTAATGCGGTGGAGCTTGATGTTGAATGAAGGTGGCCCTCGGAAACAAAAGGCCGATGAAGTAAAATCAGGAGCACGTTGTACATTGCACTTTTCTGGTCAGTTTTGACCATGTGCAAGTTAATTGTAGCGTGATAGACTTACAGTAGGGATAACACATGAGGTGGAGGCACGGTTTGATTTTTTCTCGGATCGAAATCGAGATGTGGTGGTAACGCAGCCTTCCAGTTTTCCAGATCATCTTGCATTTTTTCCAGATCTGCATTTAGTGTCCGAGGTTCTTGCTTAGAGCTTTTAACTCCATATACGCTATCTAGAATATCATTCATGATCACGCTCAATTTGCAAAGCTCAGTAAATGTCGAGACACTATAGGCAGGAGATCCGGGATAATGAGCAGTATCAGGATAAGCAAACGGAGCCCAGTACTCTAGCTCCTCGTACTGATCTTGGAATACGATTGGAACTCTGATGTCTGAATATCGTATACTGACGGGTCTCCCTTGATACAATGATTGGATTTTGTCCACCACTGGATTTCGATTAGATACTTCTACACAACGAACTTGGATCTTACCAAATGCACCCCAGAAGACTCGACGTCGTATCTCTAGATCTTCTTCCGATATTCTTGATTTCACTCCATCAACATGTGCTCCTAAATCAATTAGCATGCGAAATGCTATTCCAGCGTATATCCAGGCAGCGCTTCTTTCATCTCCAAGGGCAAACAACGAATTAGTCATCACTAGCATAGCTTGTATTGTCGTGATTGAACTTCGGTCCAGCGCACCACCTAAGAGCTCCCGAACCCTCTCTCGGAATCTTGTATGTATGCCTTTTAGATCTTCTCTCGGCGAGAACTTACATGAGCCGAAATAGATCGCGTTCAGCAGCAGTTTAGAGAAATAGGGACCTTTGCAAGCCATATCTCGCATAAATGCGGGTCGATATGTAATCAAGTGCGAGTGGTGCTGTCGATTCCAATGTCTACTAATAATTAGCCCGGACCGAGGACGCCAGATCGATTCCACAAGTAAGTAAGCCCTGCAAAGCTATCTGCCACTGGTTGAAACCGGGACTATGTTGTAATGTAACCCCTAGCTAGCCTCCGCATACCTAAAGAAGTATCCTTTACTTACAGGCTCAAGAGATGCATGCCCACTTCCGGATCTATACTATCAAAATCCAGCTTCCCTTGTTTATAGTTTAGGTTTTCAAGCTGTCCTGTACTGGTCAGAAAAAGTTGAAAAATGATATGTTGAACTTGCTCTGGTATGCAGCCTCACCAAGTAGCTGGCGTCTTGTGAACTCAGCAGCCTGTCGACTTGGTCCAGGCACTCTTCCCTCAACTGGCTCTTCGTCAAAGAGCGCGCTTGTACGCCCATAGTAATTTGTATGACTGGTCAAACCTGCAGAGCCAGCTGTTGAAATTTGGACGCTCGGAGTTTCTCGAGCTTCATCTTGGACCAAACGAGCCGCGCTGGAAGTGATCGATGAGGCAGTAAGTTCACAAGCATCGGATTGACGTGCAGCACTAGCCGCGTCCGATTGATTTGAATTACTATTCCTCCTGGGTTCGCCAAAACTCTCGTCAAGTGGTGTACTCCTCAGACGGGCTTGCAGGTTGCGATTTTCCTCTTCCAAAGCAGTAAGACGATCGGACAAAGGTCTGTTTATTGGACAATTAGTAAACATATTTAGCCTTTCTGGATAGTGCTGGCAGTTGGCTAGCAACGTTCCCGTGAGGCCAGTAGCATATCAAACAATGCTTTAAAAAGGATTGTGGTGATTGGGCCCATTTCAACAAACGTTCTCATGAGCATATCAGACTTTCTCAGACACAATGTCTCTCCTTTCCGCACTGCGCGAGAGGAGATGGTGATTCACTGTACAATGTGGCTTTATCATGAGGCCTTGTCAAGACATACACACTTTTCCAGTCTCATTCTCATTCGTGCAGTCTGACACTCCACAACAAGGGCTGTGAGAAGTTTGGATGGAAGCCAGGAATTTAGTTACCTGAATTTTCGGGGCAGCTCAGCGTATTGGCATTCCTTGCCATAGAGCCTACAATTGGCACAGCGAGGCCTATCATCATCACACTTCATCTTCCGCTTCCGGCAGAATTCGCAGGCCTTCGTAGCTCGCCGCTTTCTCGACTGCTGGGATCCGTCCGCATCAGCCATGTCGATGGTGCCAGAAGCCGTGGAACGGCAAAATGTCAAATATCTAACTGATGTGTGATGGACAAGGTCTCTTCGCTCCACGGAAGGCTCGTTAATATTGCGCAAGGGACCAAGGAGTTCCTGATAGCGGGGTTTCGCTGTTAATGGCACTGAAAACCTTGAGGTTCGTATGCTCCGCCTCCCAAACAACTTCTTCCGTGGAAACTTACATCCCGTCTTGGCGCTATATAAGTCACGCTCGCGTCACATGACAGGGAGTGGTGTAGTTATATGAAAACATGGCTTTTCGACTCGGCCGATATGTTTATTTGACCTGATATTGGATTTCACCTTGATATTGAATTAGTCTTTGTTTTGCAAGTGTATAAGTTGCCTTCAAACAATCAAGATGGACCAACCTAGCCTTCTACCGTTACCAAGTGTGAATCGTGACCAGGAGGTTGCCAAGAGGATCACCAAAACTCAGGGCAACAAAAAGATATCACCGATCTTGTCGCTGGTCGCTGGCGGAGTGGCAGGAGGAGTCGAGGCCACAATTACAGTGAGTGGCATGCATTGTTGGGGCGTCAGTAAGGGCACCGCTGATAAACGAGACAGTATCCTACCGAATTCCTCAAAACGAGAATGCAACTTGGATCCAATGGTGCATTACAAGGTATCTTCGGCACATGTCAATCGATCGTTAAAAATGAAGGAATAAGTGCTCTTTACACCGGCTGCTCAACCTTGATAGTTGTATGTTTCCAATATGCCTTTGCTGTGAACAGTGCTAAACGAAGAAACAGGGGACCGCGTTCAAAGCGAGCGTGCGCTTCTTAACATTCGACACAATCAAATCCATATTAACTGATTCCAACGGCAAACTTTCGGCTGGAAATGGAATTCTTGCTGGAATGGCCGCCGGATGTGTGGAGAGTGTAGTGGCAGTCACGCCCACCGAAAGACTGAAAACTGCTTTGTAAGTAAATTCGACTTGATATGGTGGGATGCAGAAAAGTACTGAGTATAGCCAGAATCGATGATGCGAAGAATTCCAAAAGGTTTCGTGGTACCACGCATGCCATCAAGCTGATTCTTCAAGAGCAAGGTGTCCAAGGACTGTACAGAGGCTTAGTATCAACAACGATGAAGCAATCGGCAACCTCAGGAGTGCGGATGGGATCGTACAATCAACTCAAGGAAATTTCCAAGGCACGTAATCTCCCACAGAACGCGGTCACGGTCTTTGGAACGGGTGCTATTGCTGGCGTGATCACGGTCTATGCGACACAACCATTCGACACAATTAAGACAAGAACTCAAAGCGCGAGGGGTGCGAAGACGACAGAAGCTATACGGAATATTTTCCAGGAGACGGGCGTTCGAGGATTCTGGAAGGGAAGTACCATGAGATTATCGCGGCTGGTATTTTCGGGTGGTATTGTGTTTAGTGTATACGAGCAGATTGTGTCACTCATAAATAGGTAGCATATCACATGACCAACCTCTAATACTGTCACGGAGAATATACCCAGACTTACTTCGCAGCCCTTTAAGATAGAAAAACGTGTATGAGAATAATAGAAAGTAACTCGCCTTCTATAATATAAATACCGACCTTTGGTGCCTGCATGTAGAACAGCGTGGAATTATATGTGAACACAGCCGTCGACGCTAGAACAATTGAAGCCTCATTTATGAAGATAGACATACGCCGCTGCTGGTATCAATTAGGCCTCGCATAGTTCGGCCAGCTCGCTCGCTCATCAAAGCTGTGTACCTTCTAGTGCTCAACCTTAACCATTGATGCCTTCTCGGACATTTATGGACACCAATGCGCTTATCGATCTTGTCCACGAGGTGCAGGGTCAACTTTGGATCGACAAAGTGAACGAGACCCACAGAACAGGCTGTCTCTGCCAGTGGGTGTCGACTTTCCATCCTGACAAGCTTCCATGTTAACTCGACGGTAACTTTCACCATGGTGCATTTAATGCCAGTATGAAGATAGTCTTTAGCGACAGCACCGCCTGGATGGTTCGTTTCCCTCGTGTAGGGGCGGTCTGTAACGACTACGCCGACGAGAAGGTTGCCATGGAGGTGACGGCTCTAACTCTCATCCATGAGAGGACTACCATTCCCGTCCCGAGAGTCCACGCGTGGGGTCCCGCTGCCAGCAATCTACTTGGTCTAGGTCCGTTCATCATGATGGACTTCATTGTCCGTGTTAGCCTCAGCGACCTTCTAAAGGATCCCAACGCCGAGCACCCTACCAGACTCATAAGGGAGGATGTTAGCGATAGTGATATTGAAGTTATCTACAGACAGCTAGCAAATTTATGCTTTAGCTCTTCGAGCTCGATTTTGACCGGATCGGCAGCCTGCCGCCGCCGAGGGCTGAAGCTCAATTCCCTACACTGACACGTCCATTAACATTTAAGGCACATAGCATTCTACAGAATGGAGGAGTTAATACCTTCGGTAAGGCCTTTTGCTTTCCATTCTTCCTTTTCCTTAGTAATTCTCTGATCGAGGGCGTTGACTAAGCTCTAGGTGACCGAGGCCAGAGTTTTGCGACGACGACCGAGTATTTTCAATATGTCGTCGGTCAAGACTGGGAACAGCTCGTTCACCAACCGAACTCGACTGTTGGTTTGTATGATGGTAAAAACAAATTTACGGCGTTCAAGGTTCTGAAATCCCTGATAAATGACTTAGTCAATGCAAAGTATGACCGTTGCAAGTTTAAGCTGATTTCTGATGATCTCGGCTTGGCGAATTTGATTGTCCGAGGCAGTGACGACCTTACCGTCGTCGGAGTAGTAGATCTCGAGTGGTCATACATTGGACCTGCCCAGCTGTTTGGCTCGGCACCGTGGTGGCTTCTTCAAGACAGACCTGTCAATAGCGCGTGGGACTACACTGACGATGAGCCGCCCAAGATTGCCGCCCGGTATTTTAAGTACCTAGAGATTTTCATTCGTGTCTTGGAGGAAGAAGAGGCAAAAACACCAAGGTACAAAGAGAGAGAGCTCTCCAGTCTTGTCAAGTGGTCGCAAGCCTCTGGGACCATGTGGCTGCATATACTCCTCTCATCCGGATTTAACGACCATCGCAGTTTTCCCTTTACGCGGCTGCGCCGACATTTGGGGGCTACTGAGTGGGCGAAGCGTGAGAAGGAACTTGACAACACAGAAGAGCTTGAGGCATTTGCGGCGCGGAAGGTGAGTAACTTAGATGATTACGATGAAGCCTTGGAGAAGATGGAAGAGGATAAAGCACTCGTGGACAGCGAGCAGATGACAAAGGAGGAGTTCATTGCCAACGCTCAGATATAGCCAGGCTGTCCCCTCCCCCTCTTCTCTTCGTTATCTGTGTCCAACGTGGCTGATCACGGTGGTTGACGACGTGTTTACTATTTACGCATGCTGTTTGAAGACACTGTGTCGAGTGCTGGTCGAGAAGAATTCAGCTCGGTGCGTTCAAAAGTCATCCACTTCATTTCTGATCGATCTGGATGTACCAGGATATTTCTTTGCAGGGTCTTCCTGCAATACGATTAACATACACCTGCTGCATGGCATGTAACCCCAGGACGGAATCACCCGCAAGAGCCCACGAGATAGGTGATCGTATTTGTAACACCGCAAGCTGAGGAACATCATGCATCTGGACGGTCTGGACTGCTCCGGTATATTACAATGTCCCGGACAATTTTTCTTCTCCTTGATGCACAGGGACGTATTTCCCTGAATTGGCTGGAGGCGACGGTAGCCGATCGATTCGTGTCTATGATTGTCAATACTTTTAAAAAGGCGAAGCTCATCCGGACGCTGGCCCCTATATTACGGGTTCAGATGACATGCATTTTAATACATTCCAACTCTAAAATATATCACCAATTCATGTCATCAAATTTTGGCCTTTTCAGTGCCGGTTTCGTAGACCGAAAAAAGGAAGAGAAAGTCGTTTCTACTATTATTACAATACCTTCGGAAGTGACGTCGATGGCGCTGTGGATAGACTGCAATCTGCCTTGGGCATCTTTCATACTATGATCACAATTGGTATCTTTTCTACAAGCTTCCATCCAACTTCAAGGCTAATACCGTGCGAGCCGCCAATGATAACCTCAATCTGATCAATGTCGGTACTCCTCTAAGTGCTCTGATGGCAGCAGCATACTGTCCCGCACCTTACCATGATCCGAAAACTCATTCTTAGATATTGCCCACGTTCGCTAGAAATGATCTATTACTTATGCTATGAAGATTTCTCAATCTTGTCCAAATGTTTCGGGGACTTAACAGACCTATCATTTGCTTTTAGAAGATGCGTTTCAAGTTTCCCTATGTTGATAGGCAATTAACAATTCTCAGTGAGGCCTTCTGCATCTCTTGGTAACACAGCAACGCCGCACTCTTGCTTACATGTTTCTCTACTTTACGCGTATAGTCTGCGGCGCAGCGAATGTCGGTTAAAATAATAGAGTCTCGGTTTCGTAGAGCCCCGCACACGTGTAACCTGAAGAGAATAGCCTCGTTCAGATAGTGAGTTGAAAATGAGAACCACCACCTACAATCAGATAGATTAAATGTGCCACCAGCTGACATTATGGTTGCCTGTATAATATTATGTATGCCACATAGTGTATTTCCTAGCTCAAACCCGATAGTGATATATTTACTCAACTCCTACATCTATTTGAAAGGTCCAGCATTGTCTTCTTAGTCTGACATTCCCACAAACTGCTTATCAAAGGGCTGTGGTTATAAATTGATCTGATCTACCACTATGAACAAGGAGACTGCGACTGACAACGAGAACTCTTCAATCGCAGCCGTGGGCGCTTTAGTTCTAGCTCTAGCAGTAGTTTCCGTGGCTGCGCGCTTCTACACTCGCCATTTCACTAAAGCTGGATTCGGATGGGACGACTGGTTGATATTGCTTGCGTTAATAGTTACCATCGTGACGGATATACTAGAGTTATGCGGTTCGTCCTGTTCCGGCTTAAGTGATATGATATAACAGATCATTTTCTAACAAATAGATTATTACTAGTGATGAATGTTAACTCTAACGGCCCATCAGTGGCTGCAAGTAACGACCCCAACTATATATATACAGACGCGGATGTCTTATGGACCAAAATCAGCTTTATCATGACTGTTTTGTATTTCACTATGGTCTCAGCTACAAAACTGTCAATTTTATTTATGTACAATCGTCTATTTTCGGTATCTCGGACGTTTCGCTACCAAGTCTTGATTGTAGGAATACTAGTCGTAATTTTCTGGATCGGCTTTACAGTAGCAGATCTGTTGAATTGCCGTCCCATAAAATGGACCTGGATCAACAGTCTTCAAGCTCCGCCACATTGTTTCAACTACAATCTCTTTTGGATGGCCAGTGGCGTGGTAGAGGCGTTTATTGACACATTGATCATCGCGATTCCTATAAGAATAGTATATAGGCTACATTTAAACTTAGCGAAAAAGATCGCTCTGATAGCGATATTCTTGTTAGGAATTTTGTAAGCTGTTCGACTAATAGATTGCGTCACTCACTAACCAGAACCCTGACAAAGTGTCATTGTCACAGGCGTGGTGAAAGTGGTACTCAGTTACGTGCCCAATAGCCGCGAGCCAGAATTCAATCGAATGGCAATTTGGACAATAGTTCATTGTGGAATGGGTATGGTGTGTGCGTGTCTGCCGGTATGCTGGCCTCTATTTACACGTATTGCAACAGTCTACCCTTCTTTGGTTCGGAAACAGTGGCATAGACTCAGCGGCTGGACCTTGATTGAAAGGGGAAGCAAGAGTAGGAGTAATAGTTCGGATCTCGGGAGAAACACAACCTTTAGTAGAGGAGCCAGACTGCATATGGACGATCTTAGTCACAAGGGAGTCAAACCCCGAGAGGTAGTTTGAGCTGCTGGTAGAGCAACTTCTCGTAATGTAAAGAAGTGATGTTTTAGAGTAAAGCTCGAATGCGGCGCGCGCTAATGGGAACCAGTGCACGCTTGTTATGCTGCTTGTTGGATGCGGTGATAAATTTTATCTAGAACTTTATATCTATCTGAAGTAGTTTTTGTTTATATGTAAACTTTTAGCCTGATCTGATTCTACCAGCCAAATTCGTCTATTAAAAAATAAAGTTTTCCAAATTAAACTACTGCAGTTCGGACTGCTTTAATTTAATGTATGAAAGAGGCATATTCATCATTTTATAATATATTAGAATATTCTACTTCATACATAGTTACTTCAAGCAATAATACTCCGAGCTGATATTCGTAATTATAGTACGCCGAATACTCAAATAGAGTTAAGTGGCGGTTCGCCATGCGCATTGTTATTTGGCTTGGTCCCTTCAAAAACGGGGAACCACATGCTCATATTAGCGTACCGCTCGTTGTATTTCAGTGGGATCAAAAGGTTCTCGTATTGACTGTGTATAGAGGGAGTGTTTATATACTTAATGGCGGGTCATGTGACTGTCTCACATGACTATCATTCGAATATACCAGCACTAAGGGTTCCAAAAAATGCCTCTCTCTAGAATACAACACACGGCCTTATTACTCAGTCGATCAATAAACTAAAAAGAGAAGAAAACCGGATTCTAAATAGCAAGCATTTAATCTTCAAAATTTCAACGTGGGAAAACGTTCATTATTATACAATTCCTACTAATTCGTCCAAATCTATTATCTCAATCCACACCGCGGACACTGTCCATTACGAATTACATTCTATGTACACAAAATGCTCCCCCATGGCTTAGCAAAGCTCGAGTTGCTTAGAAGACAAATGCAAGGGCAGCGGCCATCATGCCGAGCCCTGCAACAACGTCACCTCGACCAGAGTTGGCTGCACCAGTGAAGGAAGCGGGAAGCTAGAATTCATTAGTAAAGTTCCTTTTGAAAAACTGAAATAAGGAGAGTATCTTGAAACACACAGTAGAATTGGTGGTAGAGCCAGTGGGCTGAGCAGTGCCTGCATAGGTGGTCGAAGGTGAAGCAGTTGAGCCTGACGAGGCTGCATATGAGGGTGAGCTTACGGATGTCTCAGCAGCTGTGCTGCCGGAGACTGGAGATGAGGTCTGTGCCGTCTCGGGGGCAGACGAAGTAGCCTCTTCTTGTGCGGCTGAGGTAGTCTCTTCTGCCGCTGGTGTAGTCTCCTCTGCTGCTGGGGTTGTTTCTGGTGCAGCCGTGGGAGTTTCAGGGGCTGAAACCACTGCACTTGAAGTTGTGGTAACGGCTCCGCCGGAACCTGGTGTTGTAGCAAGGCCACACTTTGTTCCAGCAGCACCGAGTGTATTACCATAATATCTCCAAATATTGAAGCTGGCTGGTCCGGAACATTCAAGACATGATTGGTATTGGCTAAGGAAGTCGTCGTTTGTGCAAGGACTGGCTCCTCGGCTCAACGTAATTGCATTTCCTAATTACCGTCAGTGTGTTTTGTGGGAGGAGGAATTACAATTAGGCCTTACCACAATCCTCGTGGCAAGCATAAGCTGGCGTTCCCGGTTCTTGACGTTTGAGAAGGGTCAGAGTCCAATCTTCTTCAATGGGAGTAGCAGCTGCTGAAGCCAGGCTGAGCACAGCTGTGGCGGCAACGAAGTACTTGGCAAACATCTTGAGTGATTGAGATTGACTAAACGAGTGTGATCGAGTACAGGAGCTGGTTGCTTAAAGATAGTTGAAGAGTGCAATGCAGGTTCGGATAAAGAAAAGACATCAAGTGAATGCAGGTAAAGGGCATATTATATGTGTCCAAGCATTACTGCAATCTTAATTCAGCTACTTGTAAATTCTTCTGGGAATTGCGGTACCGGAGATGTGACCATGGGGGAGTGACAAAGGGAAACTCCTGCCAGGGAGGAACACTTACCGCTGTGGGTGCAACAAACCAATACCAAGAGTTGGGACAACGGGAAGCATTTAGAGGGGGCCAAGCCCAAAGGTCTGTAGGTCTCCGCACGACTTATCGCTGCTAATGGGATCCGCCTACCTAGAGAGTTGGTTAGCTACGCTTGTAACGAGACCAAAGCGTTGCAAAGCGTTGACGACATAGATAGTTAAAGCACAGACACCGGAGCATCTAGATTGCAGTCTACAATATCACTACTTATCTGATCTACTTGTGTAATTCAGAATGAATGTAATGGGGTCAATGCTTAAAGCTGTTCTTACATAAAAGCGGGAATTTTCGAGCACACATGATCATCTCAAAATGCTTGCGACTATAGAAGGATTTCAAAATCAAAATATCACAGATATAAAAACAGGAATATTGTCCAAGTCTCTTATGTGCTTCTTCACTTACTACAATCTTCCGAGAGGTGTCACAAAAGTCACCGTGTTATGGCAAGAATGGCAGTGATTTTAGTAAATGGCTGCGCTAACAGCCGATGCTTCCAGCTTGTGGTACGATTCTGGTCCTTGGTGCTAGGCAAAATCGAACGGCTCGTATAGCCTAGGTGTCGGGTCAATATGGGAACTCGAATCGGCTGCACCAGACCTGCGGGATGGAATTCCCAAGATCTAATCAGATGTAGTCTGGTGGGGCATCAGAAGGAAAATTTCAATCAGATAAGATCAAATGGTGTGGGGCACAACGCCAAGTCTTTTAGCATGATCTGATAATGAATTGCGGACTGCAGCCAAGCGACGAAGTCGGAATCAGATCGAGGGATCGAAGAATGGAAAATGGAATAGCTACTCGGGATATACGGTATAGGGTCTACACAGTAGAGCGGAGGGCAGCTGTGTAATATGGTATTTGCTGGCTGACTTTGAGCGAGCAGTATTATTTTATGATGGTCAACTTAATGTTATGAGCAGCCAGCTGTCATCCATAAACAGAGGAGAGGACTCCTCATCCTCGAAACGAACCTGGATGTCTTTGAAGTCAGCTCCGAAGTCCGAGAACTAGATACCGAGAAAAGCCGATGCGGTAGAGACAAAGAGAGCTGGGCATACACATACTCGGTTAGCGCTTGCAATATTGTTGGCAGTTCAGTAGTAAGTTATCGTGGCTGAAATTGGCCTCCCAGTAGTAAAGGACTATATTCTCCATACTAGTGTGCTATCTACTCACTTTGCCTTCTCAAGGTAATTGCACGTGTTACAAGAATCCTCCTTGGATATTCGTTTTGTCTCTCCGACGTTCTACCGGCTCTCTCTCCGAAACTTTCTCTCACTTGTCTATCCACTTAAGCCAAGACAGTACGCGAGAATCATGGGAACCATCTTTAGTATGGAGCGGTATACGGGCGTACGAAGTGTCTGTCTGCCTCATTCGTACTGTACAAGGTCAATTAAACACACCCCGGGGGTTTAATAGATACGGGATATTTAACACTATCATGCACAGCAATTGGACTATCCCAGCAAACATGGAAGAATGGCGAGGATGTCAGACTCTTGTAGGTATAATTATGTGACTTCATGCGATATACTTATGGTACTGTGTGAAATGCCATGTAGTACTGTATGATCCGATCTGATTAGATTAGATAGTTCCCAAATAATAAGTCCCTCTCAACGATATCACAAGCCTTGAGCAGCCATAATGTGTTCATGTGTTCCTATGTTCTTATACAAGATCGATCAGCTAATTGTGTGGTGTGAGTAGTGGAGATTGATGGGAGTACGAACATTTCCTTTGAACCAACCCCGTGGTGGAAGTCAATCACCGCACCTTGTTGTGTGGTGCAATTGTAAATGACGCCCTCCCTGGTCTCTTCCAATTGCCAAGCAGTTGTAAAAAAAAGCCCAGAAGTTACCAGCCGCCAATAGCGCTTTGTTCCATACTTGGCAAATTTACTACCAATATATTTCGTACAAGGCTAACCAATCTCATCCAAGTGGAGACTAGATACTTGATAAGATGGTACACAATCATTGGATCTATCTCAGCAAATGTGGAAGACTACCCAGAGCATTAGCCCTCAGGGGTATACACATTTGGCCTCTCACGGTGTTATGTGGTGGACGGCTTGGGTAGGTGCTAGTGCTAGACGAGTGGATTTGCGAGCCCTCGTGAGTCTTTCACCATACCAAGCCGTGGCTAGCTGCCGGTTTCTGACCGTGGGCCGTTGCCGCCATGTACTTAACAACACCATATGATCTTTCATCTGGCGCTCTCGGTGATATCTGACTGTAAAAGCCTTTATCATCACTTCAATCAACCATTTGATCCCAACAATCTTACACTTTGATCTTGAAATCAACCCTCATCATGTTCAAACATACTGCAACCTCCCTTATCGCTCTTGCTTTGCTTCCAGGATTGACGCTCTCAGCTGAAGTTCATGGAGCCAGGTTAGTGAAGAAATTGAGCCGTAAGCTGTTCCAACATGAGGCTAATTCTGTTTACAGCGCACAAGGATCTGTGATGGGTCCAGTGGCTTTCTTATGGCCAGCGGATCGTCCATGGAGTGCACAAATGGACAACATCGGGCCTTGTGGAAGCAGCGTCTCCCAAGGCAACAGAACAGACTTTCCCCTTGGTTGTATGTACCGATACTCTGTAACACCTCTATTAGCGAGTACTGATTGTGTATAGCTGCTGCGTCGGTTGCCTTCACCATCGCTGATGATGCATATGATATTGCTCTTCGTATTGCGTATGGAAATGGTGAGTTGATCCCCATTCATGAGCATGACACTTGTTAATAGATCGTAGACCCAAAAAGCCAATCCGATTTCAGCCCAATTCAGGGAAATATCAAAGAATTTGAACCAGGACACCAGTGCTACAGCGTTCCGGCTACCCCAAGTACAGTAACTGCCGGCTCAAATGCTACCATTCAGATGGAGTACTGGGCCAACGACAGTAACAAGGATGAGACCTTCTACGCATGTGCAGACATAGTAGGTACTTCATCGGTGCGTTGATGGTTGCAAAAGCTGACACAAGAACAGACTTTCGTCGAGGCAGCCGCTTTCACCCTCCAAATCCCATGTTTCAATGTCACATCTACCGAATTCGAGGTTGCAACACCATCTAGCACAATTCAGACAACCACCCCGTCATCTGATTCTTCCCCTGTTGAGTCTACCACAGCACCTGTTGCTAAGTCTGCTTCCGGAGGTCTCAGCGCTGGGGCAAAAGCCGGTATCTCTATCGCTGCTATTGTCGCAGCTCTCATGGCAGGTGCTGCAGTCTTCTTTGTTGTTCGAAGACGTCGATCTTCCAAGAAGGACACTGAGAGTGGTGTTATTCCTGAGATGGTCAAGGGCGGCGATGCTGCATCATTCAGATCTGCAGAGACCGCCGTCGCTAAGTAGGTCTGTAGCTACTTATTTCAGATCGGATAGAACAAAGTGGATATTGATGAAAAATTGAGAAAGCTGCCTCAATCTGAAAGTCAAAAAGGGGAAGGGGAGGGGGCAGATCTTTTTTTAGAGTTGCACCATGATCGGTTAATGTTTTATGTTTCGGTTGATAATTAGTTCACCATGAAATGATTAGTCATTTTGTAAAACTCTTTGTGCCTTGTATTGTTGATGGCCACATTTATGCTGTCATATCAATGTATGAACAAAAAGATTATTAGGAAGCAGTATGTATTGAATAATGAATGCCTCAGGCTTAGCGAGCTCTTTACCGAGGCACAGCCCTAATCTCGTGTAGTGACTGTGCTCACTCCTATGTTAAAAGTATCTATTTTCCCTATGTAACAATTTAAATGCTGACAAACAACCTTGACCAGGTATTGGATCTTCATCCTGTTGCAGTTGTTGGAATATGTTTACATAGAATATTTACTTACACCCTTCTCATATTAAATAGTATGCATTGCCCTAATTTGGCGCTTCACCGTCTAAAAACTCTTGAATGGCCCGACCTCTAAATCCCTGCATTATCCCCAAATGGAAATCCCAAATCTAAACCATTCCATCGCAGATATTTCTCCAAACTACAAGACGCCAGCCCTCAGTGAATTATAAACGCTTAACATGGCGGGCGCAACATTCGCCGCAGCTGGAATCACCGCACTGGTGGGTATCAAAAACACATATCTTACAATCAACGTGCTTGCATCTTTCACTACGTGTATCCCTGATCCAACCACTGGACCTGCAGCCTCAAGCCCCAACAATACCCGCACATTATTGAAAGAGCTCCCGCGCCAGTTTGGCTTAGGATGGAGAGAATAGCTCCATGAGGTTATCGGTTCCTCTGCAGCATAAATCCCAGCTCCCGAGGCTGCACCATGGATTTGTAGGGATGTACCACTGCATATTTTTAATCCCTCACACATGATGGCGTATAGACGTTCCATTGATGTGCCATGCCAAAGTACTCTCGTTGGCAAGGTGCCAATTTTGGCAGCAAACGCGGCCTCGAGTTCTGGTGCTGCGTTGGCCACAAGAAATTGATGTGTACCTGCTGGCATTCCTGGGATGCGCATCTTTCCTCTTGCTGAAATAAGAAAGCCGCGGTAGTTGAGACATGTCCATGAAAGCAATTTTTCAGTCTGAACGCCTAGCTTGCGAACAGCCATGCCAAGATCGGCCACATTTGTAAGTGTTGAGAGCGCTGGGACTTTCTCAAGAGCTTGAGCTATATTTAGAGTATTTGCAAAGGCACAATCAGGCAAAAGCATGATCTTTCTCGATGCAGCCGCGTGATGAACCATTGTCAGAAGCAAATCCATGGCAGCAGGATCATATCGAATCTCAGCAAGGCGTACTTCGAGAGGAGCAAGCCGATACACGATACTGCATCCAGCCTGGCAGGGAGCAGAGCGACGAAGCTGTGTTCCTCTTGATGTACCGCAAACTAGACAGCTCTTGTTAAGGTTTTTGACAGCATTAGTGATGAGCTTGTGGATTTGCTCAAGCGACAGCGACTTGGTTCGTAATTCCCTCGATAAAATGCGAGTAAGCTGGTAAATCATACGATTTGCCCTCCCAAAGCAAGGAGGTGTGTCAGGAATGGAACGAGCGCCGGCAGGGTTCCATGGTCGATGACATTTGGTACGACTAGTAGTCTTTCTTTCATTGTCCAAGTGCATGCAAAATGAAGGTGGCTTTCCATGGTTCATGTTTAGACGGAGCACCAAGCAACGAACATTGCCAACGCCCCAGCCAATCTGCTGAATTGCAGTCAAGTTTAGAGGAAACTGCATTTCGACAACATCATCTTCAACCATGTCAACGATACCAACTAGAGAACGAGGTAAAGTCGCAAGGAAATCCTCGATTGGGGAAGGATCTTGAATCCCAATTTTCGACAAGAGCTTAGAAATGCCTTTCGGGTCGACCTTGTTGTAGGCGAAGCGCAGAGACTCTAGCCTCTGTGCTTCAATAAACAGTTCTGAGAATTGGGCATCCAAATAATCTGCGGCAGCAAGGAGACTCTCGGTTGAAGGCTCATCGTGGGCATCTAGATCAATCTCTAGCACTTGAGCAAGTGCCTTGAGCATACGTTGATCTATGGTATCCATATTCGAGGGTTGTATCCATGAAGCTATGAAAGCTTTTGCTGCCTTCTGTGTTGCCTTTCCAGAATGCAAACTGACAAGCCGGAGACAAGCATCTAAGCCTCGTTTGGTTGAAGATGCAAGGTATTCCATAACTTTGGATAAACCTTCTGCATTACTTCCTTTTGGGTCCAGCTGTGCAATCACAGTAAGCATTGCTTGCCTCGGAGGCAAATGGTAGCTTTTGGTGAGAATTTGGAGAATTTCCTCATAACTATTTTGCTGCTGGCCACCTAAAAGAAGCGGTCGAAGAACTGAAGTAACAGATGATTTAGGCAAATCTCTCTCGAGATTGGAAAGAGTAGTGATGTACTTCGTAAGTCTAGGAATCCAATTGCGTAATGTTGCTGTCAGGAAAACTGGAGGTGTATTTGGTTGAATATCAATCCTGCCACATGCATTTATTAAATCTGTGACGAATCTTATCCAATCAGCAGCCTTTAAGTTTTTCAGTGTGTATTCCACGAGTCTTACTGCCTGTTGAGAGACATTTCTAAAGAGTAACAGACGGAAATGTTCAGTTGCGGCGGATTCCGACATTGGTGCTAACAGTCTAGCCATATCTATGCAAGCTGATTCTGCTTCTTTATCCTGTTTGACCATGACATCCCGCATCGATTTTAGGAAGCTGCATTCCAGATGTGGCAAGTTGTCTAAACATGGGCAAAGTGATCTGTCGTCAACTTCGGCATCTTTGGCTACACTGAGAGCGACAAACCGTAGGTCACTGTCATGGTCTGCTTGCACACTTCTCCAAACTCCCATCAAACTTCTGACGATATTTTGCGTGTGCATGTCCACAGAGCCTCTCTTGACCAACAAGCTAATGCTGTATTCATTGACTCGCCGCCGTAGTACCGGCTCACTGCCGATAGCAATACGAAGCCAGTGTAGAGTGTAAATATCGATGTTTGATGGCCAGGCCTTAAGAAGCTTTTGTAAATCTTGACTTAAGAAAGGTAAAATCCACGTTTCGAGCAACGCCTGGCCGAACATTTGGATCTTGATATCGAAGTCGCCAGTGTCTATCCCAGATACTATTCTTGACTGTAGGTCTGTTTGCATATCTTCCATACCCCCAGAAATAAGTGCTACAAGTTCGGGAGTTAGAACTTCACGAAGCATTCTGCTTTTAGGTTCTGATAAGAGCGGTAACAAATGCATCGCTAGTTAAATAAATTAGTACGGTGACACTGCTAATCTGCTTGCCGTGGCCATCTCTTACCTGCAGCCAGCTGAGCGCTCCTTGGCTCGCCTTTCGTTCCACATACCTGTAGGAGCAGGGAAACCATCTTAGAATCCCCGCTAGCTCTCACTTCTTCCAATGTAAGAAGACTACTCAGACTGATGGTCTTTTCGACCAAAAGATGAATCAGTAGAGCTGTTTCCCCTGAACCCGCTTCACACGTCGCATCCAGTATTTGAAGAAGTCGTTCGAGTGTTGAAGGTGCATCTGCAGCAAGCTTGGCCTCGAAATGAACCATGCCTATACGGACCGGTGCCGAGGGATTCACACTTAGATCTAAAGCGCGCGCGATAGTTCCTTCACGTAGGGTTTTCTGGCGGCCACCGATATCTGGACCCTCGAATGCCAGGAGATTTCGTAAGGTGATACGTTCGTCTGCGGTAAACCCATCTTCCCATCTCTTCAACCGTTTCTCGTCCGGCTTCCAGGTCGCCCAGCTACACCAAGCCGGAAAGAATGTGTCGAGTAGTTGCTCATGTGAGAGGTTTTCTGGGGACAGGCGGAAGCGCTGTTTGTAGACCTGGGAAAGCCACTGCGAAGCGTGATATGCACGTCGTAAATTCCCACCAGCTTTTAGCTCTTGTAGATCCAAGGCAAATTTCACGCATGCTTTCTTAGTCAGGATGTTGATATGAAGATAGACCAAGGAGGTCATCTGAACCCCGTCAATCAATATATTTACTAAGGCTTGAAGATAGTCGCCGGTCGAGTCGATGCCAATTGTTAAAGCTGCCATCAAGGAAATGGCTCGTTGTGCCTCAACATTACTAACAGAGCTGGCATTCACATAATTTGTTGCAACAATAGCTTGCAGATATGTTTCCAAAGACACGTAGTTGTCGCCGCCAAAATTAAGATCTCCAGCCAGCAAGTTCTGTAGGGTCTGCCGTGGTAGTTTATGTCCGCAAGCAGCGATGGCGACGTCCATATCATCCCCAGACGCTCTTATAAACTGGATCAGCCGAGCTTCTCTCTGTTCTGCGCTTTTTCTTTTCTTCTTGCGGAGATATTGATCGGTATGTCGCTGCAATGCAGCCCAAGGAAAGCTTGGGTCTAAAGTCGGTATTACACCTACAATGACCGGTCTTCTTCCACCAGCTGTGGTATATATTGAACGTTGCCAGCTTGCCGTATGTCTCTTTTTAAGAAACCCCAGAAGTCCATCGCTTCCTCCACGTTGTGTTGGTAGTTGTGAAGTACGGGGGGTTCTCCAATGAAGTGGATCTAGCTTCACATCTTCCATGCTGATCATGATCCCCCTTTATGCGGATCTCCAATTTCTGGGACAAAAATAAAGAGGAGGGATGTAAGAGGAGTCCCAAAATTTCAAAATCCACCGGGGAGATTTAGGCGTATCTCCTTACAAAAAAGTATTCCTGTGGTTTGGTTCTCAAGAACTTGAATGAACGAGAATCTGAACAGCACAGGGTAGCTCAAATGCCAAGAGATTCGAAATTTAGCACTTTAGAGAATAAAACCAACTACAAGTGCATATGATTGGAAGTTTGAAATATTCATATGGAATTGTTCTGGAAGGTATGGATACGTTGGTGCCTAGGTAGGCTTAGGCATCCCGTGAGGCTGGCGGCCATTACAACTGTTAGAACTAGCCCAACCTCAACCTAGTAGTGACTTCGGACTGCGGAATAAAAGACTTAAAGACCGCAGTAAGGATGGTATGATCGCATCATCTGGAAGCATGCTTAAATATGCTCGGTGTAAGCGAGGCTGCTGTTGCAACTCTTCAAGCTGTAAAGGAATTCAAAACGCAGGTTTAAAGACATGGATTTGGACGTTTCCTTTTCCGCAGACTAACTTTCATTTTTTAGTCAAAAATCATGATATATACCCATTTAATTATTTCATAAAAGGAACTCAAGAAATGGTTGAACAAGGCATCACGATAGGTCACATTCAGTAGATGGAAGTCCGGACATCCTTGGCGGTTAGACAACTCCGCCGCAATTATCTGTACGTGATTTAACAAAGAAGAATGAGGCTGTACTACATAGTGGAGGTAAGCATAGAAGTCGCGAATACCAAGAAGCTTGTGATTCGATTTTGTCATATACCAGTGATGCCCCAACCCACACGATACTACATAAGACGGAAGAAGTGGAACCTGTGGGAGCCCCGGAGCCGCAGCATACATAATACATGAACGCCCGGCTGGCAGACCGAACTTGGCAGACTACCTCTTGCGCAAGTAAATGACAGCTGTCATAGGATTAGCCTGCGTATCGCCAGAGGAAATATTACGTGTGCATAATTGGCTAACTGACCTTGACGAATTAAATCCCCAGCCTTGTGGAAGCAGATCCTGTTGGCTTCCGCATCTCGAACCTGCTCAAAAGTTAGTGATTGGGTGACTAGTGTTAGATCCGGAGCTAGAAGGAATTACCGCGTCGCCAATGGAAGTATCGAACTTCGCGCCAGTATGTGAGTCGGTTGCTGGGACTCGTAGCTTGTCAAGAGAACTTTGTTCTGCCTGGGGCAATGTTGCAAGGAACGCCATAAAAGCTTCCACGGCGTGCCGCGAGGGGATGGATTCGGCAGTCTGGTCCTCCAGTAAAACTGTCTGTAATTTATCTAGTTGCTCAATGGTTTTCGGTCGCACCCCTAGCTTGAGCTTATTTTGTTCAATCTCCATCGCTGCTAAGCTCTTGCCTAGAGGATGTTGAACAATAGCCTTTATGTCATCGGTTGTGAACATCTGCTTCGATATCGGATTCCTCATTACACCACCATTACTTTTTATTGACTGCACGAGCTCGTCAATATCCCACGCATAGCCGTCTTCTGTAACGTAAAAGTTCTCGCGGGGAATATCAGAGACAAGATCTCCAAGCATGGTCGTGTCCCCTGAGATATACTTTCGCCGCCATACCTCATGCTCTATGTGCATTAAAGCAGTCGAAACTATAGGCTTCATCTTCTCCGGCACAACATTAGCAAGAGACTGAACTCGCGTCACCAAATTTTCTCGAATTCCATCATTGTCCAGCTCCAGAGAAGCATTTATTGGAGAGCTAAGCCATCGAGCCATATCCTCCAGGTCTTGGAATGCAATATCTCCCGCTTCTTTTGGCTTTGATTGCATAGATCTAGCAACTGATTTCACACTTCCAGGTTGCTTGGCTCGAACAACACTGCTAATTCGACCATCGGAAATTGCAACTAAATCTGGAATGTGTTTTTCGAAGCGTGCCGAGACCTTGCGGTCTTTCTTTGTATCTAGAATAAACAAGGACCCGAAGAGACTGAGAAATCCCGATGTAGCGCCAGAAGACGGCTTTTCAATTTGCTGGGTAAGATTACGAAGCTGCGTTGTCTCGTGTAACAAAGCTTTGGCACGCTCTAGTAGTGATTCGTAGCCTTGAAGTAATTTGATCTTCCCTAAGTGTTTGTCGTCCGGAAGCCTACAGCATGTTTGAGTTAGCTTAATATTTATAACAACTTGACACCAACAACCATGAATCATTTGCTCTGATCCTTGAGCTTCAGGCAAGATGCTTTGTCTCGACCTATCAAAGACAAAAAATGCAGAAATTTGAGCCTATTGACCTGAAACAGAGCACGAATATCCTTTTTATGTTCAACACAAAAGTGATGCTCATAGCGCGTTGTCTTAAGTATGCTTCTATTGATCGGGGCCATCATTATCTTCCAAGAACAAGTAAATTCCAACACTTTGCATCAGACTAAACAGTTCACCAAGAAATCGTCTACTTACTTAGTTGAATGAACTCGAGTTGCATACAGTTCAGAATCTCGCTTTCGTGGAGACGATGTCGTGGAATACACTGGTGGAGGGGACCGTGAACGCTGGGCAGACTTTCTGATATTCCTAAGCGTAGCAACTAGAGATTTCACCTCGGGGTCTCGCGGTGCAAGTTGCGACAAAGCAGCTGCAGACTCTTGAGCTGCATCCATCCAGCCAGTCGCCATGTAGTGGTTTATCAAGAGCTTCCGTGCTTCGATTCCCGGAGGATGGCGTTCGATCTCCTCGAAGAGTTCACTTAAAAGTGACATGTCCGGCTCAGCTTCCGCGAGGGATGGCGCTGCTGTTGCTTGGCGTGTGACTCTGGACATTTTGAGACGAAACAGTGTAATGGTTAGCCTGTGTTTGTGGTTGTTATCTTATGTTATATGTGTATTATTGATCTCAAGAAGCTTGAAAGGGTTGGATATTTCTCGGTGAGGCTGGCTGCCATAGGCTTGCCTGGTACCTTAAAAGTCCCAGCACCTTAATTTATACTAGCCTCTGAAATAAAAGCAACTCGAATCAAAGCGTGTCGTAATACATGACTTTAGCGTTTCGACATGGAATAAGGCTGTGAAGTGCCAAATTAGGCACCCCAATTAGGGGCAGTGTTGGTTTTGGGCTGAGTCTGGTGTCTGCCAAGCGTGAGTTCCTGAGTTAGCCTACCGTTTTTGAGGATGACATTTACATCATGTGTTAACCTTCGAAATGGGTTATGGACTATGGATGGTCAGCAGGATAGAGACTGTTGCAAGTAGTGTCCTTCTCATCTAGCTTTGTACCGCGTTACCCAATATACGCTGCTGTTCGATATTCCTCGTCTCTTTCCCAAAACGCTCACTTTGAAGATAAGATAAGTATCAGTTCAATGATATCATTCGTCGCTTGCGGTTTCTTCCACCCCCTGTCATCTCTCCACATTCATTGTCAAATAGGAATAAGACCAATCCTTTCGGTGAAGACGGACCTGCTCTCCACTACTTCCAATACTGGGTGAAATGGATTGATCTGAGCTTCTGCGAGTCATCTCCTCTTCTAGCAGCAAGAGCTCGGACTAGAGCGTCTTTGACAGGGAAAACAGTCTCGAATCCAAGTTTATCTGCATGCTGCAACATCTTCTCGGCCCATACATCTGCACTGAGAGAAAGATCTTGGTAATCTACAGGGTAGTCTGCTGGACAAAGTGATCGATCTATCATATTGATCATTATGCTAGGCATTGCCGTATCCTCTTTTTGCTGCAAAGTTGTAATAAACTGAAAAGCTGTTGCCAGAGAGACTCGTACAACATCCATGCCCTGGCAATCGCTCCTCTTAAGTTCGAATGCTTGTTCTTTAATGTGTTCGAAGGTTATTGGAGCACTCAAATGAGCTTCATCTCCTGTCCTGATCATCAACACACTTTGTACTTGAGAATACTCGTCCAGGCTGACGCATCCATTTTCGTCTTCTTCTATACTTTCGTCCTCCTCGTCATAGATGAGAATGACAGCTCTGACTAGCGGAAGTAGTTTGTGAGTCTTGGAAGTCAATTGCGAACCTGGAGAAAGGCTCTGTGCTCGGTCTTGCTCCTCGAGGAATTTGGATGCCTGGTCGCAGAGTATCTTATGAGCTTGAACAATTTCCGCAGCTGCTTGCGGACCATTCGAAGTGACGTGAACTGGAGTTGCAAAAAACCGACCAAATTCGAAATCCGGTTCGTTGTTGTAATGGAGGAACCAATCTTTATAGATGCAACCAAAGACTATGTAAGGGAGAGAAACGTATTTCTGGCCCAACGGAGCAATGTAGAGCGCGGTAGCTTTATTGTACAAGCGACGAAGCTGAGCATGGTTTGGGTCCGGAGTAGCTTGATCCAATGTAATCATATAACCCGAATCTAACCATGAAAGCTTGGTATTCCTTCGGAAAGTTAAATCTCGTCGTTCGAATTTCCAATACTCTTCTAGTTGATATCTGATCTCGCGCCTCAGCTCGTCATCAATTACTAAAGACACGTTGAGATCAAGTAGACTTTCATGTACAGGTGGCCTGTTTGCCAGTGACATGTTTTCCATATCAATATCGGGATGTAATAGTATCCTTGATGAACAAGGAAGAAGAAGAAGAAGAAGAGAGTGGTAACTAAATGGACGTCTGTAAGGTAGGGTCGGTCTTCTGACTGGAAGAAGTATGGTGAGTGAGTGGTTAGTAGTAGTAGTAGTAGTAGTAGTAGTAGTAGTAGTAGTAGTAGTAGTAGTGGAACAACACTCACACTCAAAAACTCAGTTACAAACCATGACCCGTTCCTTCTTTCCATCATTAGGGCAACCACCAACCACACTTACATCTTCTACATCATCCCCGCCTGATACCCAGAAAACACTCGGGGACTGTCTCGTTCACATTCACATCACGAAAAAAATATGCCATGCGTATGTTCAATGCGAAAATGCGTTAATCAATCTAGCTAGATAGACTAGAAGAAAGCAGATTCAACCCTCCACATCACAAATGAAATCCTTGTGCACCGCAAGGCCAATCACTGGGAACAATTCCATGCCTCCCGGATGTTTACATGAAGCAGAATCTTGAGAGAAGATAAATTTACCATGCAGCATTATTTCCCCAGGACTTATTATTCCAGCCACTGGCAGCAGGCACAAACGGGGTGGGTGCTTGGACTGGTGTAACAGGAGTTGGCCGGAAAGGAGCTACAATGGGAGTAAATGAAGCTTGGGCAACTGGTGCAAGACCCCGTCCAACAGGTACGGGTGCGGCCTCAAGCGCGACAGGAGCGACAGGAGCAATAGGAGAAATAGGAGCAATAGGAGCAATAGGAGCAATAGGAGCAACAGTAGCAGCTGGAGCACCCCATCCTCCACCACTAGCACCCCATCCATTACCTCCGCTTGTTGCCTCCGCTCCACCTTCATCAGCGTCATCTAGAGAAGTATCAGTGCGATGCGTTTCAGGAAATGGGAGCATTGTTACTTACCGTCTGAATCAGCATCGAACTTCAACTGAGCAATATCACCAGCATCGGTTCCATCGGCAGCAAAGCCCTCAGGAACGTGCTGCTCCAGGAAGTCTGGGATTTTCTGGCGAGTCTCTAACAAGGTCATAACTAGTTGGGGGCCAAGCTCTTCATCACGTTCGTTGAAAAAGGAGGTTGCAAGACCAGTGTTGCCAATACGTCCAGTGCGACCGATACGATGCGTGTACTCCTCAATGCCGCCATATTGAACTGATGGCAGATCGAAATTGATGACGTGCATGATGCTTGGAACATCAAGTCCACGCGCAGAAACACCAGTTGCAATTAGGATCGGCATCTTCCCAGCTCGGAAAGCACGAATGCAATCCTCACGCTCACGCTGGGTGCGATCGGAATGAATTGACACACAAGGGAAACCCTTGTTGAACAGCAAGTCGTCGATCCTATTGAGTCAGCTAATGATTCTGTTTTTGGTAAGAGGCAATGGACTTACTCATCGGCTGTACGCTTCGAGTTGACGAAAATGATACAGCGCGCGGGAGGAGTGGCAAGTAACAAATCTTCAAGGGCCTTGCGCTTCTGAGAAGCAGCCACAAACACGATGTCTTGGGTAATGTTAGAATGACTGCTGCCAGCACGACCAACGCGAAAACGGACGTGATCATGAGCAAGATGATCTTTTGCCAAATCACGAGCGATCTTAGGGAAGGTGGCCGAGAACATTAGGTAATTGATGTTACCCTCTTCCTGATCTAAAGAATAGCAATGTCAGCATCAGACCGATGATTCAGAGAGTCTATACTCATCAGAACAATGGAATGTACACTTACCACCACCAGACATGATAACGTTAAGTTCTTCGGCCCAGTCAGATTGCAGCATCTCATCGGCCTCATCAATGACCATATACTTGAGACGCTTGAGAGTCAAGATTTGGGGTCGGCTGATGAAATCACGGAGACGGCCCGGGGTTCCGATGAGAACATCACAGCCCATAGCAAGTTGATCGATCTGATAAATTCCAAGTCAGTGATATGTTCATTGTGATCTAATTTGCGAAATTGCGAGAAGGTTCAAAACATACCTGATCACGAATAGGACCGCCGCCATAAATAACAGCGGGTCGAAGCATAGATCGATAGCAAAAGCGCCGAGCCTCATTGAATATTTGAGTGGCTAGCTCACGGCTGGGGCAGACGATCAATACAAGGGGCTCTGCTCGAACTGGAGGAGTGATTCCTTTCTGAAATGTAGCAGGGTTTGGACGAGGAGCAGTCAGCTTCTTTGCTTTACCCATTAACTTAGACAGAATAGGAATCAAGAAAGCAGCTGTCTTTCCAGAGCCAGTTTGTGCACAAGCAACGATGTCATGACCCTTATTGATCGCCGGAAGCGTATATTGCTGAATTGGAGTTGGAACATCATATCCAGCAAGCTTGATGTTCTCCAATATAACTGGATGAAGTCCAGTGTCCTCAAACTTGCGAATGGGCTTGATACGGATAGCGCCTTCTTGCGTGACATTGATACATGCAATTCTGTGAAAGAACTGTTATCTCGCATGCACGTAGATCACCGATCAAAGAACTTACTTTGCGTAATCAATTCCTTTGACCGTGCGGTCACTACCACCGAAGAGCTGTATTTCAAGTGCAGGAAACTTCGGACCAACATCACCATACTCATCATCCCATTTGTAGACTTCAGCGTTACCAGCCCAATCTCCCACCTCAATTCCGTTAGCTTCAAAGGTAGCCTTGCTTTCATCAATCTCCTTCGCAGACTTGTTGTAAACGTCATAATTGTATGCAGACTTCTCAATCCAGCCAAAAGATTGAGGATCAGCTGGATTAGGGGCGCTAGGAGCCTGAGCAACGGCAGCTTGGTTGCTGGAGGGTGAAACTTCAGGAAGGGCCGTAGCCATCTCTTCCCATCCCGCCATAACGATTCGTTCTATTCAGAGAAGTTAGAAAATAGTTTGATGCAATACCAGACCCTTCTGGCAAAGGTAAAGGTCAGATAATAGACGAGAGCAGTAACAAAGTTGGAAAATGAGTCGGGTGAGTGAACAAAGAGGTGAGCCTCGTTTTCAAATTGAAAATCAGCGGTAGCCGACCGAAAACATAAAATGGTAGGGTGCTGCGGAGGAGGGGTGGATGCTTACCTCAAGAGAAATCGAAAACTCCTGGGTGCTTTGTACTATCCTCCGAGAGAAGTTAGCAGAAGCCTGATTGACGCTTTATGCAACGGTAGATGTAGAGGGAGATATGCCTAGAGAGAAGGGGCTTATACAGTGTTGAGCGAGAACTGCACTTGGTTAATGGTAAGTGGAAGTGCAAAATGTGCGAGGGGAAAGGTCAAGCATAAGAAACTCAATTCGGTCAAGGTAGAGACTTACAATTCCCTTCAGCAAAAGAGGTTCGAGGATCTGGTCCAAGTAGAGATTGATATATCAGATTCCTAGATCTAATCTTGTTTGTTGGTAAAGTAGGAAGTCAAATAAGAGAGAGGGGGAAGTTATATAGTGTTGAAGAGCTGGGGGAAAGCTTGGCATATTGCTAGGTTCTTGAAACTTCTATTGGTTGAAGACGAGGCTGTCCTGTCCTATTCATTTCCAAATTAATAAGGAAGGCAAGAACGAGGATGGTTGAGCATAATAGAATAGAAAAAGACTTCAGGAAGGTGGATGAGTAAGACTAATAATAGAAAGGCGGTATATGAAGTATTACTATTTGTTGTAGGAGAAGATTCACAATAGAAGAAGAGACTTTTCAAACATCTCATGTCATTTTGTACCCAGCTTGAATATTTTACAGGCAACACAGAGTGATTTTGTGTAGTATAGAAATGATACTGATATCGTCCTGATATCACAACAAAGACAAATACTCTCTAGCTATCACTTAGAGACGATGGAGGGAATGGCAAGCATAGGCATCAGCCTGTTGGGACATAAAATCATTGTAGGAGAAAGCAATTTATCAATTATTCTCCAAGGCAAAAAGACTTTCCGGGAAATGCAACGGTGTGCGGATGATAATCATAGCAGAGCATTACTTCCTCGGCGCGAGCCATCGCAGAGACCTCCGAGAAATTCACAACTCGCAAGACTGCCCATATGTGCGCTGATGCGGGAGAATAGAGATAGCTTCTCGCAGAGCCATTCTCTACTTCCTTGTGCAGCATAGTTGTCTCGCGTACAAGGAGCACCATAGGAGAGGGAGAGCATGGCACCACGAGGACTGCTCGATGCAGAAACTTCTGACTTGGGCTTGAGCTGTCACTGGGAACGGGGGATTGATGCAATATCCTAATCCTAAAAAGCAAAGAAGATGATATAGACTAAAATTATGTGGACAGCAGGACGATGGCCAACTCACCTTTCCCCTTGGGAACACGCTCCTCGTGTCACTCATCCACAAGTTCCACCTGCTGATTACGAGTTGCAATCATAAAGAATATGATTTCTAAGAGAAAGACTGATATAATGGGAACACTCTAGCTTTGCTGCCAGCAGAGAAGGAGACAAACAGCGAAAAACAGCGAGCAGCACTTAGGTTGCACCAGCTTCCATCAACACAAAGGAAAAACCACCAACCTCCACTGTGCTCAAGCTTTTTTTCCATATCACTCGACATCAAATCCAGAAACAAGCAGCATAAAAACAAAGAAAACATTGTTAATCCGCAAGATAGGATCATGGTTTTGGGGTGAGAATAAGCATCACTTGAGGTTCAATTGGGCTTCGGCACAGACCATCCTGCACAAGTTGGCACTCACCTCCGCAACATCCAATCAGATAGTAGAGAACTGTTTATTGTTACCATTAATGCCATTTGGTGTGATGCTGGCTCTGGATGTGATTCAATCGCTAACTCTGTCATGTTATTGAGTGAGTGTAAAGTCCTACTTCTCAAAGGAGAGAATTGCAAGATTTACTTACGCCACAGTAACCTCTTCTTTAGCACTTCCTATAAATGCGAATAGGGAGCTCTCAGAAAACTAAAAAAGAAGCATTCACTTGAAACATTCAATCAGAGCTGTGATTTGAATCAAGCTAGGAGGGTAAAAAAAGAAAAACAGCCGGCCACCAGTAAAGTTGTAACATATGAATTCAAAACAATGCCATCTTATTTCCAAAGCCGATTATGCAGCATCTAAATTCTAGTGGCATAATGTACAAAACGTAACCAGATTGAGTAGTGTCTATTCCCCGCCACGCCATTCTATCCTTCAAAAACATTATGCTGCAAATCAACGCCGAATTGGTCTTTCGCAATATATCTCATCTGCTTCTCCATATCATCCTCCATCCCCTCTCCCAGCCCAAACCACTGTCTGACCTTGCTAGTCCAAAACACCAAATCCGAGCTCAGCATCACAAACTTGAACAGCAAATGCCGCCATCCGTTCAGGAGTCGCTCGCTAAAAGACAGATCTCTAGCATCAACGAGACTGCGGCTTGCCCACGTACCAGTCATTTTGATGCGGTTCACGGGGCTGCCGAGGAATTGGTTGTTTCCTTGAACAATTCGCATGTTACGTCCAATGAAGAGCAGTTCTCGGGGAAAGTTCTCTTCTTCAGAGAGCACATCACGGATACCCTGGCGCATGCGTTCTTGTACCTCATAGTGTCTCTCGGATGGTGTTTTACCTTTTAGCTCGTCTGTGATGCGGTTTTTCGTTGTGCCATCACCGCCCTCGTAAGGTTTCATCAGCGTAGCGCTAGCGAAGAGATCAGGTGCTTTAACACCCCATGCGCTGGTGATTGTAGATAAGGTAGCATTGTCGAATGTCATGATTGCTTTCCAGAATTGACAGTACTCGTGACGGAACTTAGGAGTCATGTTAATATATAGGCCGTGGTCAATAAGGACGAGTTCTGGTTCTCCGTTTGGTTTTCGGCGAATGAAAATATTGCCTGGGTGTGGATCGCAGTGCACAACTCCCCAGAGAAACATTTGGGCAGAAAATAGATCAACCATAGTAGTCATTATTGTTTTCAATGACAAGCCAAGTCCGCCTTTGCCGTTACGACCACGCCATTCATCTCTGTCAGGCTTTAGTAGATTTGCTTCACCACCCACTGCTAAGTATTTAGGCTGTGGGAGTGGTGTGCCGTTAGCCCCTGGTGAGCCTTTTCCTCTGCCACCACGCCATGGTGCACTGAGTGCTTCTTTATCAGTGAGACGAACTCCCTCAATCCACTCCGTAGTCATAACTCGCTTCGACGAGAGAGCTCTGTCAACTTTAGGTATGTAAACTCGGTCACGAAGACGAGGTTCACCAGCCACAAGTCTTTCCATGGTGTCTGAGTTGTTAGCTTCATTGACGAAGTCTGTCTCTAACAGGAGGCGCTCGGAGATGTAGGGCACAAGGTTATAGAGTGGAAGATCGAACCACCTAAAGAAATGATACATTAGTAAATTGAGTCTGAACACAAGATTTCTGCCCATCCAATCTGCTGAATGATTATTTGCGAACGGGGGCTCAAGAGCCGATTCGCAGCAAATCGTCGCGAAAACAATAACCATACATGATTTAGTTTGAGTTCACTTACCAAGTATAGATCTTCATCACAACCCTACAATTCATATCAGTTCCATTAATAAAACTTCAGTAGGGAACTCACCTAAATGACCAGAGATCTGCACCCACTTGTGAAGCAATCTCACGCTTTTGAACCTTGATAGCAACTTCTCTTCCATCCGCCAATCTAGCCCAGTGCACCTGTGCCACCGACGCCGAAGCTCTGGCCCTTGTCTCCATTACACCTTTCCCCGGCTCACCAGCAAAGCTGACACCAAAGACTTCTTGGGGTGATCGCCCGCCAAAATCTTCCTTGATAACCTTTTCTACATCGCTCCATGAATTCTGCGGCGCGTCATCAAACATCCTGGCGAACATCTTCTGGAATTCTGGCGGCAAGACCGCGCTCTGCATAGCAATCGCCTGTCCAATCTTCAAGTATAGCCCTCCATTCTGATGTAACAAATCGAACATTCGCTGAGCGCTTCTTCTGTGCAGGTCACCAATTGTTCCACCGAAGAAGGGTTCGGGCCGAAAGTTGAGTTTGTAGTCCAGAGCAACCAAAAGACCGGTCTTAAATGTACGCGCTGATCTTGTCAAAGAAGAAGCATATAATTGGGAGTCTATGAGGTAAATTCCTCCTCCTAGTATGCCAATGTATAAAAGTCGTCTGCCCCATTTCAAGGTCCGGGGATAGAGCTTTGCTGGCTTTGCTCTCCCTAGGGACTCGGGTGTTGGAGGAACGAAGGCTTGGAATTGCGACTGTATGGCGCGTCGACTGGGAGTCGTGTGTCCATTTCTTCTCAGATTCGCCGGTATGAACGAAGGTCTAGATCGAAGTGAGGTATGTATGGAGTGGCGGGACAGTAATTGAAAAGACTGTCGCTTTAAGGAAAGAGTATATGGTGAACTAATCTGTCGCTTAATACATTGCAAAGAGGATCCTGCCATAGGCAATGGCATAATTACAAGAGAAATGCAGTATTATAAATTTTTCATCGTGGATGTCAAGATGATAGACATCATGATGGGTGTTTATCGCATAAGCCGAGAACTGTTATCTTAACCCCGAAAGCGGATTTACGGGAATGTACTGTACAAGCATCACACTTCCCGGTACATCACGGACATGGGCTAACTGATATCCGACTTGGCACTTAAATGCCCGAAACTCATATATCTTATAAGCTATATGCCTCCAGACTTTACATTAGACATTGATTCTGTCAATAGGGTCATACTCCAATACGATTTTGGTTAGGCTGGATTGGCAGTCATTTGAAGAAGTTCCATGAGGTGTAATACGAATTCAGACCAGCTCTATAAACTACACATTCGCATATTCATGAGCAAGCAGTGCACTGGGGGTGAGATGATTTGTCCAGAATAACCATTGTTTGTCTCAGCGCATTCATAGTTCATACATAACTCCCTCTTCTCACCGGCCAGCATCCTCTCACGTCATAACACAGTATAGATGTAGCCTTGTTTCGACGTTGTTTTCATCTCCACCCTCGGCCTCTTTCCTCGTGTGATATCGTTTCCTCAGGAGGCGGAGGTGGAGGTGGAGGTACAGGTTCGATGGTTTCATCTTTAATCTCCTCTGCTCTGAAGTTTTTCGGCCTTCACGCAAAATGGTCAGCTTTACTTGTAAGAGAAGTCAGAAATCGAACTCACATTTTCACACAGTATCGCTGAGTATGTTGTTCCGAACCTTGGGGTTGAGATCGTGATGTGATACTGAGAAAAGATGCAATAACTCTGCAATTGCTCACTTTTGGTGGACACGGCCGTCATTATAAGATGCCTTTCCGCAAAGGCAAGTCTGCCCTAGTATGACGAGGCAGACTGATCGGCTTTGTTTGTCAGGCATAATTAATTTATGCATTGCGGCCTAAACACGGGCAGCTGTTAGCAGCACCATTGAGCAGCAACGCCCTCCATAGCCACTTAGCTAATGTAAAGACAGTTGTTTCCCTTGGTGTTCACAGTATTGTGAAAGTGAGTCCGCGATTCACTCTCTGCGGCTGTGGTCCTAGCTTATACCGTATCATATCGCAATTTTCATATAGCACTGACGGCTTTTCCCAAAGCCTGCGTTACAGTATGACGCCAGCATCACGCAATACAAGCAGTTCAGGGGTCGGGTTACCTCTTGCTGAGATTGGAATTCCACGGGAGAAAGCTTATGAAAGAGCTTGGAAATATGTTGGGTACAGAGGCTATACACGATTTATAAGTAGCCATAGGAATTTCTTTTTTGTGAGACAGTACCGAGCCTTGAATGCACGAGCTATTCTCGCAATGCAAGACTATATCTTAGAGTTGGAGGAGAAGCTTAATAAGCTAGATAAAGACATGAGCCAGGTGACTGCAAGCGATAAGGTGCACAACGGTTCTTTCCGCCAGGAATCTTCGCGGGACAGGTTGGACTTGATTTGGGAAATCCAACGGCGGCTGAAAGACTATAGTACGCTCTATCTTACGCTCTCCGCTTACCGCGATGCTAACTTCGAAGATGACTTTATCAACAGCTATTCTCAAATTGCAACACGGCCTGGCGTCTCTACGAGAGATGTCGAGAGCGTGGAGAACTGGAGAAAGTCTTGGCCCAACGCTATCAAAGATGAGGAAATGGGCTATGTTCAACAGCCCGACGATCTCGTTTATATCATACCAAAGGAAACTGGATACCTTAATCCCAAGTTCAAAGACTTTGCAGTCACTGGACGCCCGTGGTTTCGAAGATATCCCAAAGGAGACATGCAAGCCAGCTCAATGGTGAATGTACTTCTACATGATGAGGACCGTGCCGAATCATATTTCATGCGGTTCACCTTGATCCTTGGTTTATTAATGCTCATCGCTCCACTTTGGATACTCGAATTTGTGCTGGGGCCGCTACAGAGGCTTGGCATCATAACATCCTTTGTTCTTCTCTTCTACTTGTTTCTATCTCTTGTAACATCAGCCAAGCCATTCGAGAGCTTAGCTGCTACTGCAGGGTATGAGATTTATTTATCCTCAACTTATCTGAAATGAAAATCCAAAATTAAGAAAATGAGTGAACAAACTAACTGATTTAGGTATTCTGCTGTACTAATAGTTTTCTTGCAGAATAACCCCGTAGATAGCACACATTAGAGATCACCCACAAAAAAATTCAACGCCCAGAGAAGATTGCAGTTGTCTAGGGGTCTTGATCTGACATACAAACTAATGCATGATTCGAGTTAACAGCGAGTAAAACTTACCATTCACTTGCAACTCAGCTATTTAAGATCCTCATCTTGTAGGAATATTCCAGTGTTGAGCCTCACTTTATTATACGCGGCATGAAATAGGCAAATAGGAGTGTTGTGTCGTAGATATCCACAACAGTATTCGAACCAAAACCAAAAATATTCTTGGGGTTAAATAAGGCCATGCCAGGGACCTCTACTCACCGTATGGGACAAAAGGAGAGGTTCCTCGGTGCGTAAACGTTTGATGAGGTTCTTGTATTGTGATAAGTCTGAGGAAAGAATCCCTCCGTAGGGAGAGATCTATGGGCCGCGGTGCCTGAGGCCACAACACATTTGGTCATTTGGAATGACAGTAGGTGATGTCAAGCAGGTTTGAAACTGCATCATCTGAATTATGCTCATGTTTTCATAACTTATAAGTCTTATTTGGGGATCTCAACTGGCACAGGTTCAAACCCGACCCCAAAGATGTAACAGCTGACGATAAGGAGTATCTGATCCACATTATCATAAGACAGCTAGCTCACTTTGGTCCTGTTCCCAAGTCTTATATAGATCTCATTCCGAGAGATGATGGTGACAGATGGTCAATACTAGCTTCAGCTACTCAATACATCAAGGACAACCAGAAGCAAAGGCCGTTTAAATTAATCGAGGATGACTGTCTGACAGAGGAGGATAGGGAGTTTCTATTAAAGGTAATGAAGTTGGACCCGAGAGATCGTCCAACTGCGAAGCAGTTGTTCCAGGATAAGTGGTTCAGCGGTGTGCCATAGGCGATCATATTATTCCTTTAATATATATTTGATTTTGTTTCTGCTATGTTGCGACGTGATTATGGCTACGTCTTCGTCTTCGTCTCTAGGCACATAATTCCACACAGTTGACCAACCAATAAGGTAACGATTTCCTCATAAATTTGGGCGCTACATTAAGTTCGCAATGGGCCATCCGAGGGCCATTTATTAGTTCATCGATACATCAAGCTAGACGTAGATCCTACCATTCGGGAACATATTGCAATTATGTAACAGATGTTGGAGCAGATGGAAACAGACTTGGCAAAATTACCACGTTTGGGAAGCTATGATGAAGTTCAGAAGTCATAGAGAGGGGTGGGATGAGGCGGCGAGATGGTGAGGAGGTGGGAAGGGCCAAGACCAAGGCTCTCATCACTAGCACAGTAGGAGTAGCCAAAGAATAAAGGCGCACATTTAGAGGCCCGGAGTTAAATACATGGCTTGTAGTTACGATGTAAAGATTTGAGCAGCAGTAAGAAAATTCGCGTTTTTAAAGCATATACCAAATGATTGTAAGCTAAAGCCAGTTCAGATTCAACGATTCATAAGTGAATGGTTTTATATCTGCAGAATCTATCCTCTCCCGATCTTATCCATTATGCCTCCTATAGTCATTAATACACATATCAGTTGTCTATAGATGTACTTACAAGTATGGAAACTTTATGGATTTACACAGTCAGATCTTCCACATTTTGTCTTAACTCTGGAAGACCCAAGCGTCTCAACTTTAACAATATGACCCTCTTTGCCTAGATCAGGACAGGAGTTGAACAAAACATCCTGCTCAATACGATCGCCACATATATAGATCGTTGTGGAATGCAACTTGTTGCACATACTATGAGGTGATTGTCACAGATTGTTGATTGTTATAAGGTTTTACAATGAGACTTACACTTGGAAATTAATAATTTTCTATTTGTAGATTGGATATAGTGTTTGAGTTTCGAGTTGTGGAGGATATCGAACAGAATGTGGTTTTCATATTATGCTTAAAAGCTATGGAGAGGCGATGCCTGTGCTAAAGAAACTTCGACTAGTTATTGAACGCATCTGATTGTTAGTGAGCTCCAAGGCATGGGGTGGTTAGAGAGCTCATGCACCTCCAGCTCCAACGACCCATGCTTGGAGTTGAAGCTGCATCAACTTCAATAAAACGGAAACTTGGCAACAGCAACACAAATAGAAGGGAAAACGTCCAAACTGCATGAATGATACTGAACTAAGAGTATGTACTTAGAGGATACCATATCTAGCTCGCTTGAGGAACTTGAGGAGATTCTAAGGAGGGAGGACAAAGCGCTCTTTCTTCAATTCATCCGTAAGATGTTACTATGGGTTCCTGAAGAGCGAATGTCAGCATTTGACCTTCTGGATGATCCGTGGTTGAACTCTTAGCTTGTGACGAGCTTGTTTCGGGAGCTTGGCTTCAGCTAGAATAATATTATAGACTGTATAGATTGACCGAAACCCCAGCTCTTTAAGAAAAGAAAATGAGCATGATGCAAGGATACACTAGTATTACATATACAGAAAAGTCTCAGGTAGCGTAAATTAAGCATGGTGATTCAGCTATCTTTGCCCCTCGTGGAACTCTTGGAATTTGTACCTTCTCCTGGGAAGATCACTGTTAGGTAAGCTTATTTGTCTGATAGTGGAAGGAAGGCGAGTATTGCGTGTTACGAGGATTTTTGGATGCAACAGGTGAAACCTCTCTCTAGGGTGTTAGACAGGGATTTAGAAACTGTTTACCACAATTTCTCTATCACGATGTCAACGTCGCTCACAAGCCCCCATCATGGCATAGTTGCAAACTCGTACCTCTCCATCAGTCGTCTGCTGATAATAAGGCACAACACACTCTATATCAGTGATGCCTCATAACCACGTATTAAGTAAGATTCATAAGTATTTACATGAATTTGGCCGCTGAGGAGTTGATCGGACTGGACGGGGAGAACCCATTCTCCCAGGTTCTCAGCGACTTGTCATTCCATCAGAATTGCGCTTAGCCAGAGCAACAACCACTCCAGCCAGAACGTGACTTCATTAGCGCGTGTCATGTGGATAGCGGTAGCCGCGCGCGAAAGCTGCTTCTTGTTTCAATATATATCTTCACTATTAAGATAAGCTGGTGGTCTATCTTACACCTAATGATTGTGCGCAAACGATGTTGTCAACACGTGCGGCTATTTAACTTACGTTCGCCGCACATTCCATCAAGGCCAATAATGAGCTCCTCTCGACGTCCAGAAATCCTACCTGCTGACGTCCTGGTCGAGGAGGAGCGAGTCCCCGGCTATCGACCTGAATTCTACTATCCTGAAAACCCCGGAGAAGTTCTCGATGATCGATATAAGATCCTAACAAAGGTCGGATGGGGCACAGCTCCTACTGTATGGCTTGCGGAGGACTTGGAAAGGTATCATATTACTCAAACGCTCCCAAATCAAGTGCTAATCCATGACGTTTTGGAAGAAAGCCTTTCCAGCATGTGACTCTCAAAATTTCCACGTCTAATCCCGACCATGGTGATACCATTCTTCATGAACTTGAAATCAATAAGATCCTCACAAAAGACCCTTCGCTTACCGGCTTTGCGTTTGTCAGGGCTGCGTTTGATGACTTTGTAGCTACTAGACCTACTGGAGCAGCTCATTTATGTTTGGTTTTCGAGGCTATGCGAGAGCCATTGAGTCAATTCCAACACCGTCTCGTTGGTGATAGTATTCCACCTCAGCTTGTTAAAGTATACGTCGATTTCATATTGCAAGGGCTGGACTATCTCCATTCTGAATGCCATATCATACATACAGGTCTGTTCTTGACATTCGTATACGTTGATTAGCCAATTCTAAATGGCTCTTTAGATCTCAAGGCAGACAACATTATGATGTCTTTCGAGGATCCTAGCGTGGTCGATGAGTATGTGAACGCTCAAAATGATCATCCAATGCCTCAGAAAACTGTTGGCGATCGGAACATATACCTATCGCACAACAATTTTGGTGCCTTGAAGTCATACTGGATGCTGCCAAAGATTGCTGATTTTGGTCTGGCACACCATGCAGATGGAGAGAAGCCCCTCCGCCATCCGATCCAGCCACCTCTCTACCACGCTCCAGAGGTTTTACTAGGGGTTTCGTGGTCCTATAGCGCTGACATCTGGAATTTGGGTGTCTTCGTGAGTATCTCGCGTCGCATCAGCTGCATAGAATGATGGCTGATGAGCGCATTTACAGCTATTTGAGCTATTAGAAGATAAGGAGCTCTTCGTCCACCTCAAGTCGCAAAAGGGCGTGTATACCGCCCAGGCACATATTGCTGAGATGATCGCAATTCTTGGACCACCGCCACAAAAGCTCATTGATGAAGAGAGACAATGGCGTGACATTCCTTGGGAACGATCATTTCCTAGTCCAAGCGGGACTTGGTGTACTACTGCTCGTGAATACTATGGTGGACCATTTTTCGACTCAAAAGGCAGGTCAAAATACTATACACCTGCTTTCGGAGTGTAGTTCTGATCTCTATAACAGGCTACTTCACCCACCCTGAAATAATTCCTGCAAAAATCATACTCGATGATTGCATTTCATGTATGGCGGGAGAAGAAAAGGCACTATTTCTCAATTTTGTCAGGAAAATGCTGCACTGGTTGCCAGAGGATAGGGAGACTGCAAAAGAGCTTCGCAACGACCCTTAGCTACAATCGGGACTAGAGTAGGATGACGATGAGAAAAGAAGGTGTGTTCGTTCGGGAAGTCACAGGCCTGGTGCCGAAGTATTTTGAGTGTGCCGTTAGAATTAAAGCACAGAAGCGTAAGGTTCTCTAATAGAAGTCCGCATCTTATTCTGTGAGGCTACGAGAGTGAGATGACCTGTATATAGCTATGGGGGTTTCGTATTTAGAGGGCCCGAGATTAGTTTGCCATTTACAGCTATTACACGTATTGTTACCAAATTATATCACTCTATCGCATAAAGCTTTCGCATATAGAATGTCTCTGACTCCTACTAACCAGATTTAGATAAGGGAATCTAGAATTATCATCTAGCCAAGACGAAACCTGTAATCTCCGTCCTAAATATTGCTCGCATGCATTTGGTCCGACGAAAGGAAGTCTATGGGGCATTCGGAGAAAAGAAAAGTAGTCTGAATCAATCGCTATATTTTGGAGAAAGATACATTTGTCAAGATATTGATGCGTTTTCTCGGAGAATAGCCCTTTCAAATGCCGCAACAATGCCATCATAGATATCGTTTATGGCTGCAGACGAGCCCTCAGTTCCTGTCCACAATTCTCCATCCTGTACTGGAAACAGGATTTGACGCAAGTCTTCGGCGAGCAGCTTCAAAGAATGGAATTGAGGAAGGAATTCTGACAGGATAACACTTGCGAAATGGTTCTTGCCCATGTCATGAGCCTTCAGCTTTGCGGATTCATCCCACGTTCCCTGATTTCACTGTCGAAGCCTGCTTGTCTTTGGTGGGTTTTCTTGTCCGTTTGAGATCACGGTCCAGAGAAAGACATAGAGGAAGGACTCAAGATTATGTCGATAGGCGTGCCGTCTCTTTTTCAGAATGCCGATTGACATAAAAGGTCGAGTCCCTACCACTTCGCCTGGTGTTCTCGGTCCGGTTTCCAAATCCATTGCTACATCGAGATCTATTAAAATTCCTTTCGGATCATCCACGCGCTGGGGATCCGTGATGATAATGTTATCCGCTGACACGTCTTGGTGGAGGATTTTGGCAACTTGGAAGAGCGACCGATGGGCCCTGACGGCATCTCGAATGACTTGGAGCAATTCCAGGCGGTTTTGAAATCCGCTAAGAGGCCTACCCGCAGGAGAGATGATGACGCAGGTGAATATACGGTCCTCAAATACCTTGCTCGTCTCTTCTGTGTGTTGGATGATGCCACTAGCCTCTGATTCCTCCATGTCGTGCTGCCTTGCCAGAAACCTCCGATATGGCGCAAACTGGGAACCTTGACGAAGGTTTGCTGTGCTCTCTATTGATTTATTATAGTCAAGTGAGACCACACCCCAACAGTTCTTCGCCTTAGCTAGCTGTAGAAGCTCCTCTTCTGGCCGCTTACTCGCTAGACGCCACTTGAACTTGACGACGTAGTCCCATCGCTGGGAGCCTAAACTTTTGGCGCGATAACAAGTAGTTCCTTCGCCGACAATGTCTTCTGAAAGTGCAATAGTTTGATCTTCAAGATAGAGTTTTTGGAGAGAGGGCTCCAAGGCATTGTCGAGCGTGATGCAGCTACCTGCTTCACTATTTTCAATAATAGTGCTTATTCCTAAATCTTTCTCTGTCATGAAGCGATAGTTGAGTACGAGAGAGGAGAAGCGCACGAATTCCTCCTGCCAGTTGAAGGCTTGGGAGCAGTATATGCCGGATCGATCAAAAGTCCATGCTTCCACCAAGGACTTTCGCACGTACAAGCCATGCAGATAGAGGCGAGTAGGCTGATTTATGAAGACTTTTCGCGCGGTCTGGCATAGGCGCAAAAGCCCATCTTGATAATTGATGGAATCGCCAGAACTCATGTAGCCTATGGCTCGAACATCAGGCCATGCAATTTTTGAGCTGGGATCAAGTTTTGCTGGGCGCGTGAGGAACAAATTTGCCTCGCCACTGGAAGTTTCGGTTTGCCATGAGCTGCGAGCCTCTTCGAGTTGGGCTGATGGAAAGCTCGAAAACCATAGGAGTAAGCTATCAGTTGATGGAACAGTTGGTGACTGTAAACCGAGGTCTCTGATTACCCCCGCCGACTTTTCAATCACTTCGTCCCCAAAAATTACAAGTCCGCGGACTGGAGCTTGGATGTAACCATCGATATTGTCGCTAATTTCATCTCGTTCATTCATGTCTCAGAGACAACAACAACAATGTCAGTTGTCTATTGTCGCTGGTGCAATTGAATTCTGGCTGTGTAGACTCAAGCGCTTTGAAGTATTTATTTGGACCAAAATGACTACTGATTCTCAAATGGTTTCATACAGTGTTCCTTTCTAGCCACCCTTCGCGAGAATGCCCAGGTCGTCCTGACTCAGCCCCACTGGCCCTGGGCGCCTCGGTTGGAAATCCCAATTACACCAACAATATCTATTTGCAGTCTGTTGCATCTCAGGTAGGCAACTTTTGACCATCTTCACTAAATCATCACACTCAGATACCTTCTACTCAAATATCTTTAGTCATTTCTCACTTTGCCCCTTCTTATAATTACAAACAGCTCAGAGAGTTTGCAAAATAACTATCCATACCCCGAATTGCCCTGCTATCAGGTTAGGAATTGTCCTTACCTCCGGCCCTCTTCGCTCCCTTCGGCCGATAACATCACCTTCTTCGACACATCTTTCTTTGCCAATGGCCACAGGCGCCTACCAACTCCAGCTGAGGTTCGGCTTGCGGCGGGACCGCAAACAAAGATGAGTAGACCTGTGCCGGTTTCGTTCCCTTCAATGAATCTTATTGTCAAATACGGCCTTACAATTAGCACGGCCGAGGGACAATGTTTGTGGGCAATTCGCCATCTATGCCCAAATGTGCCAGTTCCAGAAGTGTATGGCTGGTGTCAGGATGAAGGGGAAACGTTCATCTATATAGAAAAAGTTGAAGCAGCGACTTTAGAACAAGAGTGGCCGAATTTGGATACTGAAGAAAGGTATGAAATTTGTACGCAACTACGTTGCATCATCGACGAATTGCGCCAACTTCAACAAGATCCCTCTAATCTATTTATTGGTTGGTATAACATCCTTTTTACGGGTTATTATGTTATCTAATCGCCGGTCAATATAGGGAGTATCAATCAGCAGCCTGTAAAAGATATAATCTTCGACGGCGAAGAACTTCACGGCTGTTTCCCAGATGTCACCACATTTCACAACTGGTTTTCAGGTGTTACAATGCCCCAGATTGATATCTCAGACCCAGATCCATGGCGTCCTGGCCTGTTGGATGACGCTCCCATTATATTTACCCACGGCGATTTACATCGCAGCAATATTTTGATGTCTTGGGATGAGAATGATATGCCCCAGGTAGCTGCGATCATTGACTGGCATCAGTCTGGATGGTATCCTGCCCCGTGGGATTTCTATAAGACGAGGTTTACTTGCAAAGGTACCGAGCAATGGGAATTAGATTTTGTGCTTGAGTTTTTGCAGTCCTATACAGGCTATATTCCCTGGGATTATTTTGTGCTTAAGCGGGGCACTTAGTAAAGTGATGATAGTGGAATATTAAAAATGTCTAAACCAATATATCTCGTCGCAAATCAATATTATGACTATACAAATTTCGGCCGTAGACAATGACGCTCCGCCCTCCACCGTATGCGAGTTTCCCGACAAGCTTCGCTTGAGAGTAATGGACTAGAAAGATACACGCAGAGAGTGAGGTTGCTGGAAGTATGTTCGGAAAACAAACCTATTTCATAAGATTACAGAGGTTTGGAATACGGTTGCATCCCTTGATTTAGCGGTGCGACTTCGCACTAGGTCACTGCCCTAGGTACTGAAATCGGTTTGTGATTCTAATGATGAATGTGGAGGGCACAGCCAAAATCCACCTCTGCCAATCGACTCTTAGCTGCCTCTGGCTCCCATTCAACCAGTTTCCATTCCTTTATCTCCTCTAGCTTCCGCTCTACAAATAGCTCCATCGCATCTCTCGCATTCTTACTCAAGAGATGTACTCGTGTCTTCCAAAGATCATTTTTCTCAATGCTATCTTCCCTCTGTCCAAAAAATCTCTCATCTAAATATTTCCAAAAGATAATATCAAACGCCCAGCTTTTCCGCCCGGCATAATTTAACCAGAACCGTCATGTTTCCCAGCTTTCTCTCATATATGCCGACAATGAGAACTCTGTAGACCTGGATTCAGAACCCGCAATCTCCTCTGCTTCTTTCATTGCAGATAGCCACGTCTCAAGACGAATCTCATAAGTTTTCACCCAATCTTCAATACCAGCATCCCACATTTCTGGGGTGTCAAGTAGTAACCACCACGGAGGATCAAGGACAAACTGCGTTGGAGCAGTATACGTGAATTCCCAGTCAATAACTGAAACAACTTCATTGGCATCATTGATTAGAATATTTCCTGGTCGAAAATCATCGCCGAAAAGCCGGAATGAGTCTGAGTTTGAGGGCGCGGGCAAGAGTTTTGAGGTTTTGGTTTTGGTCTGTATCTGGGCAGACCAGTCATCCTCAGCGAATCCAAATGTAGACAGTCGGCCTTGCTTAGCCAGCTGACAGAAAAGTTGGCGAGCAACATATTTGTTTCGACAGTCGTCCGCTGATTTAACCAAATCATTATGTTGGAGTATTAGCTGTATGAGATGACCCCGGGCTAAGTTCAAATAGTACTCCTCTGCGGACTGAAAGGTCTTGTCTTTTGGCGAGAAGATGGTTGAAGGAATATTGGCAAGCTGAAGCATGTCGCTCATGTTTTGGGTAACAGGTCGCCCAGCCACAGAAAAGGAACCATTTTCCGTTTCGAGCAATGAGCCAATCCGTGTAAATTTATGTTGTGAGAGTTCAAGGATGATCTTTGCCATTTTGAGATAAAAGTCTTCAAGTGTAGTTTGAAGGATGTTTGGATCCAAGGCATGTGTAACTGAACGATCTAAGCCAGGTGTAGTCAGGGCATGCGACAAAGTTGACTTGTTCTCGATACGCTCCATAACGATATATGGCCCGACAGTAGAGGAATCGCTGCAAAAGAATATCGGCGGAGTTGGTATTTTAGTATTCTGTTGTATGTACTTCGCAACTGCTACCTCTTGGAGCGTTTTCTCTTCCGGAAGCTGGGATTGACTGACTGAGGGCCGTCGTATTAAAACATCGGGGGACATGTCTTCAACGTGTATTCGATACAGGTTGTTAAATCCACCGATAATCATTGGGGTGACCCAGGTTGCTGGTTTTCCAAACATCTGGGCCACCAATAATTCGAGGCTACGACACAAGGACTTCTTACTCAAGGCTTTCTGAGCCACTTCCCATTCCTCATCATTTTTGTCCCATGCCATCCCGTCGAAATCTTGCCTAGCGATCTCCGCGATGTTTGGCATCTTGATTCTGTGGACTGGTCGGGGAGTTTGTATCAGGTGGAATCCTCACAATTTGAAGGTGAAGGAGGCAATTTCGGTCACCGCAAAATCATATGCTCTGTGTGAAGACTAACAATGGAATGAATACTTGTAAGTTGGACGTCCTTGTCGCAAAAAGGCGCTGGGTTGGAGGGGGCGCTCGAGGCATTTGGGGTTTCTCTCTTGATTAGGCACGTGACGCAGAAAACTCTAGATCATTTACTTCATTTTCCTTTTTAAAACATCTTAGCGCTGCTTAAGACTCTTGTATCGCTGCTACGACCGGATAACTATCCTGTTCTGTGCTGACGCTGGAGTTCTGGTTTGAGATTAGGCCAATTCCTGCGACATTTTGGAATTGCATTACGCTTCAAATTATCCAGTGACTAAAACGTTGTTATTTCAGTGATAAGCCATGCAGGCCAGAGTCTATAAAAACAAACACTCCTAGTGCCGGCCTCAGTTCATCTAAATTATCATCCATCTCATCACCTGAAAAGCAATCTTCATATGACCTTTACAAGCAGCCTCCTTCTCTATTTTCCATCGTTTTAATCTAATCCAGAATTTGGCAAACTGTCAAACTCGCCATCATTCTGTATTTGGCTTCACCATTCAGTCTGGCCCTACGTACCAATAATAAGGTTTTCCATCAAGGTAAAAGATAATTCATTCCTTTTTATGTCAATGCCTGACGACTTAGATGGGAATACCATTTTGCCCTTAGGATGTTTACAGACGATAGATTACGAAAATAATTTATTACCCGTTTCAAAATCAGGCGTTGTAACATCACACCATGTTGCTGTTATTACCTCCTTTCGCTTTGGATTTCCTCCTCGACTTCTGCAGCCGCACAGCCCGCCGATTCCCAATTCTCGCCAGTGCTCGACGTTCCCATTCAGCAAAAGTCTCTTCCTGCCAAAAGCTCGTGTATTCTTTAATCCAGTACAAAAATGTATATTCGAGGATGTAAGCCCAAGATACTCTAAGAATCATGCTAAAGAACGCTGCCGTATTGACGCTGAATGCGAGGAAAAGGGAGATGACTATAACTGCCATGGAAATAGGGACTAGATTATGCATGTCTTTGGTTAACGAAGGCCAAATGGACAGTGGGAGATGGGGGGTGCCTTACACATGATTTTGAATTGATAATGCATAGACATAGGATTCTTTTCCCACTCTGAGTTGTTCATTCCAAAGAAGCTAGTGAAGAAACTCAGCGGCAAGAACAGAATAGTCACGATGGTGAATAGCATGATTGATCGGCCTTGATTGACGCTGAGTTTGTTGAGTTCTGCTCGCTTGATTGCCATACGAGCTTCGATAAGGCCGGCTTGTTGTTGTCTGAGGGCGAGCAGGTCCTGCAGCTGGTTGCGGGTGAGTGCTCAATCTCTACACTAGACCATTGGGAACACATACTTGAGCGACGATCCCTTGTGTGGCATGCTCCATTTCTTCAATCTCTTTTTCCCGCTGGAGGATCTGTTCTAACACCTCATCCGCATGCTTAATTGTGCTATGCGGGACACCACTAATCTGAGGGGTATTTAGCATGCTTATTGGCTCGGATAGTAAAATGCCTACTTCTTGTGGAGGTATTCTCCCAAGTCGTGAATCTAAAGTGTTAGACTCATCCAAAGTAACCATGTTTTGTAACTTCCATCTGAAGTCCTTCACGATCAATTCTTGTTGTGTAAAAAGTCGATTCATCATGCGTAGCTCTTCGATAATGTCCTGACACTCTCGAAGAAGCGTACCTTCAGTGTTCATGTCAAGGTAGGTGTGGGCCGACTCTTCTGATAGTTCAAATGTACCCTTCAACGAGTCCATGCGCATTTGCGTCCAGAAATGATCTGTGGCGATTGTCTTCATGCCTGTCTTCGTTATGTCAATTCGGATATGCCAAGATATAATCCTAACACTCTCACAACATTGCTGCGGAAGCTTGAAGCTCGCCAATTCGTCCAAGCTATGTATGAGAGGATACTAGAACAATCCACAAGTAGGGAAACAGAAAGTTCCAAATGACACACATACCATTTGAGAGATCGCCTTGGAGAATATATCCATGACTTGGGGTCTCTGATCCAGTGGTTTCGTACGGTCGAAGAATACTCTGGAACACTCATCAAATATGTAGAGCGCTAGATCGAAAACATTTTCAATTCTTTCATCCTCAACCCTGCTCATGCGGACTCGAAGTGATCTGTGCACCCCTGAGGGGTCTGTAATATTTCGACCCCATCGCTGAGGAAAGCTCGTGAGAATGGTATCTAAAAACGATCTAGTAAGCTGAAGCTCAACTAGTCTCCTAATCCTCGCTTCCGTTCTTATCTAAGGATCCTAACAAGTCACGCATTTTAAAACTTACTTTCATCTAAGATCCACATCCAGAGTTGGTCCACCATTACAACTTTGGGGCTCTTCGGGCTCCAAGAATGTAGTGCGCCTTGGGTACCTCGATAAACGACCTGGTCCATACTTCTAGATCCCGTATCGTCCAAAGTCGAAAAATAGGCTTGGTCTAATGTGCGTCTGACATGAAGGGGTGATCTTTTATAAAGATAGCTTCTCAACAGGTTTTCGTCCGCTGCATCGTCCATAGCTTCGTAAACCTGAGCCACGCTCATTAAATAACGGCCAAGGCAATTTCTAGGCCACTTTCTCATTTCTTTGTTTTTTGGCCGGTGCTTTACCGAATTTACAACGCGTGAGGATAAGAATTTGATCTTCTCTCGGCTTATCTCTGGAAAGGAGCTTCTGGCTCTTTTCTTTTCTAATTGCGTAATCTCATGAATATTTTCGGTCATCTTTGTTAATTTGTGACTGGTTTCCTAGTGCAGATATGGCATCTTAAGTAATAATTAATCTGAATGTGCTCATAAGTTTGCCAGCCGAGCTTACAAAGATGATGTGGTCTTCTATCAGTCTTTTCGCAGGACTGAAAGTGTTTTCTGGAGAATTTCTCGGGAGCTTCCGCGTGGACGGAGATGCAAATTCCAAGGGATCTGCGAAACAGTCAGTAACGTTGGCATAACTTCTATCTGGAACAGTAACCTAGGCGTGAGGCAATGCAAGCAGGCCTCATATGTCTAGCGGTTACTGGAGCATCAACTCGATCAAGCATCTGGCCTTTCCACAACTCTCTTGCCAACAACTTTTGTGCTCCTGAGCGTTGGTTCTTAGGGTAAATATTGTGACTACCACGAAGCGGCAAAAAATCATCGCTTGCACTGTAATAGCGAGCAATGACTTTCTGGCTCATACGTTAACATCTTCAAAGGAAATGTGATGCAGATCTACCCTACCTCGACCCAATCCATATTATTCGATGGCAAATGGAAATATCGAATAGAATCTGCCGCACAGACTTCTTTCAAGGGGTTGTCTTCTGAATCGGCTAACAAGTAATTTATATCGATTTCCTGGTTGGGAAATTGCCCAACAACCTCACGATGTTTATAGTTGTGAGTGTATCCACCACGCCCTTTTCTAAAGTGCATAATATTGGCTTCCATTCCATAGGTGCCGGTTTCCGAGTCTTCGAACTCGGTCATAATCCCAGCTGGAACTAAATCTGAATCTTCTGGCCATCTGGAAATTGCTCTGAGGATTCTTTCCTCATTCATCAAATAATCGTGCCGTGTGTATGATCCGAGCCGTGTGCTGTGATGTTCATGGCCGATCCGTCGTTTATCCAGCTTCAACAGATTTTGAACTGCTTTGCTCCGCGCTTCCGTTTTCCATTCTTTACGCTTCGCCAGATGAGTGTCTATCAAATTATGATCTACCGAAATTCTAGTGCGTAACTTGGTGATTCTATCCATCTCACGCGAAATGCGATCTTGGTCACGCGCGTCAAGCGACTCAAGAAATAGGTCCCGGCTTTCAAATCTCATGGACATGTACTTAGTCATATTGTCAAATAATCCATATTCTGGGTCATCATAGATACCCTTCAGTTCGTCCTCCAAGGACGAGGCTGATGCTGAGTCTGCCATGGCTCACAGTCACGGTTCTTGATAACAAGCGTATATAGCTCTTTGTGGTCAAATGAATCAATGTACTATAATTCACTGATGTTTGGCCCGAAGCCAGACCACAAAGTAGGAATCAAGAGGCCGAAGTATGGAGAAGAAACATGTACGGAAATGAGAATCCCGAAGACGACGTTCAGCCGCAGTTGCTAGAAAGTGGTGTTTACTTATACCTATGTGAAACATGCATAATTGGCAGAGAACGCAGCATGCTGCATGCTTTGCTGTATGGTGTGGTGTTTGTGGTGTGCCATATTGTGTGCCATACCGGCATGAGCTGCAGATTGCATCAATTGGGGTCCATTTAATCGTGACCATATTCAAGATCCGGAACAATGGATATAGCAAAACCTTCACTCATTACTGACAATTTTGCATCGATCACTTCCTGGATATCATATTTATTCTTCCAGTTGAGACGATATGATAGCTCACGTACATCCAGGGATGTGCTGACGGGACGGATGTGCAGCTTATGGGTGTGGGGTACGGGGATTAATAAAACACCGGCTCCCGAGCTGTCAATTGCAGCATTACACTAATTATAAAAGATGTTGTGTTCTTTGTATCCCACTAATCGTGATAATGCGTAAAGGACAATTCTGAGTAATAACAAGACTTTTTTGATATAGAAGACCTGCTGCGTTCTGTATTATAAAACGGGCCAATTCACTCATAGTCATTTATAGGTGCTATAGATTAATTTACAATACCCTAAATGCCAGCACGAAGTTCAATCCAACCATATATAATATGAAAAACTCATCAACGTTCTAACTATGTTTTTTATGGAAATATTCATTAGCTGTTAATTGTTCAACCTCGTATTGTTTGGTGGAATGTCGGTGACCCTGACATCGATTAGCTCAACACCTAATAGTAGCCCAGTAGAATGCCAGTGCGCATAGCAAATCTGTCATTGTGCCGCAGCTTGTTATCTGGTTTTGTTGATGGTGCTCATTTTCCGTACCTCAATATACTTGACACGATACAAGTTGGACAAGTGAAGTGGGCTAAATTAGATATAATTAGATAGAATGTGTTACCGAATATTGAAACAAGTCTCCACCAGCCATGATCCACAGTCAAACATGCGAGGTAGTATATTATACCGTGGGAACCATAGCAGTCGAACTATAGTTTGAAAGGGATAATGCCAATTAAAGAAGACCGTTGAGCTAGATATTAAATGTTATTTGAATTTGGTTGGAAAGTGTAAGTGCCTTAGTGGAAGTATGAAATATAGCATTGACGGATAGGCTCTACTACGACACACTTCATATGAAGAGTGCCAAGTATAGCTACCATTATCAAGAATCCAGTGGTAGCAATCATAGCACGGTGGTATAGAGGGAATAGCAGCTAGAATCCAGCAGTGATTTACCCGACAACGCAACGTAGGTGGTGGCCAACAATTGATCAACCGCCGCTGATAAGAAGAAGGCGGGAGATCACTATTGAAAAACGTTACACGGAAACGGTATGCGAGATGAGAAGCCAACAGGAGGAACACATGTTACGACCTGCTTCCTTCGGTTAACTTCATTCAGATATGCATCCTCACCTTCCCCCAATTGGCACCCAGCTGCTTCACGATGGAATGGTTGGTAAGTAGTGAGCACGAACAGAATGGATGTCTACATGAGATTCACAAACATCGATCACCATCTCCACTTACCTGAACAATGCCATCATCATCGTTGTCCCAATTTCAAGGACCTCGTTAGCTTCTTGGGGTGGCTGAGCCACACTGACAGACGCATGAATTCGCCGTCGAGCTAACCATGCATTTTGCTACCCGTCCGTACCAGACTTGTCCTCCCTTCACTTTCTCACTCACCCTTTCATTACCTGGCATTTTCTCTAATCTTCCTTACTCCTCTTTACCAATACTGCAAGTATTATTGTCTTGGTCCTGACCGGCGACAGTAATTAAAGTATTCTGGTCAGTGACCGTCGTTGATTGGCAGATCCTCTACTTCCTAGCCTGCACCGGCTGCACGCTAGCACTGCAGCTCTTGAGCACGACGTTATTGGATTTTGTTGGCAAAGGCCGGAAAGGCAATCAAGCCCGGTTGAGAAAATCCAGTGGCAGAGTGGCTGTCGTCCGCTACTGCACGATTTGAACCTTACTTCATCCCATTCAAATCTTGACGGTCCATCGCCTAGTTGGGACTGGGTCTAATTAGCCTACGTTTAGTCCTCTTCTAGAACCCCATTCTTCCCTCCGTCACCTCACCCTCCCCCAATTTCCCAGCAACGGACAACCACCACACCCTTTTGTCCTTCTGGCACCATTACGATCGTTACAATCCAGCACGGTATCGCGGATTGAACCAATGCAATTGCGAAAGGACGACGCCAGCGAATATCAATGCGGACCTCTATCTGATACATTCCGACCCCATCTAGTCCTCCATACAGGAGCAGCACCCCCCCAAAGAGCGCCGCGTCACGGAGACGCTGGCAAGACAATTGTTTAAGACGGCAGAGAACACAAACCCAACATGTTGAGGCCGGCGACACCGTTGACGATCTTGCTCTTCGCAGCATTCGTTCTGCTGGTGATTTCCGTCATCTCGACCCCCGTCGTCAAGCAGATACCCCTGGCTTCATTCAAAGACTTCGATTTTGGAGTCTTTGGCTACTGTAATAAGAAGGATGGCACTTGCAGTAACAAGGAGATTGGATACGATACCAGTGAGTTTAAGGATTGCCATGAAGAAGCTGTTTCTATGGGTGGTGGATGCTAACTCGTGCGCAGCCAAACTCTTCGATAATGCAAGCTTCGACCTTCCTGTCAATGTCAGATCTACGCTTTCATATATTCTCATCGTACACCCTGTTGCGGCTTTTTTCACACTCATTATGCTAGTCCTTGCGGGATCTGCGCACACTCATAAAGCCTCACACTCGCCTCGATTCTTACTCGGTATATTCATTTTAAGTATATTGACTTTAATTCTTGCGCTTCTCGCCTTTCTGATCGATGTTTTACTATTTGTCCCTCATATGGCGTGGGGATCTTACATGGTCCTTGCCGCAACGGTTTTAATTGCCGCGAGTGGTATCGTTTCTTGTGCGATGCGCCGCACTCTGGTCAGCCGCAAAGCTCGCAAACGTCGCATTGCGGAGAACGCTGAAATGAATGGGGAGAACTATTATGCGCGTCAAGGTGGGGATGCTACCACGCCTGCTGTGAGCAATACCATGACTGGAAGTTTACCTGTTTCGGACAACAAGACCGTGGGTTTTGCTACATTTGATTTGGCGAACAAAGAGGAAGGCAGAACTAGCGACGAGCGTATACCTTTGACAACCAAGACACCTACGGAAAACTCCCCTTCGAATGTGCCTGGAAGTATGGCAGGCGGCCTGAATGACAGATACAGAGGACCTAGTCCTCCAAGGGATCAATATGGTAATCCAATGCCTGGTCCTCCATCTTCAAGTGGTTATGGGAACCGCAGCCGCGACCCGTCTGTAGATCCATCTTTGAACCGACAATACTCAGATAACTCAATGGGCTCAAGAGGAGGAAGGGGTGGTATGCCTTATAGAGGAAGAGGTCCATATGGCCCGCCACCAAATGGAAGAGGTGGGTATGGACCACCTCCTGGAGGACGAGGAGGTTATCGTGGAGGTTATGGAGGACAACCCCGAGGAGGAGGATATGGTCCTCCAGGTCGCGGACCATCGAATGAAGGAATGATGTCTGGTGCAGCAGCAGGAATGGCAGCTGGTGGAATGATGAGAGGTGGAAGAGGTGGTGGGCCCGGACGTGGTGGGTTTGACAACAGGGGAATGTCACCGTACGGTCGCCGTTCCCAAGATGGACAAGATATGTACAACCGAAATATGTCCCCTAGACCGCCTCCACAAGGACAATACGCAGCCTATCCTGGTAGCGAAGCCAGAAGCTCCCTCCCTAGGGCTGAGTCCCCTCCACCTTTGCCAGGGCTAGATACGCAGGGTCCCGTCGGTCAAGCAATTGAAATGGATGCTACTACCGGCAGCCCTTCTAATGCACCCAAAGGATTTGGAAATCAGTACGGGCCCTTAAGAGATAGCGATGGTGATGTGGCTGGGATGGTTGGACTACAACAGCAGAGACAAAACCTATCTGGCCGGGATACCATGGTAAGCGATGGGAGCAGATATAGCACAGAAGATGCTTATGTGCCTCCACGTCAAGCATGGGGTGATGAGCATCGAACGCCATCTCCTTTGAATCCGGCAGCGCATGGTACACAACCAGTAGAGCTCCCTACTGGCCACCAATCTGCTCGTAAAAGGACTGTGTCTGGTGATAATTACTACGAAGATGTTGCTCCACAATTTGCGGAACAGCCATCCGCTCATCCTTCAATGATGCCAGCAGCTCTCGCTCCTGGTAATTATGGTAACGGGGGCTCCAGCGGAGGCTCAAGTGGCAATCTCCGCATTCATCCTGGTGGACTGGACGGTAACAACTCCTACGAAGACTTACAGTCTGGATCGCGGAGCCCAGCAGAATCTGACCGGTCAAACTTTACTTCGGTCTCCCAGCGAGGAATTAATCCTAGATGGAACGGGAATGGGGGACAACAGAACTACGCCCCTATGCCAAACCGACGGCCGGTCGGACCACCGCAGCCACGCCGAGAAGATCTTCTCTTAAATTCTAACCCTGACTTTCAATTACCAGGCGGCCGTGGAGGACGGGGAGCAGCTTCGGCAGGAGGCGGTGCATACCCTACCGGAGCTCTATGAGGAGAAGAATATACGCTCTCTCTAACTCTTCGATTATACCTTTCATCAACCTACCTTGTTGTTCTCTGAGACAGCGAGGCTCAGGATCTTTTACACCGAGCCCATATATAATGGCAGGCTTTTACTTACTGGACATAGATATCCCCAAATGGGCGACAGGCGTTAGTGTTATTGGAAAACCACGCACGGTCAACCATGCAATTTTGTTTTATTTATTTGTATTGTACATATGGTGTCGGTTCCATTTTCGACGTCCCCGGACATATTTTATTCGTCATGTGTAAGGACACTACACCGTTGCTCAAAGCGACGGGTGATATCTGGGATTCACCAAACTCCCATTTGATAACGGCCTCTCGGCAGGATAGGGCTAGGATAAGAATAGGATCCATAGATGTGGAGGCCTTTTCTGGCAAGCGGGAATGGCAGGGCAGTAATTTAAGCTATATCAGAAATACAATAGTCAAAACAAAACAAGCTTGTCTCAATTCCCCATTCCCAGATTGTGAAGTGGAGTGAAGTGAAGTATGGTCGCCGCACTTCCAGAAGCACTAGAAAGTTCATATCGTGCTACTTGATATACCTTGCCAATGGGTTGCCAAATTCGTCCTGCAAAGCACTCAGAAGAGGACGAGGAGCAGACATAGTTCCAAAGACGCTGATCTCACTGACCAGCTCGGGGCCACCACGAATCTATGCTACGTGTTACACAAAATGCCCCTCTAGGGTACGTATCAATGTCTCATCCCAACAAAGATTGAACCTGCCAAACACGTTTCCCGGTCTCTGTGATGCATCGGAGAGTACAACACGACGAGGCCAGCAGCTGGTATGTATCACCGTCGTGCCACCGAAGCTGGACGCACTGGAACCGCCGCTAAGCGAGCTCATTTGTGGAAGTAAACGATTCTCCGCGACGAAGCATTCATTCCCTTGTGTGTGCCAACTGGCTTCTTTAGAAAAACATGAAGAATATCCTGGATTCGATGGTCCTTCTCTTCTGCACGCTGGAGGCCCTGGGAGGAGCTGGAGGCGATTATTGATTGTGCGAGATTCCGAAGTGTTATTCTACTTAAGGCTCATGGATATTTGATACTATGTAAAAACATGCTCTTTGAATTTTTCACCAGTCCTTCCAACTCCCTTTCCAAACATACTCACAGCGGCCAACTTGATATATGTGCTTGATGAGTGGAGTTACTACGTTAAGTGCTTACCACAATAATATGAAATGTTCTGAGCGTGGCCGGTACTTTCACGATATCTTGTGCACGAAACTGGCCTGGACAAAATGTACTCCAGTCAGGGAGTACTTCCTTTGGGCGGTACGTACTGGTGGTATGGAACGGTTTTGGGGCACATTTTGCTTAGTCGCCTCAGCTTCTCGATACCTTACAAGATCGCCCATCTACCACAATAACAACGATCTTATTCTTCCGTACTATGTCCTCGCTTTTAAAATGGGCAAGGAGAGCTGTGCGCAGAGCGTCATCACCGCCTATGCGTTTCCCAACCTCGGGGTTTCCCGTTGTTGCTGGTGACGAATGTCTCGAGGAAGAAAGCAACGAGCGCTTCAAAACAGGGCGATACTATCCCGTCAAAATTGGAGATATATATGCATCCAAGTACCAAGTCGTTGGGAAATTGGGTTGGGGAGTTACATCAACTGTCTGGCTCGCTCGTGACCTTCTGTAAGTTACGCCCCCGTAAATGCGTATTGAAAGCTAACAAAGCGAGCAGAGCACATCAACATGTGACGTTGAAAATATATGCTCGCAATGAAGATATAGAAAACGAATTCGGGATCTATCAGCATTTGATGAAAGTCAAATCCAAATCTTGGCATCCTGGCACAGATTATATCCGAACTGCACTCAACACTTTTGTCATCCCACGTCAGGGAGGCGACTACAACTGTCTTGTACAGAAGCCAATGTAGGAGAGCTGGAGTGATCTTCTATACCGGATTCCCAGTGGTCGCTTCACCGAGGACCTCCTCAAGGCATCGCTCAAGCAGCTTCTTCTTGCACTAGACTACCTTCACACCGAGTGTAACATTGTCCACACAGGTACGACAAAGCAAGTTTTGGTTTCAGACATGCATTTGCTAATCGTATTTACAGAAATCAAAGGAGACAATGTACTTCATAGTATAAATGACGAATCCGGTTTTAACCGATTTCGTTGCCGCTGAGCTGAAAGATCCTAGCCCTTCACTAGGAGGAACTACTTCAAAATGTCGTCTGACAAAGACGAGAGCAAAAGTATCCGTACTATAAAAGTCCTCGCGATTATCTCAGACGCTACCAACTGTGGTGCTGCAACGTAATGGGGGACCGATAGACACGGTCGCTTCATCGAAGTTGCTCTGGGTTCTATGGGTCGTGTTGGAGGCCCCTTCCATTCAGGTCCTATACAAATTATGGCTAAATCATCGGCTCGAAATTTTGATGATCTAAATTCATTTTATGACGAAGTGACGACTGTATTCTAACGTGTCTATGAGTCGCACTTAACAGAGGTTTGGGGCGTGTGAATGGGAAGTTTCTATTTTCTTCTCGTATCTTGGAGGGTAGTGCTTCATAAATTGGCAGACTGTATAGATGAATGTTAGATAACTAATACGATGTCATGGTATCAGAATTTTCATATAGCGACTCTTACGTCCAACTATATCATTATAGGTACATCCTCATCGTCCTGAGATTGACCGTGATCAATAAGGAAAAAGCATTTACGGTTACTAAAAGCAAACTCGACACCGCATGTTTCGAAAGCGATCGTTTCCCCATATGAAATCGCGGCTCCAATTGTGGTGACATATTCAGTTTCGAATAAACTCGATCTCATTGAAATGTCCGTCACCGGGGACAAGACGTGTTGCTGTTGCAACTAGTATCCGAACAGGCGCCGTTGGGTTTTTCTTTAAGGATACGAATTTGCCGGCCAAGGCATGGCTTTGCTGGTTGGCAGTATTCTCCTTCTCCATGCTTGCGACAAAAGGTTGTGACAAGAAAATGAATGAAATTGTCAGTCGTATTACATATAATTACTGGTGGATGGGTAAGTAGCAAGCAAACAAGCACAGCCGCATAATGAGGTCTTTTATAGTCTTTAACTCAACTCCAATCCGATAGTCCCAGTAATTCACAGTTTTATTACAGAACAATACTTGTTCCACACCCTCACATATATTCAGCCTCATGCAATTTCACGTGCATTTGTAAGTTACGGGTATTGCCTTATTCCTGGTTCACGATTCCGAGATGGCGCTGTGGATTACTAAACTGTGCTGAATAAAGCAGGCACAAGATTGTCCACCCAGCACCCTCGATTTCTTTCAATTGAAGGCAAAATATCACCTTCGCCATATTTTCGATGATTACCAGGGCCCCGAAAATATGAAAAGGAATGAGGGGACATAATCAAGAAGATTAGGAGGCCCCCATACCTAACAGGACTACGTCAGTTTCACGGTTATTCTAAAGTGAACTGGATACAATCGCCTTATTTAGGGATGCAATTCCCCCACAATACGCCGCCTGGCAACATTAGATGATATCTTAAGTATCTGGATCTATAAGCAGTTCGCTCGACAATTCAACCCATCCAGCTTATATAAAACTCCTACTCTTCCATTTCCCCCTTTGTTTCCTTTTATAATGGATCCGAAGAGAACCCTTAAAACTCGCTCGGAAATCGAAGGCTTTCTCCGAATATCTTGTAAGCTGAACTCTTTCAGAAATCATTCTACTTTTGTATATGCATACTAAGGCTTCATTGTAGTAGGCCTCCCATTCAATAGCAACTTTCCAAAGTTGCCAAGCGAGAACAAGTACGCAGATGTGTTATTTGTTTGTTTCGACTTTGAAAATGGCGAGCAAATCAGGTCTCATGCTACATCAGGCAACTTTGGTAGTAGAAACATATTTGCCCAAGCTGGAATATCTATCTTTGATCCTAGAAGTCTCTTTTCAGGCTCATTAGAAGAAGCGCTGATGACGCACAATTTCGGCTTTGGTGAATCCCCGTGTCGTCGAAGACATATCGATCGGAGGTCTTTCTTCGGAGAGACAATTTGGCCGAGCCAGTTTGCCAATCTTTTAACCTCTATGGAGAAATTGCTGGATCGGTCTCGCAATATTGTTTTAGTGGGCCATGGGCTTAATGGAGACTGCCAAACACTACGATCTCTTGGGTTCGATCTTGACAGTTCGATAGTGGGCTTTATTGATACCATAGATGCAGCACAAGCAGTTTTTGGTCCAGGCGGACTACATGAGGGCCCCAGAGTCACTTTTCGTCTAAAGGAGCTTCTGGCGAAACTTGGGCTTGTTGTTGAGGGGTGTCATGTTGCTGGAAATGTGTCAAGGACCTAGACTCACGATGCGAAAAAGGAGAGGTTTCTTTGAGTAAATGTGTGATAAGGTTCTTGGTTTCTGATAAGTCTAGGGAAGGAAGCTCTCCGTACGGGAGAAGTCTAAGTATACTAGCTAATGAGGGTGTGTGCCTCAGGCCACAACAAAATGATACGAATTTCACTTTACGAGCGCTACTACTTTTGGCTGTTGAAGTTTTTTCTGCGTCTGATAATGAGGAGATTAAGGAAAAGTTAGAAACGATCAGAGCAATTGCACTAAACCCTCTCCCACCCTTATTACCGCCATCTACTTCTCGAGCAGCAAAGAAGTCGGCTAGCAAAGAACTCAATGCTCCAATTCGCTACGGGGTTGGATATTTTTTGGCCATCTGCTGGAGCATTGCGTTGCAGATTTGCATCAGAGCCAATCTTCCGAATGTCGGCAGCCGTCTGCTCTGCTTCTTCAATGGTGCCCGAAACTTGAGAGTAAAAGACTAAAGAAGCCAGGCCGGCGGGTTTGATAACCGATCTAAGGTTCTCAGTTAGACGTGCGCTTCCCCTGGATAACTGAATTCCCGCAACCTACCTCGTCAGGTGGCTACGACCTGGGAAAATGGCTTTTCCCCGAACCCAACAGTAACAAACCGTTGAAGCAATTTGATAAAGCACTGGCTGACTTCAAGGAAGCTGAATACTTCAAATTCAAGCTTCACGGAAAAGAGCTCACTACAAAATTGAGTAAGTACTACCTTATATACTCACGGAATAAAATGCTAATCGATATAGATCCTAGACCTAAGCATCGAGCGGGGTCAAGATTTCGGCGTGGTGAATGGTTATTTGCTTGCAGCAACAGTCAGTATTGGGCATCACGAACTGGGAGCTGGCAAGGGAAGTAACAGGACTTTCGTCTCCGGACATGGTAGCGATTAGAGGCTTGGTAGACATCAACTTCCTTTGCTAGTAATCGAAACTGCTAATCTAAACGGTTACATATGCAAGACTTAACCTCCCTGATAACAACCCTTATTTACTTAATTCCTCTTACTTGACCTTCTGTACTTAATCATTTAAAATTTCTTAAACTGCGTACTATCATTCTTGTCAAATATAGCTCTTGCTCTTGCTGCCTCAGGCACCAACTGTTACCTCCTTTCCTTACCGAGTTTCACGAGGTATCTCACGTGACTTTGATATAAGCCCTTTGCGGCCTTCTTCCATGCATTTAGATCTCTTCACCTCCTTCTTTATGCAGCTACCGGATGGGAACCAAGCCCGAATGGACTTCCTTGAATCTTCCTTTTACAAAGATCATGAATCTGGACGGTGCTTACCAACGCCCGCAGAGGTTCGAGCCTTATCAGGCACAAACCAACTACTTCCTCAACCACCCCCTGTGAGATATGAACATCTTGATCTCATTGTCAAATATGGTCCTCATGTTACAGTTTCTGAAGCGTAATGTCTCTGGATGGTCAAAAGAGTACTTTTAGAGCAAGTCCCTGTGCCTGAGGTTTATGGTTGGCGGGTTGATGGGCAAGATGTTTTTATATATATAGAGTTTATACCAGGAGAGACGTTGAAGGAACGATGGGATTTTCTGAGCGTTGATGAAAAAACTGCTCTTTGCAGTCATCTATCCCAGATAATGGAATCTCTACGACATGTTGAGCAAGACCCAAATGATCCATTTATTGGTATGATCTGCTAGGAATTACTAATGGAGGACAATAACTGACTCTGCCAGGATCTGTCAGTCGCGGCCATCTGTTAGATATTGTGTTCGAAGGACAGCCCCACGGCGGTCCTTTCGCTACTGTTAAAGAATTCAATGACTGGTTTTCGAGGTTGCCATGGCTTCGATTTCCTGACCCGGATAGTATTCAAGATCCTTACAGAGCCTCGCTACCAGATACTGGAGCCATCAAATTCACCCATAGGGATCTCCATCTAGAAAATATTTTGATCTCTTCAACAGGACGCCTCGTGTAGTTGCAATCGTGGACTGGGCCCACGCGGGGTGGTATCCTGACTATTGGGAATATTGCAAAGTAGCCTATACTTCTGCATACGATGGAGAATGGCGTAATAAATGGGTCCCACTGTTTCTAAACCCGATGACGGAGGTGCATGAGGTCTTTGCGGAATATACAAGGGCATTGGGAGCTGTTTAAAATAGTCATCTGGTTGATTTCGGAAAATTCATTGCGAATATTCTCTGCCCCTGTGATCAGTTGTAAATTGTAAAGTTTGCTGCGTTGTAGCCCTTGCCGATGCTGCAAGCTCGGATACATGTTGCTTAAACTGTAACCGGCGACCAGAGTATATATTGGCGGAAGTCGGTGGTGTCCTGAAAGGTGAAGAAGAGCACGGGGATCATGTGAAGCGCTCCCTCGAAGGTTTCGCCGTGTTGTCATGTGCGTGTTGCGATCATTTAGTGACCACCTTGTAGAGTAAGGAAAGAATAGAGACTGTTAGTAGAAGAGAAGAGATACAGACATAGAAGCAGAAGCAATGAAGGGTGAAAGTTTCGAGGAGAATTCATTGCCTGTTTAGTTTCGTCAAATATGTATCTAAAAACACTCTACAGACCTGGCCATTTCGCAGATATAAACTTCCACAGCATCCAACTTCCAACTTCCCATCAAAACTACGTAAATAAACTTCTCTTGAAAATCCAAGTCTTCCAATCCAGGATTACCTAGACCGTCAGCAATGGGTATTGGGTAAACAGAAAAACAGACAGCTTTATACACCAACGCGATTGCAAAAAGATAGTCTTCCAAGCCGGCCGAAACTGCTCAACTTCTCAACCGATTCAATTGGTCCTGTGCTTGAGCCCATATACTGTTTTACCTAGAGCTATGTTGGTGCAGATATATGATCTTAACGACTCTTGAGAATTGACGTTCAGGGGTAAAGGGTGTGCGGTAGGTAGAGTTAGGGTGCGCGATTATCCTAGAATTGCTGACTAACCGACCCTGAATACTTTTGTCTGGAGACCCCGAAAACAACAGTCCAGGTATTGGCCAGGAGTAATTGGTCGTAATTAGTCGTAGATCTCCATACAGATATGGGGACGTGGCATGCATATACTTACATATACTATATACACCCATATATCTGCGCTTATATCCCGGCAGTGGTAAAGTATTACTTGGAGTGTCTGGAGTGTCTGGAGATTATACCGTGAACCTGAAACATCAAGTATAATGTCCGAGATGCTCAGCTAGCGGCTGCGATTGGTTGAAAGGGGAAAAGCTGACAAGGGGCGAGCTGCCGGTGCTTCGTACCAGCGACTAAACTAATACCTGACAGAGAGAGGGAGTGAAGCGAGCAACAAACCCCTGAGTCCTGCAGGCTGCCTGCAGTTTCTAGTTTCCTGAGATCCGATTCAAGTTCGTTCGACGAGAGTTCCATGTTTCGTGACGCTCGTTCTCGTTCTCGTCTTCCCAACCATCCCTCACGCAATTCGGGTCCATCACATCAACATTGGCCGCTCTGCTATCCCATCCTGCGCTGAATTGATGCTGTGTTTGAGCTTCATCTCCCTCTCGATTCACCTCTCGCACCACTAGCTGGCGAACGCACCACCCTCGTTAGCTTTGTCGTTCTGTTCGCAGCTCCAATCAAGCTCCACATCGCAACGACCGGACGAACTCTGTGCAGCAATTAGAACAGTGCCCAACGACCCTGCATCACTGCCACGTTATTCTCCAAACTTTATTTATTCACTCAAAATCTGCGTCGCAACCACCGCTGTGCTGACGAACTCTACGTTTCTAGCGAGCATCTTGCGGAAACAGAACTCCTAGAGCGTTTGTTTTGCTATCAACATTTCAGGGTCGCCATATCGAAACAGGCTATCAAAAAATACTCGCAATCCCATATGCAATAATCTCCGTCGACTTCCACATCATCTGGGAACAAATTCAGGCAATTCAAGTCGCATATAAGACCAACCGTCCCTGGCCAATCTGCGACGACTTGACATCCAATCATGGTGTCCTCATCGAGACCGCGCACTCCCTCGGGATCAGCATCGCCAAACCCTCCTGAGAACAAGCTGGCGGCAATCTCAGAAGCTGCAAAGAAAGAAGCTCAGCCTGCTCCCCGTCGTTCATCGTTAGGCTTGCTCCTCCGTCGTTCCAAAAGTACCGAGCTACGCCAACGCGGGAGCAAGAAGGAACGAGCTGCTTACGCAAAGGAGCAAGAGGAGAGAGCACGCCGCGAAGCCGCTGCCATCCCAAAATCACCTCCCCGTTTGCCAGATCTTTATAACGGCGCGGCCCCGCCACAGCTTCCATACTCTGGTGGTGACGAACGACCGGACTCGATCGCGATTATATCTGGCAGAGGAGGTACCTATCAAGGTCGGCAGTCATCCGAACCAGGACGTGCCGCAACCATGGGCGCAGTACCAATTCCTCCGATCCCCTCGAATGGAAGCCGGCATGGGGAATGGGTAGATCCATATGCTCGGACTGAGAGCATGACGCATCGCGGACGTTATAGTTATGCTAGCAGTGCTGTAAGCACCATCAACAGCCCTCGACGAGTGCGCAGACGGAAGGACCCTACGCCTTTCAAGTAAGTGCCATATCCGGATTTCATAACTACCTCAGCTAACCTCCTGTAGTGTGCTCATCATTGGAGCCCGGTCCTCTGGCAAAACCTCCTTTCTCGACTTCCTGAAGACCTCCCTAACCCTTCCTGCGAAAAAGAGGGGTCCCAAACCAACCGAGCTCATTGACGATATCTTCGCACCTCAGAATAAGCAGAATAGCAACTTTGAGTCACATTACATCGAGACCGAAATCGATAACGAACGAATTGGATTGACACTATGGGACTCGGAAGGCCTAGAGAAGAATGCTGTTGATCTGCAACTGCGGGAGATGTCCTCGTTCCTTGAGAGCAAGTTTGAAGAGACGTTTACAGAAGAGATGAAGGTGGTTCGAGCACCAGGTGTTCAAGATACCCACATCCACTGCGCTTTCTTGATTCTGGACCCAATACGCCTAGATCAAAATCTTGCTGCTGCCAAAAAGAGCCAGAGGAACGGTAATGGGATGAATGGAAAGCACCAAACCTCAAGTCGTGTGTTGGGTGTTCTGGACGAGGATCTTGACTTACAAGTTCTTCGCTCCCTGCAAGGAATGACCACAGTTGTGCCCGTTATTTCGAAAGCCGATACAATAACCACTGCCCATATGGCATTCCTCAAGAAGGCTGTGTGGGACAGCTTACGTCAAGCCAATATCGATCCCCTGGAAGCACTAGGACTCGACGATTTCGAACCTGACAGTCCACGAAACCCCAGCCGTATCGACGAGCAAGATGAAGACGAAGAAGAATCCAGCGGCCGCGACTCCACGGACCTTCCAATCCAGACCCCTACCCCAGACAAGACCCCAGACAAGAGTGATCTCACTTCCTCTCCTCGGTCTAACCGTCTGTCCACTGGCTCCGTCCGTCGTAACAAACGCCCCAGTTCAGAAGACGGCTCGACATCCGCAGAGCTTCCATACCTCCCTCTCTCTATCATCTCTCCTGATATGTATGAACCTGGTGTGGTTGGTCGGCAATTTCCGTGGGGTTTCGCAGATCCAATGGACCCAGAACATTGTGATTTCATCAAACTCAAGGAAGCCGTATTCAGCGAGTGGAGAGGCGAATTACGAGAGGCGAGTAGAGAGCTTTGGTATGAGGGATGGAGAACTAGCAGATTGAAGCACCGCGAGATAAAGCCGAGAAGATAATCTCCCGGTTCCTTTCGAGTTTCGAGACATTTAATAGGACGAGAAAGGATTGTCACACGTCCCGGAGTTCACCAGGAGACACAAAATTGGGAAGGCAAATTGCCGCGTTCTTATGATAGGGAGTTTCTTTTGTTGATTGCTTACGTTTACTTTTATGTTGCATACCCCCTTACTTCGTTTATTTCGACATCAACGACGCATTCCTACGTCTAAGATCTGCGATGCTTTTTCATGGATAGCTGTCCACTGTGTTTTTATCTTTCTTCTGGCGCTGGACCTGCACTGTCAATATTACCTACCCTTTGCGGATACATAAAATTTGGGGGAAGACGGACTGGAAAGAAGGAGAAGAGTTCCCCTGAGGGATGGCTTTAGGCGATTCGCACATATATTCTGGGAGCATCGCTGCTGTGTATGTTTGTTTTTAGGTGTCCGAGGACATGGATTTCACTTCTTCTTCTCATGATGGGTGGTGTTCCAGCAGGATGTAAGAGGCCTGAGCTTGGGAGGTGTTAGTTGCAGGCAGATTAGGGCGGAGATAGCGAGAGCGAGCAAAATCTTATGTGATGTGACTTTGAGATTTTGGCGCTTTTCGTTGTGATGTTCTCGAATTTTAGTGAGTTATGTGAAATGCGCCAAATACCTTGCAAAGACTCTGGCTATTGCTTAATATCGAGAGTTGAGGATTGATTGTTCTCACTACACCCAGACACAACAGAACCTTACCTTCAAATAAGCTTTAGGAAGAGAGAGTCAACATACACTTCCATATCATATCACATCATAACATAACAAAACCCTAGAAGTCGTCTCAAAGCATAGCTCGTTATGATAAGCCTGTCTACAAACCAACATATTGAGACGTGACCTTTTTTATTTATTTATCATATTGACGTGTTCCTCCTATCTGAGATATTTAGTATTTTATGATAGCTACTTTCTAGCTTTTATACAAGGTGTTTTTTTTACAATCTGTGTTTACAGGGTGTGAAGGAATATAAACGGCTAGAAAGCAATAATTATATGCTCGTTGTTAGCGATTGGGGGCGGTTGTCCTGGAAGTAGAGAGATCAAATCGAGCAAGCAAGTAATGGTTGTTAAGTGGTGAGGGGCGTGGATTTTTAATGTATATGTACGTATGTATGTATGTATTTGATGTATTTGGAAGTTGATGGGTTTGGGATTGTGAAGGCTTTGAGAGCTGATAGGAGGGGTTTAAACGGGGAAGCGATTAAGAAAACGGGAGCTTTGAGAAGGTGCGTGGTTATAAGGTGCCTGTTCATGATATTTTTACCATGCATGGATGAAAAAGTCAGAGGTAGAGCAGAAGATCAACTAAATAAGGGCATGCACCATAGACAGATAAGAACTGAGAATTGTGGGAACTATGATTATAGTAGGGTGCTTGATTAAGCTGTCTCTATGGGAGACGGAAACATAGGATTCTCTATGGATATGTTTACAAAAACCTGAGATGCGGACTATTCCATCCCATCGTAAGTAGGAGAGGTGAGAAGAAGAAAATATTGATATAACGAATGATGTGACGCCGTGTCGCTGTGCTACAAATCCAGATCCTAAACCCCCCAGTCCCATATACACCTCCGTAAAAAGCAGATCCGAATTGGCCGAGGAAAGATATTACCGATTCCGATCTTCCTGTGGTGGATGCGGGCTTCGTGCCACGGAACCTAAGCTGCTGGCTAACATACTTCGCCAGCTATTGGGGCGTTCTATCCTGCGGGGCCGAGAAGCATCTGACGATGGTGACATGCCTCGTTCGAGATCTTCGTCGTTATCATATGGGATAGGTAAAGCGGACGACGAGGATTCATTGACCGTTTCTGCGGCTTGAACCTGGATTTCTTCGTCACTATCATCATCGTGATATGGATCATATCTTGCGGCTACTGGAGAACCTCGAGCGAGGGAACGAACAACGTCTCCTTTACATATCGGGCACGTTCGTCGACGTGTGGTCAACCATGGGGTACTGTAATGAGATTAGTATGGTGCTTTAAGTCACTTTGGTGGGTGAACTTACATGCAGTCGACGTGAAACTCATGGCCACAGGGCAAGCTCATCACACGACTGACCCCATCTATATACTCCTCCAAACATACAACACACTCGACTTGTTTTCCTGTGTATTTCTTCCACTCCCTTGGTGCGCTAGAGGGCTTCTCATGCTCACGGCCGGCAGTCTGCGGTGCTTGTAAAGTCTGAGAATTGACCCGTAATAAACCTCCTGGCTCTGGAATCCCAGTTGTCGTTCTAGAACGTGGCCGCGGTCTCGATGTTGGAGAATGTTGGAGAAGCGGAGTAGATGATGAAGAACTCGTAGGACTCGGCAACCTGGGAGACTGGGTACCTGGGGTAGCAATTGTCTGATAAGTTCTTACAGGCAGTCTCTCAACAACAGACTTAGGAGCACGCCAGCGTCGCCGTCGTATCCTCGACCTAATAAGCAGCAGAGCATACACCACAGTCAGAGTTATCAAGGGGCTAACAACAAGCACCAGAATTGTATCGAGGAAAGGACTAGCTCCGCTGGTTGGCGTCAAAGTGACCCATAATCCTTCGTATTCAACATCGTCGTCTCCCTCTTCGTCCTCGTTCTTTGAATTTCGGGAACCTCCCACTATATATTCAACACTTTCCTCATCATCGCCAAATATGGCATTCAAGAAGCCTTTCGACTTTCCTGCAGATACAAAGTCTTGCTCTTCCTTTGCTCTGATATGTTCCTCATCTGTCGAGATCTTAGCACCATACTCTCCGCTTCCTGGAGTTATGCTACCGCCCCTCAATGTGGGGTTGTATTCTGGTATCTCTTGGAGAGCTCCTCCGGCATGTTTCTTTCCAGGAATTGATGGGTGAGGGAGTTCGTCCTTGGTCTTTGTGCTCCCTGCCTTTTCGCTTGCCTTCGTTTCTTTGCCTCCGGATATGCCTACCAAATCTGGATCTCGCCAATCCTGAACCCCTATCTGAAAGTCATCGCTAGATTTTTTCGGTGATCCTTTCTTACTTGTTTTCTTGCTGGTCTTTGCTGTAGAAACCTTTTTCGTTTTGGGATTATCATCATCCTTCCAATCATCGACTAATACCCAGTCTAACTGCCCACTGCTGGGAGGTCGACTACTTTCAGACCTAGACTTTCCGCTTCCACCAGAGAAAAGTGACCTGAACCATCCAGGCCGCTCCGTCGTTAATGCTGGCTGCTCCGCTGTTGGTGTGTATGATTTCTTGCTGGTGATCTTGGAAGCGAGGCGCGTTGCCGTTGCTTTTGGAAGGGGAGCAGTTGGAGTAAAAGTCGGTTTTGAAATGTCCTTCTTTTTGGACTTCTTATGTTTTCCAGGTTCGACCACCAATGGAGCTCCATTCTCGCCTGCGCTTGCAATGAAGCCTTCAGATCCTATCAGGGTGGATAGAAGATGTGCCGTAGTCCGTGAAGTGAAGATGGACGGTATAATGACGTTCGAAGTGTCACCACGGGCATACATTTGTATAAGCGGACCGCCTTTGGTATCATCGCCAACAATCAGCGCCAACGCTCCCCTTCTTTGGGCCCATTTCACCTTTTCTAGAAATCCACATCCTCCTCTGCTCAGAAGAACCACCTTCCCTTGAATTTCGGCGCCTTCTTGTAGAGACTGAATATCTGCATGATTCGCATCGTTCGATACTAATTCTGTGGACTTGGACACTGTTGACTCTGGTAAAGGGTGGTGAAGATAATCGTCCGTCCCATCGTCCACTGGCAGATCGGTTACCGCCTGCGTTGTATCCGAACTGTCCAGCAACACAGGAGCCCGGTCAACAAACGGTCCCTCGTTGGCCTTTCCCGCTCTGTATTTGGCTGAAGTCGTCGCAGACTTGGACTCAACTGAATTCATTCCATCGGATTTACCAGCCCCAGACTTCAATGCGTTCTCCGCCCAGTCTGGCACGTCACTGCACCCCATTTCCCCCTCAGCACCAGCATCATCTCCAAATCCACTCCCAATCCATACTTGTCCCTTCAGACCATCTGCAGGTAGCAATGGGCCGAAAGCTGCCGGGCGAGCAAGGAATGCAGTCGAGTTTTCATGGGTGAGTGTTATTATAGCGTTGGGCGGAAAGAGAGAGAAGCGAGCCCGCAACGATAAGTACGCTCGTATGCCGGGTTTTGGCGCATTCGAAGCAGCTATCTTCTGAGGCGCTTGCGATGATCTTAGAGAAAGAAAGGTCAAAAATACAGTGGTGCAAAAGAAGGCAACCGCTATGATAACTCTAGGTGGTCGCATGGTGATGCTGTGCTGGGTCTACAATGCCGCAGACGAGCCAAATCAGCTCGTAGCTGTACTGACGATGTATTGAGTTATCATCCAATCGTGAGATTAGATTGATCGCGTTGGAGAACCGGAAGAGACTGTTGCGTTGGAGAGAGGATTGTGGTGTTGGATGGAGGTGGATGGGATGTCATGCCCGCCCGCACTGCCGCAGTCTCGGTGGATACGATCCGATACTAGGGCAGATCAATGTACAGGGGTGATGACTACACGACGAACCCGAGAGAGATGTAACAAAAGGCCGAGCGTAATTGATATTGAGATTTTAAGCTATTCAAGTTTACCCTTCATGAGCAGATGATTGTTGGAGTGTCAAGGAGGATAAGGCAAGTTATTATATTGCTTAAAGCCGAAAACGGCCAATATGGATATCGATGAGGCGAGTCCAGCCATCACCTTTCTTTTGTCAGGCAACCAGATTAATACCAATGAGACTGGGTGGGCATCCACCATTTCACCTCACATACCATACGCCATACTATCAAACCGAGGGTAATAGCTTGCTTCACGGTGGTGCAAAACACGTCACGTCAATAGGTGCTTTTTCTTAGGAAAGTCATGATTCTTGTCTTACGGTATCATGTGCCTATATCACAAGCTCAAGGCGTGAGTTGGTCACATATGGAGCACTTAGTACTCTGAGACCTACTATCATCACCAGCAAAGGTCTTCTGTATTGCTATTCCAAACAGCCTGCGCTAAAACCGCAGCAATGCCATCCGATCCTTCAGCGAAGTATTTCCTGTGGAAGTTGGTCACGCTGGCTAGACGAGGCACTGAATTTCCGATTTGCCAAAGACCTTTTCGAAAATACGCTAAACTGCAACTCTTTCGATACTCAAATCCAGCAGTCCTGATCTCGCCTGAAGTGTATAAGAGGGCTGCTGTGATAAGCCCCATGCGAATACCAGCACTATCCTCTACTTCATCCTCTTCTCATTACCTTCTCTGCTTCGCTTGTATTTCATTTTCTCTGGCATCTATTGCCTTGAGTTCACTTTTAATTTGCGGGTAGACGGTATCCAACGCTCATTTGAAGATGCATAGGATAGCAACATACATCTGGTTCACCGGCCGCTCACTGAGTGGCGCTACTCTATTAAATTCCCATACTTGCAAATTTGTGACAAGGTAATTATACTCACTCTCTGGCGTGTCTCTCGTAATTCGAGTACTTCGGGAGTCTTCTTTCGTGCCTGATTCTGGAGTGATGTCGTTTCTCCCGCTAAGTTGCATCCCTTTAACTACATAATGCACATCAAGTTCTGCTTGCAATAGTTTCAGTTGAATAGAAAAGGGGTTGGTATCTTCCATCTAGATCGAGGTATTCGTCTCATAAAAGACTTCCTACGGCGGATCCTAGCCAGGCAGGTAATTGCTCCCGCCCTCCGGGCTTGCATTTTGGATTCTTCCATATTATCGTCGTTGTTCCATTTCATGCCAAGAAAAGGGGCCATTACTCCAGGGATTATGTTGTACTTCTCCTCCAAATCAAATAATTCATTACATCTGTTATTGAGATAGCTTTCGCGGAAACCATACACACTGTCGTTGTATTAGAACTTGGAAGCGTCGAGAACCCCTTTCGAAGTTATTCCGCCTAGGGTTTCACCATTACTGACGGTAAAGACTTTACTTGAACCGTAGGTTAGTTACAGAATACCCGACAGCCCAGTGAGTTTCCTTGCTTCTGTAAGCCGATTTCTTTCGCTCATAACACGGATAGACTCCTGCCACTGCTTAATCTGCGCATCTGGCAATCTCTTTTCCCAGATTGGATCTGGGTCTCACTGTTGCAACAATCAGGGGTGACACGCTCTGGGAGACCAGCTATCAAGCAACAGGGGAGTGGCTTCATTTAATGACAATGCTCGGTCACGTGTGGTCACATAGTCGCAAAGCTCAGCAATATCCTCACTGACGTCTCTGGGTATATGCTTGCAATTCAATTTACGATTCACAGACCACTACTCTGTCACAGTTTCATAAATGTGATTGCTATCTTCGACTTGGGTCAGTTTATTTTATGATCTGGCTCGCTGATCTGCAGAACCAACTGCTAGTTTTAGCCATAATAGCGACGCCTGTGCATGTAGCTCTTGCCAAGGTATTGGCTCTTGGATGTCAAACTTAATCCTACTTCGAACATGGAATTCATTATCCACCATTGAAGTTTGCTGTATTCAGTCCTAGACAGTGATCATTGAGTATTTCATTTGGATTCCAAAAGAATAAATGTAATCTTTTCCGCACATTGCTACTAGCCGCAAAGCTACAAGTATACTTTACTCCGGCAACACGATGAATATGAAGTAGAATGAGCTTTGAGAGATGCCGATATACCGATACATACATGATAGCGTATATTAGCTTGGAAACCCCTACTCCTAGTACAATTCAATTGTAAATGCCATGTTCTACTACGAATTACAATGTTCTAAACCTTTAGTGCTAACTCCTGTGGGTATGCAGAAGGTCATTTGTAGCCGCTAGCATGCACCTCAGGTTTCGAAAGAGTTGAAATATTCCTTTTGGCCTCCAATTTGTGTAATCAAGATAAAGCTATGTGCCGTCCACGGTGCCAATGGTGGTGCTTTTCAAGCGTCTGATGCCTAGCTTTCCGTCTAAGATGCATTTCTTAGCTCTGGTTATACTTTGTGGCGGTTCTGCATACTCCGCACCGCAATACACCAGCAAGCTCATTATGACGTGGATAATATGGGTAAGAAATTTAAGAATCCCATATGCTTGTGCACCGTATTTGACTTCTCTATCTTTTGGCCAATCTCATATTATGACCAATTTGTTCTTCCTTTGAATTCTTTCCAAGAAGCCTCACGATGAACATCAATGATAGAGACTCCAATGGCGGATTCGTTCTACCCTTTTTCCCCCTCAAAAGAACCGCATCCGGACGCAAAACCTCAATATTGTCCAATCGAGTTCCCTTTCTTGACTGGATTCCTTACAATGTATATACCTCCCAACTCATTTCACAACATCAAATTGACTGACAAGCAAAGTTCCGGAACCACATGGTAGCCACGGTTGGCGAGTATGTGGGCACAACATTGTTTCTATTCTTCGCATTCTCTGGAACACAGGTGGCTTTGCTAGCGAATACGTCCGAACCCAATGTTGTTGGAGCAGTTAGCAATCCTGCGCAGCTACTGTATATCGCGCTCTCCTTTGGATTCTCCTTGGCTGTGAATGCTTGGGTATTTTTCAGAATCAGTGGTGGCCTATTCAATCCAGCAGTAAGTCGAACCTCTTATATAGCGGTTAAAACCTAACAAATTAGGTGACACTCGGCATGTGCCTTGTTGGTGCTTTACCATATCTACGAGGAATACTCCTGACACTCGCCCAACTGGCGGGAGGTATCACAGCAGCCGGAGTTTGCGCGGGCTTATTCCCTGGCCCTTTGACGGTTCGAACAACACTTGGTGGAGGTACTTCGGTGGTCCAGGGTCTTTTCATTGAAATGTTCCTCACCGCGCAGCTAGTATTTACAATTTTTATGCTGGCAGCCGAGAAACACAAAGGAACATTCATAGCGCCGATAGGTATCGGACTTTCACTCTTCATCGCCGAGTTGACGGGTAAGTTCTCCAATTCTTTATATCTCCACCCATTATCACTACTAATAGATGACAGGAGTCTACTACACTGGCGGAGCTGTTAATCCAGCAAGATCCTTCGGGCCAAGCGTCATTGCTCGAACGTTTACCAGTTACCATTGGATATACTGTAGGTTTACTCCTTTTTCAAAAAAGCTTCCTTCTCGGCTCCTACCAATAATCACAGCCCGTTGTCCCCTGTTATCAAGCAGGTCAAGAACGCAGCAAGTATAAAAAACTAATTCGCTGGGTTAGGGGTCGGACCAACTCTTGGATCTCTGCTCGCATCCGGTTTCTATCTATTCATCAAGATGCTCGAGTACGAAACCGCCAACCCAGGTCAAGACGCCGCCAAACCCCTAGCCGAAGATTACGATCCCAACGCCCCAGGGCTCAACAACCGCGTCTCCTTTATGCAGAACAATGACGAAACGTCCCAGATGGAAGAGGGTCACGCAGGCCCTGCGAAAGAGTATGGCGAGGCGAGCAGACCGCACAGCGACAGCCCCGCGCCACCAAATCCCAATGACCAATTCGTAGGACTGGAAGAGTCGAATACCCACGAGCTAAGCTCGACCAATACGGCGTACAGCAGGGCCTCTTCGGACCATGCGCCTGCGGTAAACGCGCCGCCGCCGCTACAGATGAGCATGCACCATCATCAGATTACGAGAAAGCCAGCGATGAAGCCGGTGAGCCAGGGAAGCATGGCGCCGAGCAAGGAGCGATCGATCCGGCATAATACGAATCATAACAGAAATGCGAGCGGCAGCATGTCCGGGATGGGCCGGAAGGGATTTTACGATGATGCTAAGGAGTAAAGATGTTACAGTTATGCTTTAATGACATTTACGAACGTGTACACATATTTTGCATCGGGGGTTAGTTTTTATCTACGTAGTGCAATATAATGCAAGCGTTTAATACTTTGCGAGGAAGTGCCATGTTACGTTGTATGAATTGAGCGCAAAAAACCAATGATGGGATTTGTAAGTGAGCTCCGAGTGTGCTACTCGCATATGTCTACTGTATCAATATGAGACATCAAAGTATTATCATTATCAAGATATAGTTATTTACCAACCAGCGAGATGAATGAGTCTTACCAAGCACAACTCCTTTCCGCTACCATAAGACCTCGCTTCGCTAACAAAGTAACCCCTGAATTAAGCGAGGCTGATGTCCGTGCTTCTACAATTACATAAGTATATGTAAACATGACAAAGTCGAAAAATCTATAAGACTACAGACTACACTTAGCTATATGTGGTGAACTGGTATACTGCAGTGAGTCCCTTGGGATTTTTAATAAGAAACAGACAACGATATCCTGCTTCATCAAAAATAATTTCAAGCACTTGAGTAGAGTGATACGCAATGATACGAAGCGGCAGCTAGATAGTCATCATATGTACTATTCAGATCTAATAAAGGAACAGTAGAGAAGATAAATCTAGCTTCAATCGCTTAGTCAATGCACCACAAGGCGAAACAGTCAGGAATATCAAAACAATAAAACGTGCATTCATAAGTCTAAACCCACCTCACCCTATCTTCACAAAGCTACAACTACAATCACAACACGCAAAAGAAAGCCTATCAAAGACATCCATTGCATCCAATCACAACAGGATACCAGAAAATTTAACAGCATTCTACTGCATACACAATCCAGATTGGCAAGCCTAGTCACATACAGAATCTCCACTCTATCCGAATTATCTATCTAGCATATTAGGACCTATGTACGAAACACCATCATACCTTCTATTCATTACTAGAAATAAAGCCATCTACAAGATGCACAGTTCACATCTCAGTGCTTTTGTTGAAGCTCGAGCGGCGTCAAAGAGAGAGATAATCCATGCGGTACATGTGGGTAATTTCTCCATCGAGTTTCTCGTGTATATATATATACACAACTGCAACGCCTAGACTAGAGATCGCCATTTGGAAAACATTTGCATGGGAGAAGGAACTGGAGTTGGATTACTATGGTCATGGGTTGTTGTTTCCTTTGCTATTCTTTTGATGGTAGTTTGATGGCATGGCATGACATGGCATGAATAGGCTTGCGCGGGGTGAAGAATACGATCTAGATTAATTCCCCAAGTATCACCACGTTCGACAACACAAATCGTGTGAGGTAAATTGAATTGTGATTACAGATTCTACATTTGACCCATCGTCACATTTCAGCGAAGGATTCACTTTCCAACCTTCTTTATTTTTACAAAAGGCCCCAAAACGAGCCTGCCGTGCAGCAAGCAAGCGAGCAAGCAACAACATCAAACACATCCCCTGGCATCCTCGATATGCAGGGTCCCAAGTTTCCCCCAAAAACGCCCCCGTCCAAAAGCCAAACTTTGAAAGCAACTTATTTTTTACTATGCCCAAACTTCTGATGCAGCGCCCGGATCTGCTCCTCCACATTAACATTCTGCATCATGTCCAGCCGGCGATCTCCCTTCTCCACCGGCGTGCCATCGTAACTCATAGCCGCCTTCTTCCTTCTTGCTGCTTCCTCCTCCGTGATCGGCTGCCCGGATACACCATCAAACAGATCGCTGCGCTGACTTGCCAAACGCTTCAAGTGGTTAGACACATCCTGGGTGGAGAGATTGGTCGTTGCTGCTCGGCTGCTTTCTTTGGCTTTTTGTTCTTTCCAACGAGGGTCGAGGAGTTCAACTGTAAACGTAAAATATTAGTAGGTCTTTTTTTTTTAAAATGGTAGGGGTCGTACTTCTCATGTGTTCCGCAAGTTCATTGGCCGGCATCTTAGTATTACAGTTCGGGCAAATGACGATGTTTGCCTTATTAGCCCGCTGCATTGCTAGCGGTACGTAGTTCTCCTTAATCTTCATTGGTACCGAACCACCCTTCGCTTCAACTTGTGCTTGTTGGGCACGTTGTCTGGCTTCGGTTCTCTCGCGGATCCTTTGCTCTTCCTCGTCCTCGTCTTCGTTGTTCCGCATACGGGTGTCTTGCTGTTGCGGTTGGTATGTGGGTTGAGGCACAGGTGGTGGTGCCATGTATTGTTGGGTTTGGGCATAGGAGTTGTAGTAATCTGTATCTTCAGGCATAGCCTCCTCGATACGGAAGTTGGAGCTGATGGACATGGCAGCTTTCTGGTCCAAAGATGCAAATTGCAAGTCCGACTTCGTGGTTGGTGCCGGGAGGACTGTCTGGTCATCAGCTTCTGTGAACACCACCGTCTCAACAACCACAAAGTCGTGCCAATCAATCTGCGCATAAGTCATCTTCTCCTTCTCGGCCTCCTCTTCCTTCTTCTGCTTCTGTTGATCTTGGAACTGGAACCATTCCGCCCTCTGCTTCGCTCGGCCCAGAACATGGAATTTATCTTCCAGATTAGCCTGCAGCTCCGCAAGTCTCTCCTGTTGCAGCTTTCCACCATCCCCATCCATGCCTCCAGCCCTGAACAGAGTCGTGTATTGATCAATCAGCCTCTGGAAAAAATTATGTAAACTATGATTCGGTCTCAAGAAGTCGAACTGATAATTTCCCGTCTCCCTCTGCGACAAAGTCGTCATGAATTGCCGGCCGTTCTTCGCCACAAACAGCGCGGTCAATCGTACGACCTCCAAATCCTGCGCGCTGATATTGGGCATCCGAGCTGAGAAATGGAACTCTGGAGGCTCAGGAGGGCCTTTGGGAGCTTCCGCCTCCGCAGCCACCTCGCCGGCCCGCCCAGCAGCGACAGCAGTTCCGCGGCCGGCTCTGATCTCGTCCAGCCGCCATATGTAGTATGCGTGATAGGAATCGTTCTCGCTGAGGAAGGAAAATTTCGGGTTGTGCTTCTCCTTCTCGCGGATGCGGTCTGCGGGGACGTTAGCTTTCGCGCTGCGAGCAGGGAGAGGGGAGGGCTACGAACCTTCAAATACCGCTCCGTTTCTGGCCACGTAGCCGGCGGTCTTCTCGAGGATAGCTGTGTCGTTGATTAGTCGCGAGCTCGTGAGTGGCATGGTTGGCTGGAGCTATGCATACCTTTGATCTCCTTTGGGGGCAACACAACACCGGGGGGCGCTTTTATCTCCTCGAGGGATGACATGCCATCGCCATCCATTGCTGAAGGAGCCATAGTGCGTAGTGGTACGATGTCGGCGGTTGATTGTTCGAGTTGACGGCAAGGCGCAAAATGTCAAGTCAAGAAGTTGATCGCGCCAAGGAAATAAGGTTATAGTTCAGCCTTGCCGTATGAGGCAAATCAACAATACGATCCACTATAAAATTGTAATAGAGTCTGAGAGACGCAGAAAGCCGAGGGGAGCTAATGCAATTGTAGCTTGACAGAAGTGCTTTTAAGATGGGAATGTCGAACCATTTAAAAGCTGAAATCTACCCGGATCTTAATTGGTTGCAAAGAGGGGAGTATTTATGGATCTTGAATTCAGAGCTTTCATTAATCTATTCATCGTCTTCACTTGACATTATCGACTACATATCTATAATTCGCTCGATTTCCTTCTATACTGAGCTAACTCATGGCCCGATCCACTTCTCAATAATTATGTCCAGCCAAGTCGTTGCCCACCAGGACACCAAACTCCTGGTATATGATATTCCGTGGCTCGCCGGCCATATGTTACATCCCAAACTCCATTGTTCCCATGTATCTAATATTACAGCATAATAGTTTTGTCCCAAATATCATTGATCGAAAGACCCGGGGATAGTTATGGAAAGGCGCTGGACCTCTCCATCTCCAGGAGATCCGATCTTTGACGAAGCCGCTGAAATCGTAGAAGCCCTATTAGTATTTTGTTGCTCTTGCGTAGTTTCCGAGGTTGTAGGAGCATCGGATTCCTTCTCAGGTAACTCGACCTCTATCGATGTAACTTTTGCCGGACTGGAAGATGCAAAATCAATTTGTTCAACGTGTTCTGAGGTCTCTGCTATCTCACCGGTGTCTTTACCTGGTCCGGTAACAGCGCTCGTAGGCTTTCCTGGTAAAGGCGTGATATCTTTTGGTTTCAACTCGCCCGAACGTTCCAGTTCTTCACTCAGATTCCTCTGTTGCTCTTTTCGTGCATCTTCGCTAACTCGAGGACTTTTGAAGAGATCTGCGTGGTGGTGATGTGCTGCCGGAACAACTCCTCCACCCATGCGTGACCAAAACATCTGCTCTCGTAATCTCACACTTTCTTCCCATGCTGCCTTTTCAGACTCCTCATCATCAGCCCTCCAGTGTCCGTCTTTCAGAATACGAAGGAAGCCAAGAAAGTCACATGTTGAGCGTATCCTCCCGAGGCAGTACTTGCATAAGGGGTATCTCTGCGCGCTGTCGTTCTCATTAGTTCTGAATCGATGGCTTCGAACATGCGCGGAATCCTTCCTGGTCTCTCCACAGAGTGAACATGCAAAGAGATATGGTTTTGTAGATGCAGGCATGGGATCCACAACGAGAGTTCCGTCACAAATTGCGTTTTGTACAGTCCTTCGGGCTAGCCAAGATAAACCTGGAGCGGTATCGAGTCTTAGGGTAGGCTCAATATCCTCAGCCAGGGCTCTCTTATAGAACTTGGTCTCTTTCAATGGAGTGAGAGAGTTGGGGCCATTGATAGAACCTGTGCTAATGGTTGAAGCAGGCGTTGTCGGAGTCGCAGGAGAAGATCCGAGGGTGGCACTGGTAGCTAAAGAGGTGGTAGAGCCATTTGTGGCCGGAGGGGCTGTACCAGCATAAGCTCCTAAGCCCAATCCTAATCCAATTGATCCGTATGAGCCGCTGGATGCTCTGCTTCCAGCTACGTTTTTGGACATTTTTAAAAGGGAGGTAAAATCATCATAGGCTGTAAGATCCGTTCGAAGAACAGTGCTCAAGAGGTGGGTAAAGCTAGTTGGGTAGGAAGGAGATATTGGTTCTGACATAGGCGTGGCTTGAACAGCATATGAATCTTGCAATTCATCCTTGCTATCGAACTTGCTGAGGCCGGGCGTTGAAGGGGCGGTCGCATTCGTCTGATCATCACGTTCTACGGTCATCTGCTCCATGACTTGCTTCAACTCTGTAAGTTGCTCCTGCTGCGACTTTAACAGACTTTCCATATCGGCAAGTTGCGTCTTCAGTTGGTCGTTCTTTTTGGTGATAGTTTCATGTTCCTTCTGGGCATCCTCTCGAGCTGTAATTACCATCTGTACGGAATTAGTGGTTGCAGCTAGTGAGGGGTCGTTAACACATACCTTATTTGCCTCCTCAAAAAGTGCCGTGGTTAAACTTTCTAATTCCAGCTCAATATCTTTCTTTGCCTTCTCCGTTTCTCGTCGTAGCTTTCTCTCTTCTGCGAGATCTAGCATAAGCTTGTTCTTTTCCGTTTCAGTCTTGGTTTTTTCAATCAAGACCCCTTTTGCAACCCGTTCGGTATGCTCCCGGTTTTGCTCCTCCAGCTGCCTACATCGCTCTCGAGATGTTTCAAGCTCGTGTCGTGTCGCGGAGAGGGTGTCGTCAAGATTCGTTTGGTGGTTTATCGCATTTATTAATTTATTGCTGAGGGTGGCCACCTCGTTACTTAGATCTGGGTGCTGCAGTGGCGTGGATGGCCTTTCGTTTGCGGTTGACATGGTTCGGCTTCGAGGGTCAGGAAGTGTGCTCATGCTTCCATCCTCCTCATCGTATGATATTGAAATGCTCGGTGACGGATGTCCAGGGGAGCCAGGCTTTCCAGCAAGACTCCGCAATTCCGAATGGGATACTGATTTGGATACGGGTCGGATCGGGCTGGTCGGAGAGGTTTTGGTCGGGGAGTAAGATTCAGTACGGAGATGTTGGAGAGAGCGTTGGGTGGTAGGATGATTATGTGGATTCCATCCGGAGAGCGGAATGATGCTATAAGCCGATTATGTTAGCTATACCAGGCAACATGCATCGTGGGCAGGTCTTACTCGGCCATTTCACGCGACTTGCTATGCAGGTTGGTCGCTCAGTACCCCTTCCAAGGGACGCCCGGGAGCAGAGATGATGTGGTAAAGGTCAATTGCAACTTAATGCATTGCACCAGACCGAGAATGGGGGTTTCCTGGCACGTCAAAAGGTGGTCGTGGTGGTAACAGCAGCTTGCGCAAGAGGGAGAGAGAAGCACTTTGGGGAAAGCAAACAGAGAGTAAGATGGATCTTGCTCGGAGTTTGCAGGATGGGCTTGGTGATAGACCAGGTTGGTTGGATGGGAAATTTCCTGTGTGTAAGCGGCTCAGCCCAAAAGGTCGGGGCGTGTGGAAGCCAGGTGGATGACGCTGCGATTTGTTGCCGAAGAGGCTGAGCACGTCCGAGTTACAGTTAATAAGATACTGTAGGGAGAAATCACCATGAGAGACACGGTGAAACCATCGACTCGCAAGGATTTGAAAAGGGTGTTGGGGGCAAATGTGAATGATTGATTGATCGGGAGATAATCAGGAAGTTACTTTCCCTTCATCGTCTTGACAGGCGGAGCAAGCTAGGCGCTAAGGTACCGCAACCTTAGAAAGTGGGATTAATCTCATCATGACTCTAGACTCTAGACTTCTCTATTTCACTAGACTCTTGAGGAACTAGACTCTTTACCAGCTAGCCACTTTTATCGCCTAGACACTTTTTAGTAACTAGACACTCAGCTAGACAAATCAATTAACTAGACAATCAACTAGACGCGGAACTAGACCATCATCCCCCTCCGCGCTCCACCACGGATGCGGATGCTCACTACCCTACCTTACTATTGAATATATTTCCGCCCGCTCGAGTCAATCATTCCAAGTTCAAGCGCAAACCACGAACGAATACTGTATAGTACCTCAGTACGTACCCAAGCCAGCTGAGGTTATAGGGACGCTAGGGCTTCGCCGAACTGATGTCTCCCTTACATCCCCTTCTTTCTCGGTGACTCTGCGCGCGCGCAAGGGACTACAGTCGATATACTTTGGTTTCAGCCCTCTTGCGCAAATTTATGTCACTTGTCAAGAAATGCTAGAGACCGTTCCCTTTTAATGGAGCGTCGAAACCGACCCGACCATGGTTACGTGGGGATTGCAGATGATTGATCATATTCCCAAGACGATCCTCATTTTCTCCCATGTGCGACCACGTCACGATGTCTTTAGGAAGACAATGTTTAATCTGACGTCCCGAATGGTCATGCCTCCATGTCATCATCATCACCAAACGCATCTTTGGAGTTAATTTCCAGTCAACGTGATCTTCGACTAGTGATCCTGTTTACTGATTTTGACCTCTATCTCCCGCAAGGGATGCTCAAAGTAACTCGCGCTATGCTCTTGAACCCCCAAGCTCCTATTCTATACTATTTATTCTTCAAGCATAGCCCATCCAACATGCGGTGTATTTGCTTAGCATTGCACTGCGTCCCTAGCTCAGTAGTAATGACGAACGAGCAAAGTCAAAATGAAACACGAACAGCAACGCAGCATCCTTTTCAATACATGATTCTCAGTACAGCACCATCTTCCAAGCTGAACACAACAGTAGTTTCTCGTTTCATCAATGCAAACAAAAAGAGGATAAACCAGTCGCTCGCCGGCCTAGCAGATCATATCAATAGAACACCACGAGACGGATTACACACCCTCATCTCCACCAAGACACATCCGTAGAACTGCCACAATCTGAACCCCTGAATCCAACACCCTGCTAAGCGAGCCCCTTGCCTGAAATGACGAATATGAAGATGTTGATACCTGAATGCGATCGGCTTGGCGCTAGAATCTCGACATCTTTATATTTCATACAATATAGCGCGAGAAAGGTGATTATAATGGGAATGTAAAACGGATCTATCTCATAATGATTTTATTATATGCTATTGAAATCTCGCAACCCATCCTTGTGCAATGCATGCTCTTCGATTCTGTTGTTCGCTCTAACATCGCCAGCAGCATTGCCATTGCCAAAACCTGACAGCTTCATATTCATAAACCTACATTTCATTGAACGCATAATTCTAGATGATGAATAAGTATTGTAAGATACTTGTCGAACGATATTTTGAAAAATTCGAAGCCAGGTACAGGAGAATAACACTGATCAAAGGGAGAGACTTCATCATCTCGTGCTTAGCTTGGGCTTCATAATGGAACTATGATTTGTTGTATTCCACCTCACTCAAGTCAATAACATTTCTCACAGTGTTCCCGCTTATCCAGTCTCTTACTACTATCTTCGTTAACAATACTCAATCCACTGTGTACTAGATATAACTTGCTAAGAGAAAAATATATAGCTTGAGATGCAATAAGCAGCACCTCTAGCACTTCCGACAACTTACTATCTCTTTACTACTTTTTTACTATTTCAGTAGCTTTCTGCAAAATTTCGAATCTTCTTTGGTGTTTCTTTTGTCTTTGGGACATTCGTGTAGAGACGTTCCATAGGAAAGTTTGCCATCTCTCTGATACTCTCTGGGTTACTGAATGCCGGATCAATAACACTGGATTTGTGGCGACCAAGCAGAGCTCTTCTTGTTTCATGCTTCTCGCGGTGCGACATTATGGTCTTTTTTTTTTTAGTTCCTTTCGTGCTCTTACATTCCCGAACGGGAGATATAGTCTCGTCCGCTTCCGTGTGTGTCGCCGATGATTCATCATCAGAGTCTGTGAACAGTTCCAATACTGTAGTAGGTGCAAGTCGTTGCAAATGGAAGAAGGTCAATACAACATCAGTGTCATCTTCTGTGGAGTTTCCAATATACATTCGACCAGGGAAGTTTGCTCGAAAAGACTCATGGTATGATGTCCAGAGGGGAAAAGCCGGGAATTGAGGGTTGCATAACTTCTTTGCGAAGTGGGGATAAATTGCTCGTACATATCGACAATGTAACGGCCAGTATTGAGCACTATATTTTAGGAAGCTTCGGACGAGATCTGTTTTGCAGTATTCATTGTATTTTGCTCCATACTCCCTGCATACATCTAGTTCCTCGGGCAGACCGAATAGCCATACGTGAGTGGCGCATATTTCGAGCATAAGACAGTGAGCTTTACGCAACATTACTGAGCCTTTCCAAGAATGCTGTGACAAATCTTGGACGTGAGTGGTCTGCTTAGAGACTTCGATATCCCAAGAAAGCTGTGACCAATCATGGACGTGAGTGGTCTGCTTAGAGGCTTTGCTATCTTCGAGGAGTAATTCCGTACCACCGTCATCGTTTAAGTAATTAATGGAGGATCCACCTTGGAGAAATTCTCTGGCTGTTTGGTGAACCAAGTAGATTTTCCCTTTGATGATTCGTAAAAAATGACCGCAGGTTGCGTAAACAAAATTGTCAAATGGATGTTTAATTTCGGAATTCCAAGCATCCAATGATCTGTATATGCTCCCTGAGCTTGAGATGCGTTGCCAGTGACCGTCAATTTCATTATAATGAAGCTTTATCGATGTGGCATATAAATCTTGTCGGGGAACAAGGCACATTGCAACACTCATCTCCTCAAGCGACAACGGTCTTGCTGATGCCACAACAATATTCAACATCCTTCGGGTGGCTTCAGGATTGTTTCTCCCTCTGAGGAGCAAGTCGTACGTTTCGTCAAGATTACGACTTGTGAGAATCGTTCTAAGGTCATTTTCAGATGCACCATTTATAAACGCTTCCATAAGCGCCTTAACGATTAGATCAGTCCAGAGAAATGTGCGGTCGGCTTTCTGGATTAGCGTTTGTTGAATTTTCAGGTTTGCAAGAATGGGAGTTGCATGTCTGAAGGCTTGTAGCTCATTGATGTATCCATTCACGACAAGCTCGATATCGTCACTTATATTATCGCTTTCATCCTCTCCTTTAAGGTGGACATCTGGGACATATCTAAACACTGACTTTATGTAGTTATCTGGGCGACTCGTTACGAACATTTTGAGAAAAGGCGATCTCGAAAGAATGGTCTCGTCTCTCCGAAAGAATTTCTTCATTGCTCCGGCCAGCAATTTGCGTGAGCTTTCCTCACACTCATCGAGACCGTCGAGGAAACAAAATGTGTTAGGTGCGTGAACATCGGTGATAGTGCAGACGAAAACCTCCCATATTGAGTCGAAATTGTTGAATGATTCAAGCCCTTTCCTTTCTCCGAGCTTTATAGCATGCTTAATCAAAGCGGGACTTTTGGAGTATATTTGATGGAGAAACGCTGACAATGCAGTGATTGCACTTTGTTGAGCGTCAATTCCAGTCTTGAAAAAGAAATAGCAAATATGGTCCCTCGGCTTATTAGAAGAGATATGGTCAATGAGGAACGACGCAAGCACCGACTTGCCACAACCAGCATGAGCTGAGAACCATAACGGTTTTGATAATTTTCCATTATACCAGTCGAGGTATCGACTGTGCTTTAATATCCATCGACAAGTTCCTTCGGTACAGAGATCGTTTACTTTTTTGTGAGTTTCGTACCCCAATGTCAATCCATCGTTTGTTTTCACTGTCCTGTATAATGAAGAGAGGTAAACTTCTTCTTGACTTGTCATAACTGCGCAGATTATGGTTATTAATTGTACAAAACTACGGGCGATCATTACTTACCATGGGGTTTTGATAAATTTGTTACTTGGATACTTTTCAGGTTTGTCCATATCTTTCTGAAGTCTTGATCATTCTCGGCCGTAAATCTGCAAATCGATCGGTGATTTCCATTCAATGGCGATGATATTTCATTTTTCCAACCTAGAATCGCCGAATCATTATCTACAACCTAAATCCAGAAATGTGTCAGATATGCTATTATCTTACTGATAAAATAAAAAAACTAACTTTGCAGTTCAAGTTGGGCATTCTTTCTGTCTCATAATAACTAAATATCTTCAAATCATCTTTGTTCCCTCTGCAGACAAATGATCTCGATATGTTGCTTAGAACTTCTGAAGTACCCTGCAGCTCTTTGATAAGTCTTTTGTTTGTTCTAGTACCAAAGCTTGCAATGCTTATTATATTACCAAACATCTTTGCCCAGTCAGCTAAGTCAGAGCCTCGATGTGGTGTTCCAAAAAATGCGACTCCTTTGATATGGGATAAAAGTGCCGTGTACCGATCTTGCTCGTGAGCACGGATTACCGCCTGTAACTTTAGATACAGATGGTCAATATCTATAATCACAGAAAACTTACCTGTTTAAACACAAGTCCGCCTAGACTGTGACATATAAAAATGATAGGTCTAAGCTGCTCAAGTTGACTGACTCGCCATGATATTAAGTCTTCAAGGAGCTGATCGGCAAATTCGCTAATACCAGCCTGGCTGTTACTAAACTGGAACCCGGAATTGTAGCCGTATGACATAATCCGTGCATTTTCCAGATGATTTGGTAAGAAGTCTTCGTGTTTCAACCAGTTGACTTCAGTTCCGGCACTTGTTATAGCTGTCCATGTTCTTGAATAGTCACCATTGAGACCATGAATTGCAACGATATCGATCGCATCCAGTATTTCGCTCGACTTGTCGACCAGCACCTTCAATCCAAATCGACTATCATCCAGCGTTTCTTTATCATCTTGTAATGGGTGATCTGCTTTTTTAGAATATAATGATAATAACCTTTTAAAGGACACCATCATCAGCACTTGTTAATAGGCAAGCAAGGCAGATATAATGCTCCGGCTTCAATTGTAGGAAATGGAATGCCATCTGCCTATGAGTTTCCATGAGGGGGTCGCGGTAAATTCCCAAAATATGCCAAAACGAATGCCACGTGACCTGCATGCAGGCGCCACGGCAGGGTTGTATGTGATAGCTTGAACGAAATGCCCAGATAGAAAAGTGTTTACGTTAAACCGAAATACATCAGCTTACTTTAAGGCTTTTCAGAGATAACATGACTATTTTTTCATCTCTTAGTAGCATATTCGAGAACTTTCTGTAAGAGACTAGTAGTTGAGGAAGCTTACAACTTAGGCTAAGGGGGCCAAAAAAGGCATAATATTAGGTTTCGCAAACAGAATACTTTTTCTACTATATTACTAGGATAGTAAACTAGTGGTACACGTGGATATAACCATGTTAGATCCTTACAATCTCTACTTGAATCTGAATCAAGAACTGTGAAATCTATAATTAGGAGCTTAGATACCTTTCTGATGTTTACAAGATACTTTCACACCACTTATCAAAACTATTCTTCCAAATCTGAACCAAAATATGGCACTAGTCCCTTGGGTTCTAACGCATTCCAACCTCTCAAATATGAACATTCTTGTTAATCCTGTTCCTGGGCAGATGTCATGATTGAGCTTTTGGTGTGACTTTTTGGGTCCTAGAAAATGTACTTGATTTTAGCGATCCGGGTGGTTGGTCATATTTCGTCAAAGAAGCCTCCTCTTTGCGCAATCTGTTCTGAAAGACATTCTTGTTAGAAACGACAACTGATAACTCCGAAGAACTCGCAAGGCAATAAAAGAGCTTAGAGGCCTTGTAATACTAATTCGATGCGATTTTAGCTAACGAAGATAGCACAGAACAGCATACACAGGATACGGCGCTTTCTTGGTCAATTGTCAACAAAATATTTCTTTGCCGAGTGTGGAATCACGCCCGAGTCACAATGGCCGGAAAACGCAATAGGGTGCATTTGCTCCACCACTAGTACATTCGGCCACCCTGCCTTTGTTGTTCCAGTCTCAACATCCGCTTTCGCTTGTTCGGGATTACATTCCCAGCAGGATCATTAGATCTCCAGGGGAGATTTCAAAACACGGCATTGTCATCTTATCTGGATCTTTCAAGAGTTAAGTCCCGCAAGAGAGCTGACCATCTTGTGTGGCCAGAGGGGCTTTACATGGAGACAAAAGCCCTGGTCTGTTTTACTTCCTTTCATCACAGGTGGGAATTTTAGCCGGTTCCGTTAAGTCAGGGTAGGAGATCTTCGAAGAAGTTCTCAGGGTAGAAGATAGGAGGAATTTTGCGGATATTGTGACAGCCATGAGAAAAGACTTGCAGTTTTATCGTCTCTCTCTTAACAACGGCTTTCAAAGCTACCAGAGTAACTGCACGCAGACAAGGACGGCTACGCTACGTTGTTTCAATCAAATATTTTATTCCCCCAAAGATACTTCACTTGCGTTAGAGTCTGGAGAGTATGGTGGGAAGAAGACAAGTTCAAGTAGCTTCTAAAAAGAAGTTTTCAAACACACTTCTTTCTGTGAAGACTTGGAAGGACACCTGTATGTATGATTCCGTCTTGTGTGTAGGCTAGAAGCTTTTGAGAACAGTTCTCACGCTAAAAGCAGGTAACTTGTGTTAGTATCATTCTAATAGAAGGCCAACCCCGTTCGTCTAAATTCAATATTCTGGTTGCACTCAGACCTATCTTTCCAAGTACGGTGATAGAAACAAAAACTCTCTCAAACTATTCTAGATATAAATCTCGTAGGTCAAGGCTTCCTTTATTCAGAACTCGACGAATTTATCTTCTTCATCCAATTCCTGCTAGCTAACTCTCTCTCTACGCTACAAAATAGATGCAAGTATTTTGAATTCATCCTACAGGAATACCGTCCTTTCGGTGTGATATAAATTAGGCTTCTCTAGCAAGTTGCTCACAAAGGGCATCCAGAATCGCAAGAGTTCTGCTAAGTTTTCATCCGCCATTGTTGTGTAAGTCATTGGTGCTTCTAAAATTCTGGATATTGAGAGAATGGTTTAGGTAGAATAGGCATTACAACCAGCAGTTTTAGCTATCTCAATATTAGTAAATGAAATTTCACTCACTACCATATCACTGAGTAGCTGAGTCTGCGAATCTATAAGGTTTAGCGCAGTTCTAATATGATCCAGAGTGCCGTTGACGGACAACCAATAACTCAATGTTTCGCGGTTGCTGATACACATCGAGTCTCACCTGTAAGTAACATTGTCTATCTTAACAGCTTATATGCACGAAGCCGCAATCGGTCATCACTCTATCAAACAAAGAAATTAACTACTTAATCATCACATTCACAATCACAGTTACAAGCAGCAGGGAAATTCATCTCGTAAACCTCGTTAATTGACTTAGCTATGGCGCAACTATTGGGGTATCTCAGTGCCGCACATATGAAGACCCTATCCTATGTCTTTAATTCCCAAACTTATGGGCAAGAAAGATCACAGCGAAACAAGGCGAGGTGCATGTCTGATTAGTAGCAACAGATCCACAACATGACTGGAGAATTCATGTACGAATGTACAAATGGGGTAAACATTAGCACCTTTTGCCGGTAGAAGAACCGCAACATTTAGGAGACTAGACAGCAAGTGAGTGTAACATGCAAGAGGGAAATCAAACCATCATTCGAAGGCAGCACGATCATTGAGTCTCGACTGGTGCCTCGACCTGAGTCTCAGCAGTAGAAACTTGACCTTCAGGGGTAGGGGTGGTTGAGCGATCCTCGGTGTTAACATTGGACTGTCCAGATGGGTAGTAGACAGATGGTGATGGGTATTGCTCCGTAGCTTGTTTTGGTGCGTTCCAATATGGCGATGGGGGGTATTGGTAGAGTGGGTAGCCGTAGTATCCAGAGTGATAACCAGGGCTGTTACCAATTTCAGATGGTGCCGAGGAGCGAGGATCGTAGCATGGACCTGGAGTTCCAGCAGGATACGAATAGAAGCTTGTGGAGTAAGGACCAGGAGGGTAGTAGTGTTGACCATCAACCATAGCAGGACTAGCACCGTAGCCATAGTAAGCTGGGCTGTATGGGTATGCATATGGGGAGCTGTAGGCCTGGAGAGTTCGTCAGCATTAAGTCCGAGGGACGGGTGAGTATGAGATAGGTACCGGTGGAGTTGACATCTGTGACATTGGAGATGCAGGAGACTCAAATCGACGAGGAGCAGGAGTCTGATATGGTCGTGAAGAAACAGCAATGCGAGGTCTGGTGAACAATGCAGTCTCAGTCTGCTTTGGGTTGACACGTAGAGGTCGTCCACCGAAAATAGATCCATCCTTGTCAAATCAGCAGTGTTCAGCAGAGGGGGGGTGCCTACAAACCATAGTTCCAATAGCCTTTACACATGCTAGAACATCAGCAAATTGAACGAAGGCAAAGCAAAGCTTCTCGTTAGCTAAGATATGTCAGTAATGAAGTGCTAAAAGACAAATGGACTTACCGTCAAACTTGGATGGAGACTCGCGGACAAGGATGTTAACGATTGTGCCAAAGGCTTGGAAAAGCTCAATGATCTGATCCTTGGCGGTACCAACAGCGAGGTTTCCACAGAAGAGCGAAACACGATCGACCTCGTAACGGTCATTGTAATCCTTTGCGATAGAATCAACTGGTGATGGACCAGTGCGAGCAGGAGATCCGAATTGGGGGAGAGCCATGAACTTGTACTTCTCATGGTTGCGGAGTGCCTATTCACATTAGATGGGGCCAAAGTGATTAGAGACAACAACTAACTGATTGCGCATTTTGACCATTGTCGTACATTTCGAATTGAACAATGACGGCCTCACCGAGGTTGAAAGTGGCACGCTCGAGATCACTGGCAAGATAACAACGATCAATCTTACCAAAGTCACGAAGCACCAACCGAGCCTCGGTGGGGGTGATGGCATCTCCGCCCTTGTGCTCGATGATGAATAGACCTAGATTGTCAGCGGAGCCAAAATAAGCGAGTCCGGCATTGAGAATGCCTTGGGGATGAGAATTTTCTGCAATTGCATTCACAGAATCAATTCTGTTCTTTAACGATAAGGTGGACAGAGAAGAATACCTACGATGAGCCTTGGCCTTCTCACAGCGGCATGGTCGTCCCCGAATCGAACGTCCCCGACCTTCACGAATTGCACGCTCAGCATCTTCACCGTTGGTGTATTGACAGAATGCAAAAGGCATGTGCTTGGCATCGCGACGAATCTTGACGAAAACCGGGCCATACTCTCGGAAGACTTGAGTAACAGCCATCTGGAGCGTATCCTCGTTCTCGGATTGAAGAAGACTGTCAAGCAGTTAGAAAGCGCTGGTGAAGGTGAGTATGACTTACTTGGCAACGAAGACACAGTATCCTGGGGGATAATGTGCTTGAGCATCTTCAGGATTGACAACAGAGAGCGAAACAGGGCGAGCAGCAACGGAATTTCCAGGGCTACCCGAGCCATATCGAGAGGTGAAATCAAGTGGAGAAGTATCACCAGTGGAACTAGCGTTGCTTCCTGAGGATGATCGCCAGTTCTCATTCTTGATGCGAGCTGACTTGGGGCTACTGATGACTTTGTTGGAGCGGCGAGACTCAGAAGAAGACTGGAAAGGGTCCTCGCTTTGGCTTCGGCCGGTACGGACAAATGAAGCTGGTGGAGACCAGCTGTCAAGTTAGTATAGGTTTCTATGCGGGGTTGGCAGCACTTACTTTGCCAGCTTTGAGTGATAGCCATTGCCATCCTTGGATCGGCCAGAGTAAGCACCGGAATCCTCGGACTTGACCTCGACAGCCTTGTCATCACCAGTGTCGATAGTGAGCTTGACTGTTGCCTTTGAGAGGGAGCCATCTTGAGGAAGGAATGTCAGTAGAGCGCATACCAGAGAAGCCGAGAGATGGATAGGGGAACAATTGTAGTGAACACCTGATAAGGGTTTGTAATTGGGATGAGGTAACTGAAAAACTTTGCCAGATTGCGGTTGCTCCTCCAAGGTTGCAACGGTGGAATGGTGAAGAGGAAATGTTGTCGTTGCGGAACAGACATCGGTCAGAGGGGAAGTTGAGTTGGCTTGAAGGTGGTCAGACCGACATATCCAAATGCCAGCACCTTCAATACTCTAATACATTGTGATATGTATAAAGAAGAACTTGCAGATAGCGAGGCGGAACTGAGTTGACACAGTGAAATGCTGGGGAGGAGTGCAAGATGGAGTGAGGCGTGATGTCTCCTTGCTACGAATATCTGGGGCATGGAAGTATAGAAGAAAGCTGATGAGTTCTGAAAAGCACAAAATAGAATAAACGAAGCAATTGTTGGAGGCTGATCCTAACCTTGATATAGCAAGAAGAGACAAACTGAGATGTAATGGATGACGTACAAGTGGATGTTCTGATGTTGTTACGGTGTATACGCAAGTGTAAAAACACCATGTCAAGGATTTGGGAAACTATTTTGCAAACACAAGCACAAAAGAAATGAATGCAGAAACATCAATGACAAGAGGATGGCTTAGCTCCATGCTCTACCGGAAGAACTTGAGAACGTGAGATAGATGGAAAATAAATTGAAGACCTGCAACCAGTCCATCCATTGATCAGGTGTGAAATGGACTATTTAAGTCTGAATATGCATGAAGCCAAGAATGGATCCTGCACCGAGCCTACACGGCTCGCAAAGTAATCAAGAAGACAAAATCAAAACAAAAATACGCAAAAAAAACACAACGCGATAACAAGGAAAGGAACAACCACCAGGGGGAAGTTGTGGTTCTGGTGACCATCGAGGTCGTGAGGGCGACACGTGATCCGCGAATTAGTTGATAACTTACCAGTGATACTCAATTTCGGAGCCGCATTGTCGAGAGGCTTTCCACCAGCAGCAGCATCCTGGTTAGGTGCGCGAGACATGGTGAAGGAAGTTAGATGTTATGGAAAAGACAGTAGGGTGGAATGAATGTGGTATGCGTCAAGCAGAGAAGGAACGAAGGGACTGGTGGAAGTAGAGTGAGTGCGTAGATATGCGTGATGATTGTTTAGAAGGAACGTGTACCGCCAGCCGATTTGAAGTGAGTGTGTAGAATGACGATGAGGAAAAAAGAGGAAAGAAAGAAGCAGATTTGGAGGGGATTTTAGGTGATTATATAGCCAGAGGGGGGGATTCACGCTAGGCCCCAGATCACCAGCCTAACCGGTTTTGTCACATCCAGCCATTCGCGTCAGGAAGCGCTTCCAACCATTCTCCTCGTTGCGGTGTTGCTCCGGCGTTATTAAATGGCATGGCAACGAGCCACGAGACCGACGGCGATGTTTGTTGTGATTGATGAGGATGAGGATGTATAGATAGAGACATGGAACATAGATGGATGTGGACATGGGGCAGAGTGGAGGTGAAATAGACTTGACCGGAGTGTAGACTCGACATGAGCATAGTCATGACATGAACATAGATTTGATATAGACATAGACTTGATATAAACATAGACGTGATATAAACATAGACTTGACATCGACGTCAGCCTGACGTGAATGCCAGTGCACAACGCAAGATGTAGACAGATCAAAGACATCAAGCCATCATCGCCGTGCCCAATGCTTGTATAGCGCAACACCGGTACATTGAGGTAGATAGAACAGGTAGATGGCCGTGTTCCCATTGATGATGTGCAAGTACTGACATGTGGGCAGGTAGGATCCCAAAGACCTCTACCTCTGAACAGCAAAATCAATAAACAACAAGGGCAATTGATTGACCACTGCCAGCAACATAGGATTTACTTCGTGCTCATACTAGCCAGTTACGAGCATGCCTCCATTGTATGTGCATCATAAATCGGTAATGCGCTTCGACGTGGACGGGCAGGTCAGCTAGGCATATTCCTCAGGGGCTTCAGCTTCAAGAGCAGACTTTATGGAATCAGAAAACAATACATCAATCTTATGTTTATTGGAGCATGCTTACAAAGAAAGATCAGAGGAACACAGATGGGTTGTCTTCTGGTATCTGGCGTTGCGTATCCTCGAGGCTGGATGACGTGCATGCTTCATGCGATAACGATACCAAGAACGGACTGTTATCGACCGCGGGGCTCTGGACCTCAACAACACTTGCCACAACTAGCGATGCTTCACTGAGGTACGCCAGCTGAACCCGCTAGCCTTTGAGATAGAAGATATTCTGTCCGTGGTATGTTAAGCCTGAGTTTTCGCAGGCTCAATTGACTGACGGGCAATTTCTAGTGTCACCACCTTGCGATGGTAGAACCGTCAACTTCACCAACCTACAAAGTCTCTACACTGAAAGATCAGGCGCAAGTGGAAGCGCGAAGTGGAAACACACCCAATTAAAGAGACTTTGAAGAAATAACGAAACTTTTGAATGTGGGTTGGCGCCTACAATTGCGACAGCGCACCAGGCCAAGGAGAACCCCATCTTATAAAGACAGCGAAGAGAACATCGACGTGCTCTAGTCTTATGGATTAACGATGACCAATAATGTCCATCTCACAAAAGCCTACTCTAGCATTTAACGACATGTTCTTCGTCCCCCATACCCAACAACCACTGGTATGCTAGACCAGCTGACCAGCTAAGGCTGAGACCAACTTTCCAGAAAGTTGATACAACTACGTCCGCAATACTCCTGAATTGTGAATAGCTTGACAGTCATCATCTTTGCCAGAAGATGTCTCAGATAATGGCTTAGGCTTGGCCTCTTTCAGTCTATCATATCCACTTGGACGACCTTATGACAACCCGGAGGAGGTTTAAAGCAGGACAACTGGAGGGCGGTAACAAATATAACAAGAGAAGGGAATTGGAAATTTTACATAGGCTGGAACCTATAGAAAAATAGAAGGCAGGTTGTTGAATTACCAATTGGCAGACTACTGAACAAGAAGGAGAAATAACAAATTAAATGGTTTTCTTAAACGTGCTTCAAGGCCGATCGTCACAAGCCACAAATACCGACTGCAACGATCCATCTCTTCTCTCGTTTGATGCCTCTAGAATCAGAAGAGGTACAGTCGCAAGGGAAAAGATACTGCCGTTACGATAGAAGTCACCGACACAGCTCAGCTGCAGTCATGACAGAAGGAAAAGGGCTGCTCCAACATGCCTTCACGGGAGATTCCTGGTTCGTATCAGACGTAAACCTGCAGCTAGCCGTGAGCGACAGAAGGTTCGTGGTTTGTCGCAAGACGCAGAGCTGCAGCTAGCCGGTCGGGACTGAAGGTGACTGAAGGTTCCTGGTTTGTCGCAAGACGCAGAGCTGCAGCTAGCCGGTCGGGACTGAAGGGGACTGAAGGTGACTGAGGGTTCCTGGTTTGTCGCAAGACGCAGAGCTGCAGCTAGCCGGTTGGGACTGAAGGTGACTGAGGGCTCCTGGTTTGTTGCAAGACGCAGAGCTGCAGCTAGCCGGTTGGGACTGAAGGTGACTGAGGGCTCCTGGTTTGTTGCAAGACGCAGACCTGCAGCTAGCCGGTTGGGACTGAAGGTGACTGAGGGCTCCTGGTTTGTTGCAAGACGCAGACCTGCAGCTAGCCGTTCGGGACTGAAGGTGACTGAGGGCTCCTGGTTTGTTGCAAGACGCAGACCTGCAGCTAGCCGTTCGGGACTGAAGGTGACTGAAGGTTCCTGGTTTGTAGCAAGTCGTAAACCTGTAGCCAGCCGTTCGGGGCTAAAGATTCCTGGTTTGTATCAGGACGTAGACCTGCAGCCAGCCGTGAGCAACGGAAGATTCCTGGTTTGTGTCACGACATAGACCTATAGCCAGCCGTGAGCAACGGAAGGTTCCTGGTTTGTATCAAGTCGTAGACCTGCAGCCAGCCGTTTGGGACCGAAACCTTGCCACTCCTGCAATCCAACTTCTACTATGCTACCCTTGATAGGTTGAGCATGTCAACATCTTGATGGATATCATGAAGATCATGTCATCTTGGATACGCAGCCTATTGAGGGGAAATGCTTCAGCCTATAATTTCTTTTTAAGCAGATAGACAAAGAAAAAGTAATTCTGCATAAGAAGTGGTGTTGTTTATATTGTTGACGTGACGTGTCCGAGATTCTAATAGAACGCAGGCGGACTTCGCTAGCGTATTTCGGATTTACTTAATTCATCTTATATCCGAAAAAGTCTAATCCAACTCACGTTAATCACCACTGATATCATTAAATCTTTTGAGAATTCTTTCAAGCTTTCTTGGTTTGGTTCATGTGGGCAGACAAAGACGAATCAACAGCATATCATATCGCAAGCTCAGTAGAGCACAATGAAAGCCAGTCAAGCATTATTGGCCAAAGGATTCTTTGGCCGCAGTGTGGATGAATTCAAAAGACTGTCGTTGTTTGGTAAAGCCTGAAGTTCTTCCCCTGACTGAGATTTTGCTAACCCAAGCACCCATTAGCATTGACAGCAGAAGGCACACGCAGACAACTCAAGCCATATGTTCTCTCCTCCTTTCATCATCGTGAGGCTCTGGGAGATGTCAAATTAATGAGTGACGCCGACATTGGAGGATTCTCTAAAGCACATCTCGATTGGATACCTCCGGTCTCAACCCCCGCCTCCGGCCTCACAGAGAACAAGAATGGCAGCCTCAAGTTCCATGGCAATATATCGATCGAGCTGCCCGTGAACAAACCGCAAGTCCAACGGAGCGGGTACGCCGCTTGGAGAACCAAAGACCGTGGACGGACAATATTTGGAAAGCAGTTGTGGGACATTGATGCGTACGCCTGGATGGCGCTCCGAATCAAAAGCGACGGACGCAAATACTTTGTCAATCTACAAACCGAGAGTATCGTGCACACGGATATACATCAGCATAGATTGTATGCGCGCAGACCGGGAGAGTGGGAAACGGTCTTGATCAAATGGAACGAGTTTGTGCGGACAAATCATGGCATGGTGGTTGAGCCACAAGCAGAGCTGCTGAAGCAAAAGGTCCGGACCGTGGGAGTAGGCTTGATTGATCGCGTCCCCGGTCCCTTTGAACTCTACGTGGATCGTATCTGGGCTACAAATGGGCTGAGTGCAGAAGACAAGCAGGAAGATGAGAGAATGAATGAAGGACTCTTAACAAACAAGCACGGAGAGAAGATTCGATGGGGTGAGGAGAAGGCTGAACAAGCCGGCTCGTGATTGGATTGATCTTGCATATCACCCATCCCGCGCTCCTTCCTTCACATCGATCGTTGACTTTTTCCGATGACCGATTCGAGAACGACCAGCCGCGTCTCGACTTTTCTGTCCCGCTTCCGCCACGAATCGTCATCTGGTTTCTGCGAACTCGGATTCGAATCATCCCTGGAAGATCTCGTTGGAGAAACATGATCTGGAAAAAAGGGAAAGCTAGGTTGTGACAGATTTTCAGATGCAGAGTCTGCTGGCCGCTCATATACACATATCCCGACTACAGCGACACGGAGTATCATACTGCTTGTTGGTCAATGGCGGATACCCCCCATATTCAAATGCAATGTCAGAACGGAGGTAAGGGATCTTGGAAGAGGAGAGGAGGAGAGGAGGAGAGGAGGAGTAGGAGGAGGAAGAGGAGGTTGAACGACGAGAGTGTGCGTAGAATTGGAGATGTGCCTACGAAACATGTGTATCATAGCATCGAACATACTGCGAGGGACTTGGAGTTAGCCTTACCATCTCTCCATCTCTCCATCCATTGGTCCCAATTGACGAAATCATCCCCGACATATCGAATGACAGGTGCAGCTCAGTGTGGATAACTAACTCCTCTTCCCCCCCTTCCACCCGCCAACCTAGTCCCATTCCGATGTGAACTGACCAATCCCCTTCTCTCCCCTTCTCGACTCCAGATCCAAACACACTCGCGCCAAGCTGCGTAGTTCCATGTGATGTGGATTGTCAATTGTGCATGAAAGTACAGGCGGTCAGCCTCGTCTCAGCCTCGTGACGGTGTAACTTCATTTAGCAGCCTTGTACACCAGCCTTGTACACCAGCCTTGTATCTCAGCCTTGCGACAGGGTAGCTCCAATGTGAGGCAATCGCGCTCTACCGCGTCAACACAGAATTGTATTTCGAATCCGCTTCTCACAGGTCCCTATTGAGCATGGAGAGAAGATCCGATACCAACAAGCAGACGTCGATGTGATCCCAACATGGCCCGCTACTTGACGCCCTCCAAAATCGCCCTTTTGGCCCTCGTCGAGCTGTATACCGACGCCGCAGTTCCAACCTCGTCTACCATCCCAATTCTCTCATTCGTACTCAAACAGCTACTTCCTTCTGCTGATCGCAAGTCCCAGCCAGCAGCTCCCGCGACGCTGCAGTCGCTGCCCTTCGTACTCGAACCCCAAGCCTTCGAAACACTTCTGGCCGCATATCCCGCAGCAAACGGCCTTCCAGGGCGCACATTATGGGACCACTTCCTCAAGAAGCTATGGGAGATCGACAGCCTCGATGCCTTGCATGTGTTCTTTGAAAGACGAGTGCACCTGCTCGCAAAGCCCCACGAGGAGGCGCGGCGAGACGCCGACATGGGCATCCCTCCCCCGTCCCAAAGCATGATCATACTTTCGCGCACCTCACCATGCGGCAGCTTCGTGCGCCGAGCGATGGTGGAGTTCGAGCGCCTGAGATTCAACGATGTCGTGGCGCTCTGGATGGGCTTCGCGAAGTGGAGGCAGGACACACGGCTCTACTGGATGCGAAGGAACGGAGGCGGCTTGAGCAAATGGGCGGGCGATAATGCGCTGCTCAATGGTCAGTTGGAATGGGGCGTGGAGGAAACGGAAATGCTGCAGCTGGTGGCATATGGCAGCACGAGCATCGACGAAGCGGGCGAGGAGCTCATCAGCACGGATGATATTGAGAAGGTGCTGGAGTTCCAGGTCGAACAGATGCAGAGTAAGTAAGATATCATCTGCACATTTCCCGGCCTACATACTGGTCTATGTACTGGCTATATACTGGTGTATATGGTATTTACATACTACTCTACACACTGGTTTATAAACAGGTCTATGTACTAGTTATATACAAGTCTATATACTGGTTTATACACTGCTTTATGTATTGGTTTATAAGCTGGTCTACATACTAGCTTATATACTGGTCTATGTACTGGCTATATACTAGTATATATACTGGTTTATAAACTAGTCTATGGACCATGATGTATATATTAGTTATATACTAGTCTATACACTGGTTTATAAACTCGCCTACTCCTAGTTTATATCCTAGTTATATACTAGTCTATAAACTGGTCTTTATACTGGTCTATATACTGGCTACATGCTAGTTTTCATACTGTTCTGTAAAGTAGTCTTTATACTGGTCTACATGCTATTTCACATTGTGGCACAGAACTAACAATATTTAGAGCTTGGGAGCAGGATTCCAGTCGAGATTAGGGATAGATTCAAAAACTTGCTAGACCAGAGTGTCATGATACCTAGTTTGTCGCATTATCTCAAGTATGGCATTCCCAACGTTGTGAACATGTTAGCTAATCCGGAAATAGCTTTTTGGAAGCTTGGAGAGCGGGAGACTATCCTACATCATTTGACAACCTTCACCGTTACTTCGACTACACCATGCAGAATCGAGATCGGCTCTTCTACCAATATGCCCTCATGAATCTTGCAGTGCTGCAGGCGGACTTTGGCTGCTTTGACGAAGCCGTCGCTGCAATGTTAGAAACAGTATCAACAGCGCGAGAGAACAAAGATGTTGCATGTTTGAACTTTGCCCTCAATTGGTTATATCATTTCGGCAAAGCTCATCCGAGAATTATCAATGGGACCGAATCAACCAATATGCTTGGCATTGAACGCGAAGGCCTTGCATTTCTCCGGATCAAGGCTAAAGAAACTGGCATGTTTACCTTGTGGAGCTCCTCGTTACTCAGCGAAGCAAAATTGGGCATGTCAAATGGAGAGAGCGTTGCAACGATATTCGAAAATATCCAAAAAAGCTCTCAGCTCATAGTAGACAAAAATATGCGGAGTATGATGGGCCCGCAGATGGCAATGCAGTCTTCACTTTGGAGCCGCCTGGGTGTCGTGCAATTGTCGAAGGAGTATTGCGAGATATTTCTCAGCTGCCATGCCAGATACGCGCTATTCGATGATACGCTTAGAATCACTTGCAGAATTGCCCATCTTTTGACTGAGAAAGGGAGATATGATGAGGCAATGGCAAAACTAAAAAGCCTGGATGCGAATTCTTTGCGCTCGTGGAAAGCGAATCAATTCTGGATGAAATACTGCGGTCTACTTAGTCTCAAGAGAGACCTTCACAGAAATAACTTGGATGGAGCCGATCAACTCCTCTCACAACTACTTCAGTCCAATGGTTCCGAGTCCGATCCTGATCTGGCTTTCGAAACAAATATTCTTCATATCGATTACCTAATCCGACGTGCTGATTTTGGCAAGGCACTGGCTAAGATAGAACAGCTATCTACATCAATGAAAGAGGATGGCGATGACATTAATCTTCGCGTCAAGCTATTGACAATGAAAGCATTGCTTCAAGATAAAGTAGGACGACCACAAAGGGGGTTTTCGATTGCCGTTCGGGCTGCAAGCATTGCATGGCGAGCACGACTTATACCTGCTCTTTGGGCGGCAATGGGTGCCGTGGCTAATATCTTGACCTCTCTCTCCGAGTTCCATGCATCATCTCAAATTTTGATATCGATCATACCCCGAGCATTAGAATGCGAGAACTCTTTGCTCAACGCGCAGCTCTATTCCTTCTTGGTTGACGCATACATGGGTATGGCCGGACTGGCCGAGGATGGGAGCGCAAAGAGGACCGAGAATCTTACCAAGTGCTTAGAATTTCTCGATAGGTCATTTGGTGAGTATTCTGCGATTGAGGACATCGAGGGGCAATGCCAGACCACGGCAAAGAAAGCTACGGTGTTCATGGTCCTGGGCGACAAGGTTCAGGCCAATGATTGTGCAGGTGCAGTGCTGGCTTTGCGGAAACAATCCAGACAGGCATTGCTTGAAGACAACGGCGGGATGTGATGATTCTACAACTATAGCTGTGGCATAGATAAAATATGATACCCATTTTCCTGATCGCTACACCACATTAGATGAGCTGTCTCTTTTTCTAATATAGGCTCTTTACCTCTGACTTTGCACGTTGCATAAATACACTTTATCAATATGTTGGAATTGATCCTTAAGAAATCCATCATGACTGTGTACAACTCACAATCTGCACAACCTGCATGCTCAATTTGTCATCGAAGCAGTGCTCTATGCGCCCCATGTTATGATTTTGGCATAGTTCCCTACATTATCGTGTATAGCAGCAGATTATGGCACACCGGGATAGCAACGCGGAACATTAAGTCATGCATTCTTTGCACATTCCATTCTCTGGTTCTGCACATTCAAGAACTAGGGGCTTGGGTAAGCCCATTTTTCAGTATATGAAGCCATGTTGATCACGTCACGCGTACACAGCGGACTGGAAATTTCTGTTATAACTTCAACTTAGGAGAAATGTACATTCTTTCTATCCGTGCTTCACACCATCGATAACGCATCCATCTATCCGTCCCCTCCCCCTCACAGATTCCCCAGATTTTCCTACTCGGCCGGCTTGTGGTAGTTGACCTTCGTGTTCCAGCTGTAGAATGGTTAGCCTCTTTTCTTTTCCTCGTATGTCCTCCAGTATAGTTGTTCCAACTTATGCTCAATGCAAAACCGCCCCGCCCTGCAAGGATTAGATTCTTGAGGTGTACTTACAAAGCAGTCTGAAATAAGTTAGCAACAGATCAGAATCGTTTGAAATGAAGGTTCTGGCATGCATACCTTGTCTCCATCGCCCCAGAAGAAGTTTCTAGTTCGGATGTTCTGATATGAGTATTCGGTTCGCTCCTCAAGCGGCTCCATGTGCTCCCAATGAGCCCAATGCGCATCCCACAAAACCTTTGCGTTAACGCCTGCGATAATCAGAGCGGGGATCACTGTGCTGCTCATAATTAGCCTCAGCGTTCCCAGTCACGAAGCCTCTCGTCACTTACTAAATCGACAGCTTGCGCCAGAGGTCTAAAGCGGAACCAATCAGCCTTGCGTCTCTCCTCAATTAAACGTTTGGCTAGATACTCACCACTGGTGGCGGCCGCGTGGTCCTTGATAGCCTGTCTCTCGCGGTTGAAGGCATTGTCTTGAGCACCGTTCAAAGCCGAGTTCTCGGTGCTTGCAAGTCGGCGCTGGATGGTCTGGCGCACGACTGGAGAACGTAGCTGGGACGCAAAGCGTTGGGAAGCGAGGAGTGATCGTTGAGGCAACATCGTATTGCTGTGGTGTGTGGTCAATTGCTGTTTTCTCGAAGTTGAGGTTGAAGCTGGAGGTGGTCTGAGGTCGTAATCAATTGGCGGAGCGGAGCGGGATCTCGGTTCCTGGTCACGTGGTCATTTATGACGACGAGACACTCTCGCGCTGTAGAGACGCGTCTGTAGGGTTATGAAGCGTTACTATACAGATTTATCTAGTCTTACTTGGGGAGAGCAGTCTTGAAGGCTGGCTGGGTTGTAGTTCATGATCCTTCGTGCTGTGTATGCAGCTGTACGACAAAAAGTATGGATCAGCAACATGGTCTTAGAATCACAACTTGGAATGGTGAGTCTTCTAATGTGGTAAATACGGAGCGCTTAATCTGACGATGTAGTGAATGGAATCAGGTAGGCTGAGAAATAATAGGCTCAAGCATTGCTTTCCATAAAGGCGAGATATTGACTCTTCTATAGAAACCCTTTTGGATACCAGCCATGGGCTCGTGATAGAAAGTTCTCGGTAATTCAATTAACTCAGCAAAGCATGTCAAGGTCTAATGAAATCTAGGTCATGTTCGATATACTTGAGGCTGACATCGTTGTCATGCAAGAGACTAAAATTCAAAGGAAGGACCTACGGGATGATATGGTTCTTGTACCTGGATGGGATGTGTATTTCAGCCTTCCAAAGCACAAAAAGGGTAACCTAGCACTATGCTTGTCAATCCCAAATCGAAAGCACACTAATAGCATATTAGGTTACTCGGGAGTCGCTATTTACACCAGAAGTTCTGTGTGTGCTCCCATTCGAGCAGAGGAGGGCATCACTGGCATACTCACCCCTCCAAACTCAACTACAAGCTACTGTCATCTTCCCGAAAATCAGCGAATCGGTGGCTACCCATCTGTTAGCCAATTGTCTGAATGTGAACTTGATGCTGCCACACTTGATTCTGAGGGGCGTTGTGTGATCCTTGAATTCCCTGCATTCGTTCTTATTGGTGTGTACAGCCCGGCGAATCGTGATGAGTCCCGCGATGAGTTTCGGATTGGATTTCTGAATGCTCTTGATGCGCGGGTGCGTAACTTGGTGGCTGCTGGGAAGAGGGTATTTCTGACTGGAGATCTGAACATCATCAGAGACGAGATTGACACAGCAAACGCGGCTGAGCAGCTAAAGAAACACGGCATGACAATAGACGAATATGTGTCAACACCAGCTAGACGAATGTTAAATCACCTAGTCTTTGGGGGGAAAGTCCTAGGCGAAAGAGACGAAGGCCGCGAAACTTCAGTCATGTGGGACCTCTGTAGATTATTTCACCCAGACCGTAGAGGTATGTTTACTTGCTGGGAACAAAAGATCAACGCTCGCCCAGGGAACTATGGGTCACGGATAGACTATGTTCTGTGCAGTTATAACTGGAATGACTGGTTCTTTAGCTCCGATATCCAAGAAGGTCTGCTCGGGTCAGACCATTGTCCTGTATATGCTGTTCTGAAGCAGAAAGTACAGATTGACGAAAAGGAAGTCGATATCAAAGACATAATGAGTGCGGGCATGTTCAAAGATGGTGTAAGGCAGCGTGAATGGACTGCGAAAGATTTGCTACCATTGTCCGCCAAACTCATACCCGAGTTCGACCGTCGTCGGAGCATCAAAGACATGTTTGCCAAAAAGCCTGCCTTGAATACTGCGCCGTCTCTCCCCATTTCAGATGAAATAGATGGCTCTTTCCCCTCTGTGAATCCACCAACTTCAAACACTCAGTCGGCAGACATAGCAACTGAATTGAAAGAATCTCCACAGACTCTTAAGCGTGAGAGGGGAGCAACTACTTCAGTAGCACCTGCATTGAAGAGAAACAAGACTAGTATGTCAACAAAAACAAGTGCAGCTACGGCCAAATCCAAAGCCGGAAAGGGGCAAAGTAGCTTGATGGGGTTCTTTAAGACGAAGGACACCCAAACCAACAAGCAAGTGGACACCTCGGTCTCCTCTGGAAATGATCTCGGCTCCACTCGTATAGAAAATCATACTCGTATAGACAATGATGCTCCTAATACCCCCATCCGAGCACAGCCTATGGCAGAGGCAGTATCTTCTTCTCTACAAAATAATGAAAATTCTGCAGCTTCAAACAAGCCATTCATTCTTGCAGATCAGAAAGATGTAATTGATCCTATAGTAGCTAAAGAGAGCTGGTCAAAGATTCTAGGGAAGCGGGTTGTGCCTCGATGTGATCATAACGAACCTTGTATGAGCAAGAAGACCACCAAGCCTGGTGAGAACTGTGGAAGGTCATTCTATATGTGCTCACGTCCGCTTGGACCATCCGGACAGAAAGAAAAGAATACGCAGTGGAGGTGCGGCACATTCATATGGAGTAGTGATTGGGCTGGTGATAACACTTAACTAATGGGAACCTAATACTACCTAGCAAATCATTACCCACAACTCAAATAAAGAGCATGAGCCAGCACACAGTGCAGACGGTACAGGAGATAGCTCAACCTCATACAGCCTGCCGGGGACTGAAAACATCTTAGAGCCTTTGCACTTCACATTGAGATGGTCTATATTGACGCCAGTTTCCAAGTAATTCGAAAACTTGAGAATATTTGGTAGCGGAGGTTACCAAGGCACGGTATTATACCTCATAGTCTATGTATTTACAGCTAAGAAGTAGTGAACATGGATTTCTCTGCAAATGTGTCAAGAGTAGCAAATATGTCTTTACAACGAGTGTGAGCTATCAGGAGCAGTAACGACGAGTTCCGTGAGCACCATTACTGTATAGCTAGAGCCAGCTGCAAGTGTGAAGATCGTGGCACCCAAAATCCAGTACAACTTGCTGCTGTGAAGCAGCTTCTCAATTTGCTGCAAGGTGCCATTGAAACATAGGTATCAATGGATTCAAATCAAACGTTGGATGTGAATAAGGAGGCTGGTCGCCGAAGCCGAGTCAAACAATAGAAAAATTTCCAACTCCTCGATTATGACAATCGGCGGAAGAGCCCAGCTATTGAATTGGAACGAGGAGGTTGGTCGCTTAGCGCGCACTAAGCGACCAACCTCCTGCACTTTGAAAATTTTCCATGGTGAATCCCATAGTCTTAGGACAGCCAGGCAGTGGCTCCAAATTTTCGCTAGCAGAACTCGTGTATGATTAGACGGTTTGCTTACTATGTTGATGCTACACAGAGAAGAGTGAAATGAAAGTCGAGGTACTAGAGGGAAAATAGGTTACTGGACGTGTCATAGGTGGTAGTATTTCGCCATTTGTTTACCAAGATAGTCACATAGGTGTTAAAAGGGGCCTTGAGAATGTTCAAGGCAGTTTGGTTGAGGTGAAATCCACTAAGTGCATACATTCGTCACGGCAATGTCACGATTCAGTTTGAAACTCTGCTATTTATAGTATTTCATTCGCTGTGATGCTTTCATCACAGTTTCTCTGTAGACACATCTACCTCTAATTCCGAAAAGTAAAGTGCAGGTGTTTCCGTGATCGTAAAGTCGTGACCATGAATTCGTAATATGTGCTAATTGAGGTTCCAGGAGACCGCATCTCACCCGTGAATCCCAAAGCAATGATGAGCAGAAATTACGGGCTTATAGCTTAGATATCTTGAACTCTTGAAGCCCCAAGAGACCCCAGTGGAACCTAGGATCCATGCCTCCACCAGATTCAATAATTGGCAGAAACAGGCTAGCGTTGCGCTGCCAAAGTAGTAACAAGAAAACAAAGAGGAGGGTTGATAGACAGATGATGACACCCCCAAATGCATGTGCGAAGGCTGGTACTGAGCAGATGAAACTCGATCCAGGTTGTACAAGGAAGTAATGCCCAGGACGGAAGTCCAAAGATAGTTAATCGCGGAAGTTGAAAATTTTGTGCAAGATCTGCGGCGCAGGTTGACGAGTTATCTAGAAATCTTCTTCAAAGTCGACTGCGAGGTCAACAAGGTTGTCGAGTTCATTTCCTAGTACAACTTCGTGGCTATCACCAACCTCCGAATTTTCGTCAAGATCTTCAGTTAACGTGTTCTTATAGACAGCATTAACCTTGATGTTTTGGAGGTCATTGATATAATTGACAGCATCTGTGCTGATAATTGTCGTTCCAGCGGTGTGACCCCCTTTTCTATCTGAGATAGCAACAGTAGAATCCTTGCTTTCATTGAATAGCGCTTCTCTCTTCTTTTTGCTCATACGCCGCTTCTTCTCTGATGATTTGCGAGGTTGATAGCGGTATTCTGGATGTAAACGGAGGTGCTCTGCCTTTGCATCTGCAGCCATACGCACATAGTAAGCTCTGGTATGCTCGTCCACAGATTGCCACATGCCACCAAGGATCTTAGCTGTGAGATGTTAGAGCTGGGAACGGTAAATAGGATTTGATGCACTTACAGATCTGGTTGTTGTGCATTCCAGGGTTGAGATTAACAGCCTGGGTATGATGGGCTTGTCGGAACAGAATAAATGCATTGGGTGGGCGCTTGATCTTGGCTTTTCCGGAGGCGGACGCTGGGCTAGATGGAACAAAAGTGATAGGGCCGACGGCAGTACCAGGGCTATGAGCTTGTTGTTGGAGTTGATAGTCCCAGATAGCAATGTCGCGATGTGGACGTAGTTGGCCAAAGTCATAGCTGCTCTCAGGAACAAAGAAGCTACCAGCACCATGGGTGATGGCGGGGTGCACTCTCAAACGGTGAAGCATGTCCTCGTCAAGGAAAACCTTGAATGGTAGGCCATCATAGGATTCGCAGAATTGCACGGGGAAGCATTCAACAGAGCCAAGAAAGGTTTCTGCGTAGTTTAGACCATTGATGACCCAAGCAGTCTCTTCCAATCCGGTGAAGGCCCTATGTACATTTTAGCGGATGGTTGGCATCGCTGATGAAGGGGGCTTACTTGAAATGATTGGCGAAGTGCTCAAGGTCAACATTCTCCAACCTAAGAATAACTTCAGAAGAGAACACTGCGTAATTAGTGCCTTGCTCGATAGCAAGTTGCAGAATTTGAGCACTGCGGTGGAATGCTTCCTCATGCGACATCAACAAAATTTGGCTACCGCCATCTGAAAGATGAGCAGTCATGGTTGCAGAGCGAGGTATCGCGGGAGTTTGTAAATTTGGACCGCGAAGTCTGATAAAGCGGATAGAACCAGTTGGTTTGGTAATAGAGCCTCCAAGTAATGTGAAAGACTCGAAAGTTTGGCGATTGGATCAATGAAGTCGAGATGTAGAAGAGAGATAAGTAAAAGAAGGGATTCGTCGCTTGACTTTGTTGGGCGTTTTCGACAAATCGCGCTAAAGCCTTAGCGCGGAGGTCGAGGATGAATAACCCCTTTGTTGCGGAACAAAGGTTCTCACGTGAGTTTGCCTAGCTCTTACTTTGTTCCGCAATTCAATCTGATGCTGGATTGACAAATTCACTGGTGACTCGGAAAGAGTCTTGTTTTTTCGTCTCACAAGAATCGTAGGAAGAACAGGCGAATAAAAAGGCAATTGAAGCACTCAACGCCTGGACAGATGTATGCAACACGAGACTAGCTGAAAAAATCCTTGCATCGATGCACTTGAAGAGGTAGAAGAACTTACTGTCAGGTAACTGCTACATGGCCTATGTAGCTTTGCTGTGGTTCAGAGAGATAGCAGTAGTCTTCTCGACGAGAGAATATCATACTTAATGTGCCAATCCAATCAGTTCAGATGACCTAACTGATAAAACACCTTAGCTCAATTCTGGGTTCTTCCTCACACCCCCTAGAAAGAAAAATGTCTGTACATCGACTACCAAAGTTCCTGCAAATTGTAACCATAATTCGGGCACGAAGGTAGCCATCATACAGAATGCTCGAGGCTAGCGCTGCTGAATCTTCTAAAGTTACCACTGAGTGCTCTTGGCAAACGAAATTTCGAGCTGGTGATTTGATAGGACAGTTTCAATTTTCATCTATCATCGAGACAGACATCATCATACGGGAAATGAGGAAAGCGAGTCTGTAATTGATAAGGTGCATAAGTATTGGCATCCATACATGTAGCCACATGACGCTCCCCTTCCATATAAATTCGTCGATTATGAATTTATGGGGACCGAATTACAATTGTGTAAAATTGAGACTTCATTGTAAAATTTTGTTTGCTACATGAAACGCTAAATTTTAACCGGTTGCTCGACGCAGGAGAATAGTGAAAACACTCATCCATATCTACTTAGAATTCACAGCTTTTTTGGGGGGTAGAACGAATGTGAAGTTGAAGTCAGCGAAAGTCTCAGAGCAATCCCTATATGTCTCGGGTGCTCAAAAAGAAAATTGAGCTTGCGAATGTGATGTTTCGTTTACCTAGCCGCAATTTCATCATTTAAGCAGATTCCACAAACTACCATGTCACATATAACTGAGAATGAGTGCAATAGATATAATGGAGTATCCTAGCCGGTACACATGTTTTCCGGCTTCCTGGCTTTCCATCTGGTGCTGTATTGGTCACTGAAAGTGTGCTTTGACGACTCATTTGACTAGGTACCGGTCAACGCTAGTTATCCCGGATCTCTTCAATATGACTAACTGAATAGCTAGGTTTTACCCATGACGCAGATACTTGGAATGTCTCAGCTCCTAGCGAGTTACTGGGCTTTGATAGACTGTTTGCTAGAGTACTACATATGGTTATGCTGCTCCATTTGGTTTGCAATAAGTTATCAGTCAATTGAAACAACGATGTGAGAGGATAGATGTGCAATCCTTTGGACTTAATAACTCTCTCACGCTTATTCTTGCACTCATTTCTGAATCACTTTAAGCTTTTCCTTTGCAATCCGCAGGGCTTATGAAGATAATCTAAACATCGTATTTGGTTGGTGATGGAACATGAGAGTCTTCAAAACGGGCATCGATCAACATCCAAGCGTTAGGTTGTTAATTCTGTAGATGTGACTATTCTTTGTCGGAATGTCGTGAAAATAAAGAACGGGAGCTAATGCAGCCCAAGTCGGATGTCTCAAGCATGTCAGCCAGTAAAGTTGCGGCACAGTGGAGAATTAAAGGAACACGAATAGGGGGGTCCATTTGGCACTTTATAGCATTCTTGTTAGCTTTATCATTATACAACTACGTTCCTTTCTCCAAATTATGCTGCCAATTTTGAGATCGCAGTTTCTTTGTGTGCAATCTTTCAAACCCGGTCTGACCACAGGACTAATTGTGACACATTGATCGCACATAAATAATCAGTACTCAGCCACCGTTATAGCAGTGTGCCGGAAAGAAAGACACGATATTTCAGCTTCTTCCCCTGATTCAAGCACGGCCTGAATTTATGTTCATGATAGCGTATGTAGGTACTTAGCCATACGCGGATGATTTTAACCTAGAATGTGTCTTGAACATCGTGTTCAACCTAGCTGAGGCACCGTCATCTCCGTGACTATAGGCCCTTCACAACAGGCTTGGTAATGACTCGAGGTATATCATATGCCATGTCAAAGACGCTGTTGAGTGTTGGAACGGAAATGAGTACAGTCTTATTTGTTAAGAGGATAATGACACAATAAAAACGTACTCGATATGCAAACTTTATCAGGAGCAGTCTTCCTTTCAAAAACAAGACTATAACTTCGCACGCTTTCTGTCACAATGTGCTGATTCTAGGATCAAGGATAATGGCATATATTTACAGGATATAGTATAAACAAGGCGTTGTGTTAATGCAGCAGGCCACAGCAACCTCTGTCGAGAGCTTGCGAGAATAATTAGTGGAAACTTGGAACAGAAAACTCCAGGGTCTAATAGCAGACTATTCTTGATACGATATCTTCCGTATCTCTCCTAGTCTCTGTCTTGCCGAAGCCAAGTTATTCTCCAGCTGAAGAATTTCGACCTGGAAATCGAGGTGTTAGCCAGCATCACAAAAGGGATAATTTATTACAAACCTGCTGTTCCATCTCCCGAACCTTGAACTCGTGTGCCCCCAGGCTCTTGTAGTCGATACCGTCATCATCTTGATTCTGTTCCTTGATCATGCTCTGAACTTGTCTCACCAGAGTTCGGCATGCTGCACCAACAGCTTTGCTAGCCTGTTCCAAGGACTCCTGGCTCTTACTCATGAAGCCCGCTTTGACTCTGCTTGCTGCGACGAGCTGTGCTGTAGATGCTGCAACATTGTTCGATGCCACAATCAGCTGCTCAGGTATATTGCGACCCGAAATGACTCCATCTGCTGTCTCGATCAAGGTATTAGTAGACGAAGCAACGGCTTTAGCAGCGGAAATAAGGCCTTCGGTCCACCGATTATTTTTCTTGTAGAACTGTGTCTTCGAAGATGACCCACGGCCAGCTTGAACAATTTCTTGTTGGGTATCTGTTGCAGCCTTGATCAATCTCGCAATAGCGTTTGTAATAGCGACAGCGGCATCCAATATAGAGTCATGAATTCGTAGCTCATATGTGGAATACCCATCCTTGGGTTTGTTCTTGAGCTTCGCCAGGCGCGCAGCAGCGGCACTGATAGCATCCGCTGCCTTTGTCAATTCGCTATCGACAAGATCGCCCAGATCGCCTTTGTTATTAGATAGCTTGCCACTGTTAGGGGAAAACGAGTCTGCAAGCTTATTAAGTTTCTGCAGATTGACCTGCACTTCGTTCATGCAATTGATAACAACTTCAGTTCTTTGAACTGGGTCCATGGAATCAAGGCGGAAGCTTTGTAGGCTGCGGAAAAATTTAACAGTGGATTGTGCGGATTGCCTGGCCCCATTGATTAATTGATCTGCCTTTTTGTCATCGGAGGCTAGTCTTGTTAAACCTTTGGTATTGCTGAGAACATCCGCAATAGAACTCGAAAAGATGTTGATCGTACGGATGATCTCGGCGTGCGTGCTATTCGGCCCATCAGCGATGAAATTGTTGAAACTGGTAGCGAATTCTGTTGCACTTGAAGATGCCTTCTCGATTTGCGATAGTACGTAGGAAGGAGTCGCGCTCTGGTTGCCAGCTTGCATGGAAGAATCAAGCTCATACAAGGCATCATCGACGCGCTGAACTCCACTTTGGAGAACAGAGTCAATGATATCGTTGATTTTGCCAATATTAGCCAGGAGCATAGCATCAATTTGGTCATCCAAAGCAATGTCTGTATCCCCACGTGACTGTTCCTGCTCGTGAAGTTTGAGTAAGGCTTCGTCTACCACCTGCTTCATGATAGCCAGCTCCTCCTCTTTGTCACGTAAAAGAAGTTCTGCATCAGATCCACCTTCACTGTACTTTGAGTGAACTTCGTCTAAAGCGCGGGACTTTTTTCGAAGCGCTTCCTCGAGTTCTGCCATTTCTCGATTGTACTTAGAGAGCATGGATGAAAGCTCGTTGCCCTTACTTCGCTCAAGGTTATCGGCACGATCTAGCGCCATGCGTAGTTCTCGCCTGAGTTTATCCAATTCTTCCCGGTTCCCTCCAGCTTGTCTATCCTTATCGTGCATGGCACGATCCCTCTCCCGAATCATATCAGCAAGCTCTAAGTTCTTAGTCTTGATCTCTCTCTCAAGCTTCTCCCGCTTATCAATTGCTTCTTGTGCAGAAGCGGCCTTAAGCTGCACACCCTTGAACTTCGTCAAAAGGTCCAGATGTTCTGTACGCAGCTGAGAGTATAATTTAGCCAGAGCCTCATATTTTGTCCGCCATGTATTGACTTGCTCCTGAAGAGCGTGAATTTGGTCATCCTTGCTACCTAGTTGTTGCCCGTAGCTGCTCTGAATCTGTTGGAGTTCGCCTTCCAAACCTTTAATCTTTTGATCGTACTGCTGTAGCATCAATTGGTCGCGAGCGTATTGTGCTCTTGCGTCAAAGTTTTCCTGCTCTAATTGTGCCATACGGCCCTGTGTTTGTTGTTGGAATTGCTGGGAATGGAGCGCTTCCTGTTCACGTCGTTGCTGCTCTGCAAGCTGGCGCTGTTGTTCCTCGAAATCACGTTGAGCCTGTAGCTGGGCTTGTTGCTGAGCACGGAACTGCTCTTGCTGGCGCTCCTCCAAAACTCGCTGCTGATCTTCATATTCCCGGTTCTGTCGTGCCTGCTCATTTTGCCAGAACTCGCCAATGTCACCCGGTTCTTCGGACTGAGGAGGTGGCGCAGGGGTTATCTGCCTCTCTATTTCTTGCTTTGGCCTCTGTGGCAAGCTAGGAGCAGCGTCGTCCTCAGAAAGAAGACTCGGCGGATCTTGTGGAAGCTTTGGAACAGTAATTAAGCTTGTAAGATAGCGGAGGTTGGAGCATTCATAATAAAATTTGATTAGGCGGTAGTGCTGAGCATCATACCTCTCACGCAGAGGTTGCAAAGCGTCATCATCTCCGGTTGCTATTTTGAATGTCAGACTTGAAGAGAAATGTTTAGACACGTCTGAGAGAGTCTGCAAACAATCTGCTCATACAGAATTTTTCGTAAGGCAGTCAACAATAAAAACAGGGGTTCACCTACTGGTATGCATAGCTCGTAACATGCTGGTAATAAACTTGTAAATTCCGTAGCTCTCCTGCACCAACGGTACCAAGGCAGATATCCTGCATTCGTTCCCATTTCCTCCCCGGAAGTGCGAAAAGATGAGTTTTTGGAATTGCTCTATGCGATCCTGAAGCATCATCAGGTCTGAAATTGTCTCATAACCCTCGTTTGGATCATTGATTCCTTTCAAGCTTATATATTCCTCATATTCGAATGTGCCATTGAAATCTGGATGTTGCTGATGGAAGGTCAATTTTGCTAACAAGAAATAGACGTATTCTTTTATTAGGGGTGCATATCCTCGCATGCCTTCCCCGGACATGCCTCTATTTAGACTATCAATCCAGCTTCTGTTGCTCATTGCCTCTCGCAGGGTCGATGGATGTCCCTCCTGCAGCACTTTATGAACGGTGATTAGGGCTTTGAAAGTCTGTACTTCATCTGCCAGTATAGGCTGCACTTTCATGCCAGCCCAGAAGGCTGCTGAAGATTTGTGGTCCCATGTGAAGACGATACAGCTCCGTACATGCTTCCGCTTGGGTGCAGTCTCTTCGATACTTGTCGCCTTTCGGATGCTGATCGCGAGGTCACCTTCCTTCCTAGATATCAAATGTTAGTACATGTGCGCGCTCTTTGGGGGTTGCAAAGTTACGGACTTCGTATGATCAGTATTGCGCCCTGTAAGATGAGCCATGGCGAATATAGGGAATATGGAGCACAGCCAACAGCAGAGTAGGAAGAACTTGAAAGCGAAAAGCCAAATAAAAGAAGGGGGGACTTCAACACGCCTGACGTATGCAGTAGTGCAAGGCCGTTGATAAAGTATTGCCTGGAGTCGTCGTGGCGGAGGTTCGGGACGACGAGTAAGTGTGGCGCTGATGTTGGGCAATCATGACAAGCATGGTACAGTAATGCCTGCAGACTTGGCTGTTTCTGCTCCCCAACTTTTAAAGTCAAATGATGCCAGGACGCGTGGAATCAGCTTGTGATAAATCAATTCACTTGAAACTCTTTTTTTGATGCGATGATATTGAAATGAAATCAAGAAGTAGGAGGCTGTCGATATGGAACGAGGATATTCTTCGCCGTGTTGTATTGCGACAAATAAATAATAGGGCTATAGCTACTTCACTTAATCGTCAGTCAGGTCGGTGACTGTATCTTTTTGACAAATTCATGCAGTATTGATTCGTTAAAGATTGCTGCGTATGATGTTCAATGCTCCAAAGTACCCCGGACACCTAACAATGCTAATTGACAACGTTATCCATTACTCCCTTCCTACTCTGCATCACCAAGGCATTACTGATGCCTTTACCAACACCACCTCCATAATTGTACCCGCACCCATGCCCATATGTTCCTCCCAAAGTTATATGCCAGTTTTTATTCAGACACCCATATCTTCATCTAATAAACTAATCTTTGCTCTAGCTTCCTCTTCTTGGGCGGCTTGCCATGATGGTAATTCGGGCCCGTCCTCGTCCGGACTACTTGATAGAACTCTACTAACCTGCCTTCTCTTGGGAAGCCGAGGGGGGTGGAGGTCATCGGCCCATTGTTCCTGGAGCTGCTGTTGCTCCAATTTTGTAGCGTCATCTACCCAAGAAGGCATGTATTCTGACAAGTGCTCACTCATTGGGGTGGAAGGTTCTGAATCGTTCGCAGGTGCTGCAACTACCAGAAGACCGTCGTCAGTACTTTCAGTTGCTTGAGATTCTCGACTTCGCCTCTTTGGAAGAGGAGGTTGAGCAACCGGCGGCTGTTTTGTTTCAACTAGCTCACTCCCATCTGAACCGCGGCCAGAATCAAACTGATTGTGAGATATGGAAGGCGACGGCATTGGTTTGCGCTTTGGGACTGGAATTGGCGCGGTCTTTGTTTTCCTATCTGGCGGCGGAAGCGGAGTTCCTGGAGGAGGAAGAGGTTGTCCTCTTCCCATAACAAGTGGACGAGACGGGACCTCTTTCCCCTCCGAACTTCCGTCTGCTTTTGATTCGCTGTGACGTTGGAGAGCGTTCAGTCCCCATTTTTTAGCAGTAGCAGCAGCATTGCTCACGGCTGCGAGGGATATGCGCTTTGCTTCTGCGGTAGACGAGTTTCCTGACGAAGATGTAGAGTTCTCGCGCTTCGGATTACGTCCAAAGGACCCGAATGACTTTACTGAGAGCGGATCTGATCCAAATGAAGCATTGCTTAAACCCGTTGGACTTGATGGATGAATGGTATTCGAGATGACATCGCTTTGGGAGTCTGCATTATTGGGCGAAGGCTGGGGCGTGATGTCATTATCTGATTTCTTCTCCAAGTTGGCTGAGTACTTTAATGATATGGAAGATTGACTGCCACGCTTTTCAATTTCTGATTGCCGAGACGGCGATCCGACCGGAGTTTGTATAGGCGAGTTTGTCTGTGAAAGAGCCGCGACAGATGCCATGGCACTGCCAACGTGAGTATGCACCGACGAATCAGTTTCCTTGAAGGCGTCTACATTGGTATTATCCGTGGCTACAATCGGTGAGGAAGCAGTGGCAAATGATTCTGATCTTAGTGCTCTAGGCTTTTCGGTGGCCCCTGTATCTATACTGGTGGAAGAACCAGTCATATTAGAATTCTCAAAATTTACCAGGTTTGACGTAGCTTTGTTGCTTTTCCGAGAGAAAACTCTCCCAGTAGAAGAGGCTTCGGGTAGGGGCATGCTTGCACTTTTCTCCATATGAGGCAAATCTGCTATCGCCTCATTATTCTCAGCTTCTAAATGATGTACTTCTTCAACATTGCCTGCTTGTGCTGCTGCTGTTTCTGGGTCATTTGAAGGAGGAGATACATCATCAGCCCATATCCCACCTCTCCATTTTTTGTGCTCGGTATTGTAAAAAGGCGAATCATCCCAGCTAGTTACAATGGTCAGTTTGTATTATAGAAAGATATGTGATCAAAGCAGCTACTTTGGTGTAAAGATTGTTAAATGTGATCTTAATCAGAAAACCGAACTACTTCATTTACTTACTTGGGAAACACAAGACTCTCAGCGAACACCTCCTTGATTCTGTTTTCGATTTGTCGTAGTATTAATGTATAAGTAATCTGTCGAGAACTGACTATAGTCAAACATCAGTAAATAAGACTGCAGGACACACATTAAGTTTCTTAAATAGCTTAATTCCGCGATGAAGAGAGTTATAGCACCATTTCGATGTCTCGATCTACCACAAAAGTCCCTCTTCTGAAGACGAAACTAGTGATATGAACTAAGAATAAAAGGCAAAGATTAAACACATACCAATAGGCTCTATCGTCATGTCTATTTTCGGCATAGAAGCAAACGTCATCCAAAGACGATTTGATGGAGGTGGTTTGATTCTAACCATAGCATGACCCTCGATTCTTTTCAGAACGACAGCGAGTAATAGCTCCACTTCTCGTGCTTTAAACCTTGTACCCAAATCAATTCTAGCCGTCGCTGCGACTTCAATGCGAAAGTTGCCTGCATATCTAACATCCGCTTCTACGATTAGTTCTCCATCCACGGTTAAATCCTTGAGGCGTGGATTTGTAAAAACCGGCGCAGCTTCACCCATATCTATATGTCGTAGTACTATTTTTGAAAGGAATGAAGGGGTTTTTACTCGGGATATTTTCTTGGTAATTTTGGATCTAACATAGTTCTCCACCTCTGGTGTTTTGTATAGAGAAAGGAAGGCTCTGCCAATGATAGCATTCATCCATCGCGTTTGTAAATGCTCTTCAGAAGAATGTAGTCTTTGCACTAGCGTAATGATATCTTTTACATCATATTGGAGGGGTATTGGCGGGTTGTCTTTGGCGTCTGCTTCTCGTCCATGATTTCGAAGCAAAGCAAAATAGAAGTCTTCCTTCTCAGAGCAGTTCTCAGAGAAGAGGTAAAAAGGCTTTGAAATTCGGGCATCTGGGTTGAGCTCTTCGATCTCAGTCTGCCTCGATAGGCAAAGAGCGTTTCTTTTTATAAAGAGCTCGCCTTCTGGTATATAGTCTCCGCCTCCAAATATGCTAATTTTATGGTGTGCCAACGAAACTACATGACGCACATCAAGCTGCTCCTCATCGTCATACAACATTAGATGACCGTGTCTTAAGTATTGGTAAGTAATAACCCGTAATAGAATCAGTCAAGGGGGTTTTACCTTAAAACAACATAAAAAACATTGCCGCCTTTTCTCTGCGGTTTTCCGACTCCTTTATTATCCAATGGACTTGCCTGCGGCTTTCTCTCAAAAATGGACTTGTACATGCTTTGGTAAACACTCTGGCTTGGGGCAGAGACAGTTGTCGAACCAATAGGTGTTGTACGTTCGGGCGGTGCAGCATTGATTCCACCAGGAGTATATTCTCTAGTTACCGCGAAGTAACCAGCAGCTACCTCAGTCTCATGATTGTTCCTCAGCTGGAACTTTTCCCCCAATGACGTCTGCGCACGTTTGATAGCATCAGTGTCGTCGCCTGGTTGGATAATTGCAGCAGACTCGTCGTTTCCGTAAGCTGTGTCTTCGTGAATGGGAAATGCGAAGTATCCATGTATCAATATGCCAACAATGACGAGCGGTAGAAATGTTATACCGCCTAGTATATAGGCGGCAAGAAGCCGCAGCAAACCATCCATATTTACATCTGTATGGACTCAAAGAGTCGCGCTGATGTTGTGCAGCTATTTGAGTTGTTTTCGGGTGAGGTGGACTGTTCGGGTCAGGCTGAAGATTAGCCGCTTGAGCGGACGCCTCACACAGCAATAAGCGTTGAACACGAACACCAGCTTTGCAGCTTTATCTCAGGATATAAGGTAGTGGTATTCGGTTTGTGAAATCCATCAGGTTGCATTCTGAGATGCAACAAGATTTTCGCAGGCAAAAACTGGAGTGCTTTTCTATAGCCTTGCGATGACATCAGGGTTGAATTAAGTAATCCCATCACACAGTGCTATCTACCTTATTTTTGTGTTGAAACTTGTTAAGACCTTTCCCAGAAACTGAAACAGATAAAGGTTTGATTTTGAATGTTCGAACTCAATTTGCATAAGAGAATCCTAGTGGGAGCATATTTCAATATTGTGCCATCCGGGGAATAGGACAGTTATGTATCAAAGCTACGAGTAACAAGTTTGAATGTACTCACTCGTGCTATTTGAGGTACGCCGGTTTGCCAGGTATGTCAAAACACACGTTGGATTGTCACTGATTACATATTCCCATTACTTTCTTCACTTCTGCTTGGTAACTTTTTTCAATGGGTTTAAGAAGCCAGGAGGAGTAATCGTTATCTCTGATACTCCCATTACTATGCTAGCAGTTGCAGATTGTATACAAAACGATAGAACAGAAACACCTGCCGTTTTCATCATGATGCAAAACGTCGCTGTCTACTATCAAATGCCTGTTCCTGGTCACCATGTTGACATACACTACCATTCAAGGTCTTCAAAAGTGGCGGCTATGTTTGACAGTTCATCTATTACCGGCTCCACAACAGCCTTCTCTCTCTTCAAACGAGCTTTCTGCTTCGTTCTGGTATAAAAGACCGGGCAGTCCTTACTGTCACATGTGACTTCATCCAACGGCGAGAATCCTGAGCAACTCTGGCAAACTTTATTTAGGTCCACGAATTTCCTTTCCTCATTATTCAATCTCGTGCGCAGCGCCAACAAAGAGGTCGGCTTGTTTGTTAAGCAGTTTGGACATATCGGGGATGCTGTGTCTAGCTTTTCTCGGCATACTAAGCAAGAGGAGGACTTCATATATGACTCTAAAGTCTTCTTTTTAACACTAATTTCTTTGGAGTGTCCCCGCAACTGGAGATTCGCGTCAACCCTCCGTATTCGCTGGACTTTTGGCATCTCATCGTACCAACTTCGAACATTTGCTCCCACAAGATTGAAGATTCGTTCCAATGGGGGAATGAGATTCTTCGTTATGTAGTATTCAGCATCAAGCTCCCTATGCTCACTCTCTAGAAGCTCCTCAGGCGCAACGCATCGGTCAATAAGTCTTGCCCCAGGAGCGCCAGTTACAACCACATAAGGTACACGTTCTCCATATTGCGGCTCTGCTCTAGCGTCCTCCAGCATACGCTTAGTACTAATAACGGCACCAGGTGGAGGAGGACCTTTGTCGCTATATGTACCAAGTTTGACTTCTTTCGCAAAGCAGAAATCTTGCACCGAGACGGAGCCTTTCATTATCTTTTCGCACTGCTTTTGGAAGTAGGTCTTTACCTCGCTGAGATTAGATGTGCGAAAAAGTATCTTTAGCGCCTTTTCTTCAATCATCTGCTCAGCTGGGGTTCCGTCTCTGCGTACTGTTTCAATGCCTTTCGCATCGAACTCCGGCTCGATTTGGCTTCGACTTTCATATTTAAACCCAACATATCGTTTCTTTGCTAATAGAACACATGGAAGGTAAACCTTCTCAAACTTGAGTTTGATAGGTCGGGGATTCATATTCGTAACGGTTTTTGAAATTTCTTCACCGATATCGAATGCCTGGTCCTTGGTGCGTCCTTTCAATGAAATAAACAAGCTGTCGGTATCACCATAAACTACCTCAGCCCCCCAGCGTTTGACAGAGTGAATCAGGGCGATTGCTTTTTCGAGCGTTTCTCGACCGGTTTGCACGATACTGTCAGCGATCTCTGAGCAGGGCATGCGACCCGAGAACGATGCTGATGTGTATCCGTAAGTGACATTTGCGATAAGTTTAAGTGCCAGTTGTCTGTTATTGAGCAATCGTTGAAGAGCTTTATCATCTCTATCGATCTTCATGCCACTCTTAACCATCACTCGAGTTTCCAAAATCTCACCTAACATCTTCGCCAAAAGCGATTTCCTTATTTCAGGTTTTGTGTACATGATTCCGTTTGGAGCTATATTGATATGATCCTTCAGGAGTTCGAGGAGTCTTTCTTGTCTTTTATATTCGGTAAAGCCCATTTTGTTAGTGCCCCTCCAATGGACAACTCGTCCAAGAAATGTAGAGTAGCAATAGTTGTAGGCGATCATGACGCTGGGGTATAAACTTTGAAAGTCGAGCACCAATACAGGACTATTATAAAATGCACTTTGGGGCTCCATCACTAAAGGAAGACATTCCAGAGCGTTTTGACTGCCAACTTGCTTCCTGCTGGGTGATACGAGCATAAAGCTTTCCGGTTTTGCTATTCGGAACATTAAAGATTCGACCTTGAATTGCGATCCGCGAGAGAACACGGAGAAGAAGTCTACGCCTAGTAGACGAGCTTGTTCACTAGTTCTAGAGATGAGTTCGTTTTGTTCGAGTATCTCGAGATCAAGTTGAACTCGGGAGATATAGTGATTGAGGACTTTTGCCAGATCTCGAGCTTTACCATTAATGTACCATTCGGTAAGATCTTTCCAGGAATAATGAGGGATTCGGCGATGCAATAAATGGAAGGCAACATTTTCCAGCGTGTACTGGAGGAGCGTTAACTCACCACGCATCGCTCTCCATATATTGATCATATGCCGCCCAGTAATTCGAATAGTCGAGGTATTGTTGAATCCCCACTTATCACTGTCCTTGCCAAATCTTCCATGCGATTGAGACTTCATGCGAGAGAATTCATCACATAGATTATAGTCATACTTTACGCGAGCTCGCTCTATCAAATATCCCCATGATCCACCGTGAACTTCATATCCTGTAAGAATGTCCGGATCTTGAGATCTTACAATCTCAACCATACGAATCAATAAATCAAGCTCAGAAGACTCTTCTTGAACCTCACAAGACACTTGCTGATTTATTTTTCGTGCCATAATGCCATCCTCGGACAAAGCAACAATACCTACGTGTGTACCTTCGGTCATACCATTGCTAACAAGATCATTCTCGGTTGATTGCAGACACCAGAACAAACACTGAATTTCGTCTTCCTCCGGATTTGGTACTAATCTTCCCCGAGTATTGACATGAAGCTCCAGACTCATTGTGCTCATATATTGTACCTCATGTTGGATGCTAGTCGTCTGTTGGTTCTGAGTATACTTGAATCCATGTTCGTTCTTCTGCGTTGGGCCCTCTATCTGAGAAAATCTTTCCTTCCTCCTAGGACTTGCGTAATGACGAGTAGTGAGGCGTTCGCTGGTAGTATCTGATTTTTTGACCTCCTCTTCCTGAAACCAGTGTGCCACGGCCGCGTACGTTGGCGGTGCTTCTAGAAGTTCCCAACTACGTAGCGTGCACGCACGTCTTCTCATCTCATTTGCTCGCTCTTCCTTAGCCCGGTCTAGCACGACAGCAGGCTTCTGCCCCAAAGATGCGGCGGAAGATCCCGTGGGATCGAAGTCAGGAAGAAAAGGAACAGTCAAACTTTCAAGTTTGAACTCTCTCCCAGCCCATTCTCTAGCTCTTTCAGGAACGTCGGACTCTTTGCTGTAAAATGCATCTTGATAAATAACGCTAGGAAGCTTGAAACTATCCATACTCGATGACACTGCCACAGATGATGGCGGTAAATTTCCCACTACCAAAATTGGCCCCTCCACTTGTCCAAAATTAATTTGGATGCTGCTAGCAATTCTTTCCACCCAATCCGTAGAGTTTGTACTGCCAGATAGAGACCCTGAGCTTACAAGAGGTTGATGATCGGATGCGTTCGCTGATGGGTCAAACAATACATTGTTGTCATTCTCTGATAGACTTGACTGAGATGGACGCTTTTGGCTCAACCTAAGTATCGTATCAGGGTCGTGTGGATCCTTTACAACCTGAAAGTTCAGTGATTTTATATTCGACCTTTCATTCGATCTGATAGGCTCGTGGGATGACTTTTTTGTAACGAAGGTTGTGCCAGAAACGCCATTCACTGTTGGGCCTTTAACTTTGGGGGGTCGAATTTCTATGGACTCGACAATCCTGTCATTTTTCGACGCAGTTTGGCCACTGCCTGTCAAACTAACGGACGCAATGTTACTGGACGCACTTGTTTGGAACAAATCATTCCGGCCAAGTTTCTGGCGCTTCATGGATGGTGTTGGCTGACTTGGTGACCGCGTCCTTTTTCGGCCGCAACTTAGAGCTTCCACGTCGATATTTGACTTATCGTTGGATGTAGAATCTGCTACTGAAAGAGAAGACACGCGGCCAGAGTTAGATATCCCCAGCATCAAGTGGCTGGCCATACCATTTTCACTCTCGTGAGGTGAGTCCTCGACTTTGGGTTCGGACCTTGCATTGTCTCCATTGTCTGCTGGTGCAGGGATCGACCCTTTAGATTCGATATGTATTTCTTCATTGTGATCTCCTTTCTTTCGTTGTGATAGCTCCAATTCTCTCATAATCTCCTCATCAGAATCATAGAAAAATTCGTCAACATCTTTATCATTAGGCCCAAATCCTCGAATACGATATTCGTCTACCTCCTTCTCCCCACTCTCCTCTATGTCATAGCCACTACTTGTTCCGGGACTTAACCCCAACTCGAGGCGTAAATTTTCTGGAAACAAGTCTTCGACTGATTCCAGGGTTGTTTTCACAGTTGACTCAAAAGGAGTGACTTTCACGAACTTCTTGAATGTTATCTTTGAGCCGTCACTCTTTTTCTTTTCATCTATGATGAGCTCTCTCATTTGTTCTCTATAGTCCTCTTCGTGTATCCACTCTCCAAGATGGGTACTTCGGGGATCAGCTGACATCGATACCATAACTTCTGGTGGGAAAGGACTACTCCCTGGTTCTGGGTTAGACATTTTAGACTTTCGCCGACGAGTTTCGTCCCTCCATAAGCCAGCCATGCTGTGGACCAACTTTTCATCTGATGCAATTGGAATCAAACGCTCGATGAAATCATGATGAAGAGGCCTAGGCCTTATATCATGTCTGTTCAGGATATCCTGCACGCAGATATCAACTTCGATGGAGCAGTGGCTAACCCGTGGAAGATCAGCCGTGGTAAATGCAGACGGGATTGAACGATCATGCCAGAGATGTGAAAAATCGGTGATATCATCGTACTGCGGGACCGGTAGCCTGAAGGAGACTTTTTTACAATCAATGTATCCGCAGCCGTACAAGTTGAAATCCGACATCCATTGTAAGATATACTGCAGATGGGCTTCATATGGCTGAAAGACATTCTTCATTATAACCCCTTGACGTAGAAGATCCCCAAGGCGAGTCATAACTATTGGATTCAACATGTATATCTTCAAATAGTGTTTGTATCCCACATGAAACCCATAAAATGGGATGCCTTTGACCAAAGTAATACGAGCAACAAACTTGGCTTTCCCATCGTAGACATTGCGTCTATAGCTAACAGCAAGTGCAAAGTCAATTGATAGATGAAGACGTTGTATATATGCGCCAACTGTAACGTCATTAGCTTCGAAGAAAACATGATATTGAGAGATAATAACCATCATCGGGTATCAGGCTTCCTTCATATTCAATGTATAGGTATGGAAATGCCCCATGGATATGCGCGCACACCTTCTGACCAGTTTCAGTGGCACCAAATACTCTGATGACGGGAACTTTGGGTTCTTTGTGAAGCTGGGAGAGCTGGATATTGTTCCGGAGGAGGGGGTCAAATCGAGAGGGTGTAGCATGGTAATTGTCTACACAATTAAGTCGCACACGAAAAAGGTCCATGTTTAGAAACCATCAACACGTAGAACAACAGCAATTCTCAGATGTTGATATTGTGGAAGAAGTGAGTAGTGTAAACTCTAAAGTGAAGCAGCAATAAGTGTTGTGACGCGTGGTAGTTGCGCCGACGACGCGAGATCATGTGCAGCAAGTGTGGCGCAAAAAGTCAACCCATCTACAATCCGATTGACAGACAGCCAGAACAAAGCAAGGCTACGGTTTGCTGTTCTATTTAAAAGTACGAGATGCCTCCGGCAGGTACACAACCGCGTAAACCGGCCGCTCCGTCGGCGGCGAATAAGGAAGCAAACGAATATATTCCATCGTTCATTTCCAAGAAACCTTTCTACATTGGCGAAGATGACGACCAGAACGACTACCTTGAGCATCAGAGGCTACAGAAGGAGCAATCAGATCAATCGAAGTGGTATGATCGAGGCAAGAAGCTTGGCCCAGCGGCGACAAAATTCCGTAAAGGCGCATGTGCAAACTGTGGTGCCATGACCCACAAGACCAAAGAATGTCTAAGTCGACCAAGAGCCCAAGGCGCAAAGTGGACAGGCAAAGATATACAAGCAGACGAAGTAATCCAAGATGTTGATCTAGGCTGGGATGCGAAGAGGGATAGGTGGAATGGATATGATGCGAAAGAGTATTCAACAGTCATTGCGAACCATACGCTAGTGGAGGGGTTGAGGAAGGAGGCTCTGGCTGCTGCCAAACCCAAAGATGACGACGACGAAGAAACTGAGACTGGTGAAGATGGAGAGAAATATGCAGAGGAGTCTGATATGGGTAGGAAACAGAGCACCGCTACAAGGCAACTACGAATTCGTGAAGATACAGCCAAGTATCTTCTTGATCTGGATTTAGACTCAGCAAAGTATGATCCGAAAACAAGAGCTATGGTGGATAGTGGAGCCACTGCAGATACGGCAGCTGCCCTGGTAGCCGAGGAGGGCTTCATGAGGGCTTCTGGTGACGCTGGGGAGTTTGAGAAAGCTCAGAAGTATGCATGGGAGTCACAGGAGAAGAGTGGAGATACAAACTTGCATCTCCAGGCAAACCCAACTTCAGGAGAATATTACCGGCGAAAAGAAAGGGAAGAAGCTGCAGCAAAGCGTCTGGCGCATAAGAAGAAACTTCAAGAGAAATATGGCGGAGATGAAGTCAATTCGGCAGCAAGCAAGCTTCGCGCAACTACCGTGTTCGAATCCGAAAAATATGTGGAATATGATGAATCTGGTGCAGTTAAGGGGGCTCCTAAGGCTATCGCGAAGTCCAAGTACCCGGAGGACGTTTTGATTAAGAATCATACCACGGTATGGGGCAGTTGGTGGTCAAATTTTCAATGGGGTTACTCTTGTTGCCACTCTTTGATTAAAAACAGCTACTGTACCGGGGAAGAAGGAAGGGTAGCTTTCGAGAAAGCTGAGCGCCTTCGGACTGGTGGAGGCTTTGGAAATGATGATACTGAAATAGAGGAAGTCAAGTCTGCAGATATTGAGGCCAGAGAGGAAGACGCAAAGTCAGTGGTTCCAACGGTGAAAAAGCGAACCATCGAAGAGATGCAAGGAGGAGTTTCTGAGGCTGACATGGATGATTATCGGAGGAAGCGTACTGCTGCCAATGACCCTATGGCTAATTTTTTGGGCAAGGACGGGGACGAACTTTTATAGTGATGCATGGTTAGCAAGGAATTTCAGGCGTTCGAGGACAATGCATGTGATAGGCGTTTGGCAAGAACCCGAATCAAGTCGTAGCGTTTTCCCAGATAAAAGAATCTTCAGGCTCGTTTCCCTCAAGACAGTTTCTTCACTAGAGAATCGGCTTTCTTACCACACATAAATTCCTACTCACCTTTCCGAGAAACTGCAAACAAACTGGAAAAGAAAGCAAGTAGTTTGAGAGGCAATTGAATCGGTACATTACAAATACGCGGTCATTCATTGCTACAATTACTTTCCGTACAACTCACACGTGCATATTCTATCACAAACTGAGTAAATTATCACGGACTGAGAAGTAGGGCTCGATTTGGTTCATTTGTGATTTTGGTGTATCTCCCTAACGCCCCGTGGCTGATAGCATTCATTTAGCCATCCATCAGTACCAAATAAGTATGATACGCAAGCCAAAGCTACCCCAAACCAAGCACATATTTTTGAAGAATCTATTCCTCATCATCCTCTTCATCGTCACCACCATCCTTCTTCTCGGCGGCCTTAGCCTTCTTGCGGCGAACACGTCCTGGACGTCCTCCACCGAATGGCGAGCTCAAGGCGAAGTCGATGTGCTTTTGCGAGTCGAGGCGGACAACGAACGAAGGAACGTTGACGATTTGCTTTCCAACACGGATGTGTCTCTGGCGGATAAGAACACGGGCGTGGTGAATAGATTTGGCAAGACCAAGCTTGTAGACACAAGTTTGTAGACGACGCTCCAAGAAATCCTCGATCTTCAATGCCAACACGTAATCGAGCTTCATGCGGGATTCATCAAGGACACCGACACGAACAAGACGACGAATGAGGGCGTTACCTTCGAACAGGCGCTTAGGATCCTTCTCGTCGAGAGTCAAAAGTTGACTACCACAGATTAGCAGCTGATCTCCGTCACCCGTTATATTTCGCAAGCAGAGTATATGCGTTACAGGCATTGTAAAGTCGGTGAGTGCTTACCGGGCGGCACGACGGATCTTGGACAGGGTGAGCTGGACACGCCAGACTTCACGCTTGTTGCGGAGACCATATTCTCCAACGAGTTTTAACTCGGAGTCCCTAGGACATGTTAATGACGTGAAACAGAGACAAGCTCTGATCAGTGGCCAACTTACAAACGAGCAGACTCGAAAGCTAGAGAAAGAAGTTAGCATATTTCTCTATGTTCTTGCGAAGGAGGTACATACGACGTCTGGGGACCTAAACAGATTCGTTGGCATCAGAATTTCACGGTCAGTTTCGGGCAAATCGTACCTTGTAGGTCTGCAGAATTATTAGCTAAATTTCAAGACAAATTCAATGGGAATAAGGGATACGCTCCTTGGAATATGAGCGAGGCGCCATAATGAATCTTTTGGCTACTTGTCTACTCCAACGAAATTGAAGCCGGAAGTATTGTTGGTCGTGAGTATCAAGAGGTCGTGTTGAGAAAAGTTCACGATCTCAAATGAAGAAGGAACTGTGCGGGACACTAGCTAAATTAGGCTAGTGTTCTGTCACGTGAGCTCTGTTTCTGCCTGCTTTTGTAAGTTCGGTTTTTAGGCGAATTTTGAAGCTTATTAATTTCCCCACATCACTAAGGACTAAGAAGCATTGGAACCGTAGAAACCTACATACAAACTTGTTCAGCAGCTCAAACTGTTTGAAGCTTTAGAAGCAATTTCATTTTATTTTCATAAAAGTGCATTGATATAGAACTGTAAAAAGGAAATCCCACTTGATAGTTCAATTATACCATTAAACATAATTACAGTATTTTCTTAGGTCAGTCAGTGGATTGAGTGAACTTATAACTTAGTTTCCCAATTGAATTTGAATTGAAATACGTTTCTGATATTGACCAATACAAGAGCTAGCTAATTGTTCCCATTGGATATCCAGATCAAATTCATAGAGTGTATTACAAGTAAAGCCAGCATACAAGACAAATTTGTGGTGTCTTAGGATTGTTGGAGACATAGATGAAAAAGCGGACTGCAGTTTGCAATTAATATTTTATACAGAAAGTAAACACATACGATTTCAAGAATCATCCTCCAATCCAGATCCCAAATCTTTGGCTTCCCATTCTTCACTGCTAACTACTTTTCCTTGTAATTCTTGCCACGGTATTGCTAGAATCTTATTTTCTATTCAAGCGAGCGAGGCCCCCTAATTAATTCCAGCTCTTCCAAACAAAGCATTTAACGAGGAACACCTAATTTCGCCAATCACGTCAAGATATTGATATTCTGGTTCGGTACTGTAAAAGTATTTTGAGATTTAACACATGTACTAAGAGTATGTAGCTCTTGCCTTAAATTCATGCAGCAGTTTGAATCAACTAGACCTTGTAAATTGTTAGCTAATCTAGTCTACAAAATAGTCTACAATATTATTCACTTAGACAGTAGATCTTATCTTACGCTCTAGTCAATATATATCTCAGAAATTCATGGTTTTAATACTACTATTGATAATTTACATTTTTAGACACCTATCCTTACCACATCTAGCTCCCAAACCTGACCTTCACAAGATACTTCTAGAAAGCTCCTCCATAAAGCTAGCAGCCGCTATCCGCAGGTTAATCCACCTCATTCTCAGTACTATCCGCTAAGGCTGTGCTGAGTTAACATGGTTGTCTGGCTTCTAAGCTTCCTTATGGGTTACAAAAGTATCATGCCCTGAAAATCTGCCTCGTGCTTTATAGCCTTGATGAGCATATTCACAAGCTTTTCGAATAAAATCTCCTCGTCAATGACAGGCTCTGTACCTTGGTACATATTAGTTTTATAATCTAGCCGCTTTGTCTTTGCATCGAAGATTGAGCGAAATAGGAGTGGCATTCCCTTAGACTAGTTCTCCATATTCTGTGCCAATAATTGTTCATTTACGCCTTCTGTCCATGGGCGGTAATAGCTGGCTTATGTTCTCAAGAGAGATCGATGTCTGTTGTTCTTCTTGGTCACCTTGCTCTTCGTTGATGTAATTAGTGTCTATGTCCCAATCTGTGTCTCTCTTGAAATTATTGGACTCTTCCTTGGCTTTCAGTTTTTTGGTGTGGGGAATCAACTACACTCTCCAGATCCTCGAGATGAAATGCGCCAGAAAATAGTGCAGCGATATCTTAGTAGCCGCGAACCGGTTGCTGTGTTCAGCATCTGTGCTATACTGACCCTTCACTATTATTTGTTTGTTGAGTTGTGCCTTTTTTCTTTTGATACTCAGGACTACGTTCCATATCGGGGAATTCCGGGTATCATTACTGACAGGAGTGCCAGCCATATCATAGAAAGAAGTAAGATCTTCCTGTGATATGAAGGTCGAATCTCAAATGAGCAGACAACTTGACTTGGGTTGAAGAACCCTGTCTTTGACAAACTTCCAATCCTTTAACTCAACCGATGCCCACTAGCAATATCAGATGCTACACTGGAATTGGATCAGCGAACTTGAAAGTGATGTTACTGTGCTGAATGAGAACATATTGTGATGTTATCCATTTACGGGACTGGCTGGCATGTGTGGTGTATATTTATTGATGTGGAGGAGAAAAGTTAAGCGCGTCTTCAATCTACATATGATAAACTCAGAAGCTCAAACTATCACCTGGGCTGTAATAGTCTAAAGTTTTAGTAGCGTCTCTATCAGTCTCTTGTTATAAGGTTTGCCAGACGCTAGTTTAATCACTCAGATTAGAAGCGTTGTGGTTTTTGTTTCACTTTCACGCAGTATATTTATGTAGCGATAAATCACTTTTGGTAACTTGTAGAGTATAAGCTGGGTGTAAAAATATAAAATGAATTTCTGCGATTCTCAGCTGAAGTATTTATTTAGATTTTGCAGATACTAAAATTAGCCATTTCAGGTTAGGAGATTTGATTTTACTTCTTTGATAAGCGTGTAGTGTAGTTGTTGCACTTTCTTATTGATTTGCCTCTTTCTTCTTCACCATCCTCTTGATCAACAATAAGCTCATTTAAAGCTCGTTGCTCCTGATCTCTGAAAAAGAAACACAAACCGAATTCTGATTTCAGCCATGAAGAAAATCTTGAGTATTTGATTACAAAGGATGCAATCATATCTACAGCATCATAGTCTATACATGCTCTATTGAGCACTGCCTGTTTATTGCAGGTTTTCTAGACTATCTGTGGAAACACCAAGCTATTCCAAGGATGATATATGCGGTTAGACATTACCAAAGAAAAGAGCCAAAGGAAAAAGCATTTCAGTAATTGTTTACTATCAATGTAGTTCTTCGTTCCCAAATACTTACTAGCTGAGTAACCAACCTGGACTCTAATCTTACCTAATTTTAATTCGCGTACAAATAGTTAAACCAGTCCAAGTTCGAGCTTCGCTTGATGAAATGTTACGATATTGCTATCCCAGTTAAAAATTAAAGATATCATCATATGCTGAAGTACCATGATCTGCTTGATACTACTGTCACTTGTCTTTTAGTCATGTAATGTAACCTGCCCAAGTTTGTCATATAAAATTTAGAAAAGCTACAAAAGTGCCGTCGTCAAAGAGATGCATATTACAACAGGTCTTTTTGCAACTTCCTAATGTATATCTAAGGATTAGCTTCTCGGCTTTAGAAAATCTCTCTTTTAAGTTTTTCTGCGTCAAATATGGTAGAAACAAAGTCCCAGCCTTAAGGCTATCCATATTAACTCACGTTCAGTCCTGATAGTCTGCATTAACCACTGCTGTACTCTCCGAGTATTAAAGTATCTGAGCTGCAACGTCAATTTTCAGAACGTTTGAGTGAGTCTGACTCAACTAGACAGCAACTTTACAGTATTACGAACTTATCATCATTCCTGCTCTCTACTATCATATAATTACAAATTGCTTCTCAGCTCTCCAATTATTCAATGTCAACGAGCTGGAGTTTGGAAGATATTTCTCCATGGGCATTGCTTTTCGAGCATATTATGAAGAAATATGCCTTGTTGTGGCCTTATGCGGCAGGCACCTACCCCGCTACTACAGTACATAGATATCTTCACATCATGAAGCTCCTTCTTTAGATTCGACCGCATACAAGACCTTTTAACCTTTTGAGGCACCGTCCTCTAATTGTGACTATAGGCCTTTGACATGTCTGCAAGATATATCTGAGCAATTAAATGTTTGAAAAATCATTGGATGCTACGATTCGTCTCCCACGGATGCCTAGGAAGATGTAGATACAGACCAATCAAAATTTCAAACCACTGGATCTTGAACAAACAAGTATGTGTGGCTGAGCAGTGCTGCTGTTGCATATGCATGCAGGGGCTCGCCCAGGTTTGGCGCACTTCAATCACCACAGTGTCTTCGTTTTTCTTCCCACTACTTCATCACTATTGATTTTGCTTGATGATAACATATCGCGCCCATAACTCATAACCATGACTGCTCTCGAGAAGACTTGGGCCCTGAATCAGACCACAAATGACACGATATCCATTGCTACAGGAGTGCTTGCCGCCGCAACCAGTGATAATGTCCAGGCTTTAGCAATCCTGGCATGTGAGGGATTTGGAGCTACCCTTCCCATGGCCACAGAAACTCGATCAAAAGTGGAGAAGTTGTGCACAAGAGATCACCAGAATGCGGTATTATCATTTATAAAAGCACAGATCGGCTACAAGAGGGGAGATTGTGCCTGGCAATTGGCACAATCGGATGCAGGAGTGCGATTTCTAGGCCTTGCTGCAGCACTCCTTACACTTGATTCATGGACGGCTGCTAGCATACTACAACCTTTAATATTTAATACAGCGGAAAACAAAAAACTGGTCCCAACTACAACACAGCTGCAGCAGATATTACATGCCGTGGAATATAAACTTTCGCTAGCATCTTTTGCAGATAGTGCTGTGGGCTGGAGTATTTGGCTGGCTATGGGACAGGGCACTCAGACATGTGGAACCGATGCTCCATCTCAAACATTCATCATCGAGCTCATTGAAGCAATTTCTAAGGCTTTCCGACTTGGAAATAGCGAGTCCTATAACATTGAGATTAGGACCCCGTTTGCAGAATCGGCATGGACCATCGCTTTTCTAAAGTGGTGTATAGAGACACCCACAGTTGTGATCAATAAAGAAAATCTCATTACTGGCGAGGGTGAAAGAAGACTAATTGTTCGAGTTTCAAAACCACGTCCTTTTACCTGTCAACCCCAAATTGTAGTATTGAATGAAATCGGAGAGATTAAGAATTTAGTGCCGGATCTTCCTTTGAGCACAGGGAAATTTGAAGGAATGATTGGTCTAAAAGCCTTTGGAGCTCTTCTGATGCACAATCTTTTTGGAGACTCTAATAGTCTTCCCTATAGGGCTTGTGTTGAGGCTCTTCCCCTTGCTTGTCTACAGGTCGCGAATTTCATCCGTGTGGATGGATCACACGACGACCTTGCTGAAAATGACTCTCGTTTTGAAGGAGCTATGCTAGATATGTGCGACGCTACATCGACGAAACTTTTCCCGTCTCAGGATCAGCAGTCGTCAGTTATATTTTCCCTTCTAGGCAAAAGGCTTCCAGTACCACACCCTTCTACAGTAGACCGTATACTCATAGGAGAACTTCCTTTAGTACAGACAAATCTTGATATGATTCGTCGAAAATGTCCTTGCATTGATTGTCTCAATATAAGTAAACAATCGGGCAGAACATGCCTAGTTGATCCTTTCTTCAAGAAGTTATCTGTCTGCATTAACGTAGTTCTTTGCCTATCTCTCGTCGAATCTCCAAACCCAGACGGACCCAGTGTGTTTTTCGAAAGTTGGAGATCTTTAAAACTTGTGTCATTTGTACAACAGATTGTTTGTCACAAGATCCACCTTGCTATCTCATTAGAGCAGCTTATGGACGACACAATCAGGCTCTTTGGACATGCTACCGATAAACCGGCAGAGCGGATCATGACGTCTTATAAGGGACAAACTCTATGTCCTAAGCTTTTCTACACGCGAAATTTCCAAGCCGATGGCGCCTTGTGTCTCGAATGCACTTCGGGTGCTATCTGGTTTAAGGGCGAAAAATACACATCAGTCATTACTAATGCACCATCCATGGCGTATACACAATTGCATTCACGCTCTGGAGCCTCGGAACATATGGTGAAATTAAATGATGAGGACTTGTCGGCAGATGATCACCACTCTGGGGATTCTGAACTAGTCTCACCAAAGAATCTATTTCCACAATTCCGTGCCGTATGGCAAGTTTCGGTGCGAGAACAAGAGCTGCAAGTTGTTTTGTTCTGTCCTGACTTTAGGTCTTTACCACAAAGATCACCTAGGGATGCCTTCATTTCAGCTATAAAATCAATCTTGGTCAATTGCCAACATGATAAACAGACAAATTTAGATGCTGAACATACATTTCCTTTGGCAAAAACGACACCTGCACAGCCTTACCCATCTAATTCCCTACCGGATTTTACAATAGGAGTCGTTCAGTGTGATGGCAATGAAGCAATGCGATTTTTCACCATGTGTACTGGCCAAGGGGGCGTCATCCGTGGTGATGCATGCCTCGAGTGCTGCATTCGGTGCTGTCAAATCACGAAGCTAAGATTTATCATTTGCTAGAATTGGAAAGAATGCCTATGGTCAATGCAACTATAACTTGCGGTATCACCTCCATCAATGTTGATTCTGGAGTCAACCATCGATTCAACCTATATGATTAATGCAGCACATGATCAAGAGATATTGTACAATCGCGGAGCGATGAGCTTCAAATCCCCTAGAAAAGATCTAACAATGTTTTAAAGCGCAGTTCGTAGTGTTGCAAAGTAGGAATTTACATACTTCGCCAAGATTTTCACATCGTTTTTCCCCAATCATTGAACATGGAGTATGACATGGAATAATATCTTAGCACGTATTCAAGTAATCTAGTTTTCATTTATTTGGAGCACGGTATATTTTGTAAAAATGGTACGTTTCCCATTCATAGTGGTGTTACTTTGGAGTCAATTAGGTTTGTGGACGCTTATTTATGAGTAGACACTTCATATCATATGTAATATTTGGAAATTTCAAAGTTAGCGCTCTAAGCCAGGCATTGGCGAGCCATAGTTCATTAATATTGTTTTGAATTGATGCTTATTTTTCGAAAACGTGGCATGCGCTGAATCAAGGAGGGTGGAGAGAGTAAATAGGAGAGATTCTCGCGTAATTATTAGATTTGGCCTGAGGTTGAAACTCCCTTCCAATGCCAAGCCTACTCGCGTAACGTGACCTGCAAGGATTAACAAGGCCTATCGCACACAACTGGATATTTTGCTAATCTCAAGATTTCGACTTCAACGACAACTTCACCAACTAATCATCAACTCAAGCCTTCACGATGGGTCATCCGGCAGGTCTCAGAGCGGGTACCCGCTATGCTTTCAGCAGAGATTTCAAGAAGAAGGTAGGACCAACGATTTTGTGCAGAGCTCCAATACTGACCTTCCGGTGTAGGGAATGATCAAGCTGTCTACCTACCTTCGCCAATACAAGTGAGTGTTTCCAGCTGAGGGCAACTACGAGCATTTCTAACAGATTTCCAGAGTCGGAGATATCGTTGATATCAAGGCAAACGGTGCCGTTCAGAAGGGGTTAGTAAATTCGACATCCATTCGAATCCGCGAGAATCGCATGAAGAAAAGCGGGAGATGGGTTCTATGAGGGCGAAACTGACAATCAACAGTATGCCCCATAAGGTTTACCACGGAAAGACTGGTGTAGTGTACAACGTCACCAAGAGCGCAGTCGGTGTTATCATCTACAAGAAGGTCAAGCACCGTTACATCGAGAAGCGCGTCAACCTCCGAGTCGAGCACGTTTCCCTATCCCGGTCACGAGAGGAGTTCGTTCGCAGAGTCAAGACCAACGCCGAGCTCAAGAAGAAGTCAAAGACAGATGGTACCCACGTACACTTGAAGAGACAACCATTGATGCCACGGGAAGCGAGAACCATCTCGATGAAGGAGAACGTACCTGAGACTGTTGTACCGATCGCATACGAGACCACGATCTAGGCATGGGAAGTCGGTTTTGCTTGGGTTTCTTTGCGATTGGGATGGGTCTAGGGGTAGCATTTGCATGAAAAAAACAATCATAAGCATGAGCTACATTCATCGCCAATTGTGTTTTGAAAATGATGGAAGAATGTGAAAATATTTGTGAGGCGAATGGAGAACCCTGATGTGCCAGCAATCTTGAAATGGATATCCTAAGAAAGGCGGTTGTGCATTTGCGTACCTTTCCCCAATCGGATTGCATTGTGCCTCCTGGAGCAATGTGGTGGTGATGAAGACATGACTATATTCCGAAGTCTTTTCTCTCGAAGCTTTCCCATTGATTCTGCCAAAATCGTCTTTTATTTATCTAAATCCAACCTCATCCCCAATTTCAGTTTTCTCACATCCCATTAAGCTGTAGATATCCTCGTCAAATATTCACACCCTATTCAAAAAACCTATCCCAAGTTTCTCCAAAATCCAAAGCTTGCATCTAAAAAAGAAATTCAGGCAGGATAGGTAGAGAATAACCGGCAACCAGCCTTTTCATATTGTCAAGTCCATTCCTCCCCGATTCTGATGCTCACTAGGAAACATCATCCCCAACCCTCTAGTTCTCCTCATAACCATCACCATAATCTAAAATTCCCCTCTCCATTCCATGACTACCCCATAACATCTGTTATTCACGAATATTTACACCTGGTACTGCAAAAACCATATACAATTACTTTTAAATATGATAAGGGTACATGTTTTGGAAGGTAGGATTGCAATAGGAGGGCATGGAGGAAGTAGCAGGTGTCATGAATAAGTCGCATTAGGGTACATGAGCAAGAAATCTGGATGTAGCAGGTGAAGTGGGATACATAGGCGGAGCGAAAAGTCACACTTGGATTGGAAAAGATGCATACAAAGTTAATGAGATCGGACAGATTTCCTGAAACAAACTTACAACCTTTGAAATCACCAGAACTGATATCCTAACATAAGAAGAACCTGACACGGTTTATAGCTTGGGTTCTTTCGAGATGAGAAGACATTCAGATTATGTGCATTCTAACTACGGGTATCTCTGTATAGACTTAGATGCTTATGGTATACACTGCACGACACTTGAACTGCTTCAAGTCGACGATCAATTTCCCTTAACAGCGTCTTCCCAGTTCTTTCCGGTCAGCTTTTCAAAAGCCTCCTTGTATTTCTCAGCTGTGCCGGTCACCACATCCTCTGGCATCTTCACGCTTTGCTTGCCTTTCAAGCCTGACTCGGTCAGCCAGTTCCTTAGAAACTGCTTGTCATAACTCTCCTGATCACGCCCAACCTCGTACTTGTCCTTAGGCCAGAAGCGACTGCTGTCAGGCGTCAAGACCTCGTCAACGAGGACAACCTCGTCGGTCTCTTCGTCCAGACCGAACTCGAACTTGGTGTCTGCAATGATGATGCCTCGCTCGAAAGCATAGTCTCTCGCCGCAGAGTACAACGACAAAGCTAGATCTTCAATGCGTTGTGCATATTTCTCTCCTACTAAAGCAATAGCTTCAGAGGGGTGGATGTTCTCGTCATTTTGGCCAGCCTCAGCCTTTGTGGATGGGGTATAGATGGGACCGTTGGGGAAGGCTTCGCATTCTTGCAGGCCGGCAGGAACAGAAATTCCATGCACAGTGGTGGAACGCTTGTATTCCTTCCATGCGGAACCGGTGACGTAGCCGCGAACTATGGCTTCGATTGGAAATATCTTGAGCTTGCGCACTTGCATTGAGCGGTTTTGGAGGAGGGCAGTTTGGGAGGCTGAAATACTGGAGGGGAGATCGAGGGTGATGACTAGATGTGCGATTAGCACTGCATTGGAACTGACAAATCTCATTCTGAATCGACATGATGCTCACAGTGTGTTCGTAGTTTAGGTACGAGGGTGGGAAGGACAGAGAACCAATGTGCAGAGAGTAAGGTCAGTAGGGACCCTTTCGCTGGAATTCCCTATCGCAAAGTCATTTTGCTGGCTCTTCAAACATTCTCGAGCATGTCGATGTAAAGGCAACTTACGTTCTCCATGATGACATCGTAGGCAGAGATACGATCCGAAGCAACGAACAAGAGGGTCTTGCTATCAACTTCATAGAGATCCCGGACTTTTCCTTCTGCAATTTTGCGCAAACTGTCCAGAGACGTTGAAGTCAAGACATCGGAGGCCTTTCCTGCCATTGAGTCTTATGAGTGGCGAAAGAAGATAAATTGAGACTATAGACTTCAATATCGGCCTTACTGTATTTGTGTAATTATCGTGTTAAGTTTTTCTGAAGCAGCTGAGATGCGGGAGCTGTACAGTACGGTTGCTGTGGACCAAATACCCTTACGGATTGAACTAATAGGTATATCTCGGGTTGAGTAAGAGGATGCTATTAGTCAATAAAAACGCAACAAAGATGCGCGCCTATCAGAGAAATATTGGTAGTGGACAGCTGAGGAATTCCTAGGTATAATGACGGACAATTCTATGTTGGGTTCCACAGCCAATTTGGAGGGGTTGTCAAAAATTGCAATAAAGTTCCCCACCTTGAGGTCGGCTTGCATGGTGCGGCTACGGAGCTGTGGACGGGGGTGAGATGACCAATCAATAGTCTGGACCAGCTGGTTCGGGTCAAGCTCGGGTGGGGGTTAAACTTGGTTGGGATTAAAGAGTTGCAATTGTCTTTTCGTCCTCGCACTCTCATTCATCACCTATCTTTATTGCTATTGTACTTTCGGGTGACTATTTATCACCTTATATACACCAGTATCTTTCTAGCTGAAATCATCTTTGATATCAGCTTCATCATGGGACAACCATCACCAAAGGCTAGCAATGCCATCATCTATGTGACCTACGCACTTTTTCTGTATGTTGAATCCTGCTCTATGAGGTGCTAGCTCGGCTTAGGCGATGGTACGAGACTGATTTGATGTAGTGTGTCTGGTTGCTACATAGCTTGGAGATTAAGACATCAAACTAAGGTATGAACTTGAAGTGAACTCGCTTCCAATAGCTACAGCCTTTGGGAGAAGAAACTGCTGATTGCTAACTGTTGCAGGGCGAATTTCTGTCCGGAAATAGGACTCAGACAGGTCAGAACTTCTTTGGCGCAAGCATTGCTTTGGTATCGACAAGTAGCTTAACCACAGCACCTTGAAGTGTCTCTCACAAGCTGCTCGCAAGATCTTACCCTAGCTAAATGTACTGTGCTAACACCGGATAGCATTTCCTCTGGCATTGAACTTCATTGCGTCGGGTTAGTACCTCAACAGCGCCTGTTCAACGATCAATCTGCGGCAGTATACAACCAACAACCCAGCACGAGCAAAGCTATATTGACCCCCCTCGGAATGAATGAGTGTGAAGAGGTTCGTTATTAGAAATAAACCGTTGTTTCTTCTTCAAGATGCTTCTCCACTTCCCTCGTGGATGTGGAGTAACGAGTAATTGAAGGAGGACAACGCGGCTTCACTACGGGCGCCAAATCGAAGTAGATTAGCATGGATCCAACTTCAGGAGCTTGCTCTTGGAGAGATCTTTGCTCCTACTTCGAGGAAGCTGAGATTGCACCGTGAATACTCGATCAAGTTAATGCTTGCGTGGGAAAGTGTCTGCCGCTTATAGAGATCCCCTTTCCCCCACCGCGAAGAAGATAGCTAATACTAGATATTGTAACTTTACAGCCCTCGGATCAGGTATTCTTTTTGCATACCCACAACTAGCAACGATTGCTGGTGTGCAAGGTGTTGTAACATACGCTATTGCCTCGGCAGCACCTCTTATGATCTTTGCCTATCTTGGACCCATCATCAGAAAGAAGTGCCCAGAAGGATTTGTTCTGCCAGAATGGACAAGACAGAGATACGGGGTTGTTGCTGCGATTTATCTTAGTGCTCTAACTCTGATCACCATGTTTCTTTACATGGTAGCCGAGCTTTCTGCATTAGGGCAAGTCGTGACAGCGCTCACCGGAATGGATGGACTGCCTGTGATTATTGTTCAGTGTGTTGTCACGACCATTTACACATGTGAGATGAACCTATGCTCTCTTAAGATTGCGCTAATCCCTAATAGCCCTTGGAGGATTCAAGATTTCCTTCATCACGGATAACATCCAAGGTGCATTGGTTGTCGCCCTAGGTAGGTCTTACAACATGTTAATAAAGCATCGTATTCTAACCGCAATGTAGTCATAATCGCGACAATCTCCATCGGTGTCGAGACCAAAATCGACAAAAGCCTAATCGGCCCCTCGAAGCTTTTGGACGCAAGTCTTCTAGGCTGGCAACTTCTCTATATCCTTCCTGTCGCAATCCTGACCAACGATTTCTTCCTTTCCCAATTTTGGATTCGTACTTTCGCGTCCAAAACCGACAAGGATCTATGGATTGGAGTTTCCCTTGCTGCAGGTGCAACCCTTATTATCGTGACTTTAGTTGGATCCACCGGTCTCCTTGCAACTTGGACTGGAGTCTTTGATCCCACGAACCCAGAGCAAGATGGCAGTGTAGCCTTCTTTTACCTGATCGAACAGCTACCAGCGTGGACTGTTGGTTTCGTGCTTGTCATGGTCGTATCCCTCAGTACTGCCGCCTTCGATAGTTTCCAATCCGCCATGGTATCCACATTCTCCAACGACTTCTGTAGGAACAAGCTGAACATCTGGTTTATCCGAGGTGCTGTCGTGCTCATCATCTTCCCTGTTGTGGCCATTGCTCTCAAGGCTCCGTCCATCTTGCAAATCTACCTGATTTCCGATCTTGTCTCTGCTTCCACCATCCCAGTTTTGGTGATTGGTCTTAGCGACAGGTTCTACTGGTGGCGTGGATTTGAAGTCATCGTTGGTGGTCTCGGTGGTATCCTTACCGTCTTCATTTTTGGAACAATCTATTACGGCAATGCACTCGATGGCGCTAAGCTCATCCTCCTCGAGAATGGACTCTATGCTAATGACTGGAGTGCTTTTGGTGCTTTCGTTGCTGCTCCGGTTGGGGGTCTACTTTGGGGATTTGGTGCTTGTGCCTTAAGGCTTGTAGTGCTATGGGTGATGGCGAAGGTCAAAGGTCATAGATTTGATGCGTTGGATCGTCCCGCCTATCTGGACCACCGAATTGATGCTGACTCAGATGTTGAGCCGAGAGATGGCCTTGTTGTTGTTGATAACAAGGGCAAGTTCTTCTAAGCTTCAGTGGAGAGTTGTAGCGTGATGGGGTGCTCAGAAGAGGGAGGAAGTGTTGATGAGGTGGTTGTGGAGGCAGTTCGGAAGTAGGGTTCCGGGGTGAAGGGGAGATGATGCTGGAGTGGTGGGTGGAGGACTATTAGGTGATTTGCAGCACGATCTACTTTCATTAGATATACCATCAATTTAAAGCTGTTGAAATCCTAATTTATGACCTTGGCTCAAGTGACTTGGTCTGCCCTTTCTTTTGACACTTCATTTCGGGCTATCAGCCCGAATAATGGATACTAGTAGTCTTAAGGGAGAAACATGGCAGACTGCAAATTCGCCGTCTTGTCTATTTTACAAGTAATCCTCATCAACATCTGAACTAAGGGACCATTTTTCGGTAGAAGTTGGACTGATTTAAACTTACTAACGAATGTTGCAAGCTGAACTCAAGCTCCCATAAGCTTTTTTGATATCCCTATGATATCGAAGCCAAAAGTTTCTAATCTCCAATCTCTTCTGGCCTTACTCCTCTTGCCTAGCCTTTTATAATGATTCATTTCTCCCAAATCCTTATATCAAGAGCATCCATCCGCTAGTCTAAAACTATATGGCTTTACAACGTCCCTGTGATTTCTGCGCTTGTGTTGGATTTCATCTCTATCCGTAATCAAGGCATAAAACGCAAGTTAGCATATCTAAACAGCCGCACCTATCAACTGCCTATGCTCATTGAAAAGATTTGTAGCGCTTAGTTTAGCGCTCTTGAGCAGGTAGGTATATGTGAAATATAGCGAATTATGTTAAGACTTACATTTAATGATTACGCGACATTGCATCATCTACCTTTGGTTGAAAAGGGTGTGTTCGCTCTAGGTTGGGTAGTGTAGTGACGCACGTAATTGCCTATTGACAGTGAAGCAGGATCTGTGATTGGGAAAAGATGGACTTTGAAATGTTAGAAATATATTGCTGGGATGTATTATGGCAATTAAAAAAAAATGTGAAGAATTTAGATTATGGTATACCAGTGCAAATGAAGACCCAGTTTAACATTATTGTAGATTGTCGATCTTTCAAAACTAGATAACCGATATGTTTCTGCGGATTTGGGGATAGTTTATATTCATAAGACAGAACTAAAAATTTGCTTTACCTAGCAGACAATTTTATACACAACTCTTGATTGTATTTTCTTTCTACTTGCCAAAGATCTACAAATTGGTACTGTGTTCTAGCCTTTGGTCATGAATGGCCCCAAGGTCTCCAAGTCTCCTGAAATTTTCATAAACGATAAGAAGTAGGTTTGTTTATTGTGTACGCTTCCGTGTTGAATGCTATCAAATATGTGACAATATGTACTAGGACAGTCAATGGTCCCAGGACAATCAATGGACGGTAATAACTCATCCACTGCACTCTTTTGTACTCTAAAATTCAATCTCTGTAGCTTTCATTTATATCCCATATAGGAAATGTAACAAGAATGATGGAAGTAGAGAGTGCTGTAAGAAAGCATCTCCTTCACACATCTTTCGAAACTGGGATTTTTGCTAGAGGTTGACTTGGTGTCTTCTATTGTTGAGGTAATCTAGCTTGTAAACGCTACTTGCCCAGATAATACATAGTATACATCTATTTGTTCATTCATTGTGATACAGTTAATATTTTCATCCCTTCCATTCTCTTATCCGAGGAGCCTCAGACTCCAGTTCCCCTTCACCTCGTCCCAATCACTTTCTTCCGTCGTGCCCCATACCTCCCACTCCCCTTCCTCCCATTTCCAAAACTTCCTCTGCACAACCAAATACTCTATCGTATCCTTTTCTTTTGCCCCTGGCACCTCCTTTCCACCTACCCACCTCGTCAGCTGCTGTCTCGTCTTGATCCTGACAACCGCCTGATGTATCGCCGCTCCATCAAGTGGCATCCTGGCCATCCGATTGCTAACCACCCGTGCGCTTCCATTATATTTCACAATCTTCCATTCCCACTTCTCTCCCTTATTCCTCGACGCCATTCTTGAAACAAAGCTATTGTATATTCCATCGCAACATATTTTGCGCAGCGTCTTGGTGTCCTTTTCGGCGAATGCGGTGTACATCTGTTTATGCAACGCTATAGCCGTCGGCAAAATGACCTTCCCCCGTAACTTGATTTTGCGATTGAAGAAGCCCTTAACTCGTGGCGACGTGTACCAGGCACCGAGCATCATGCCGCGATCTCGCAGTCGCATTCTCAGGCGGATCCACTGCATCTGGAGGTATGGGAAGGAGAAGGGGGATTCGTAAAGCGCAGGACGGTTCATGCCCGTGGGCACTATAAATGTTTCTGTTCTTGCAATTAGCTTCCTGTTCTCTTCCGCAATGCTACCAAACTTGGGACGTAGGTGTAGTAAGTACCTGCAAGCATGCCCAGATCAGAGGGCATTGCCTGTCCCTGCTTCTGAGAGAGGCGAAAACTGGGCTCCGCCTGTGAAGCTGGTCTTTGACCTTGCATAGGTTTTTTGGTCGTTGCACATCGCCGTTGTATGGGAATAGAGGAGCGTAGGAAGCTTGAGGAAAGGCCGACCGTCCCCAGGAACGGGCGACGAAGCGATTGAGCCATAGCAGCTGAGCAATGGAGGAGGATCTCAATGGGAGATCGAACGATGTGCCTGAGCTTGATGGTGTTGTCGTGACTTTTTTTCGGCTGAGAATCCCTGAACCTTGCAGATTCCGTCAAACCGTTTGGTTTACTCCGTATGTCGAATCGCGATTTTGGTTGTCACTTTTTATTTCTTATTCAATGACGCATGTTTTTTCCATCCTCTTCACGGTAATAATGATGCCCTGCTTTAGCCAGAGCTTCTAATACTTTCTCATTACATGTTTCGGCATGCTGTCTGATTTCGTGTCCAAAACCATGGAACAAAACCTGGGGAACAGCCAAGACGGCTAAGGTACATCATCAATCTACTCCCTCTTTGGAAGTCGTTCACGTTTCCTATATCCCTCCACAAACTCTCACAACCAGTCTGCTCGTGCCCTCCTTTCTTCACCGAGCTACTTGTGGAGTGCGATGTGGTCGTAAAATTCACCATTCAATGACACCTACCCGCCAACCACCACCTTCTTACTCAAGCTCCTCTTCCATACAATTCCCCGCAAACCACCACCCTGCCGACCCCGACGGTGGCCCCTCGGTCCTTCACCCACGCGTTGCAGTAATCCTCGGTATAGACCGACACTGGCATTTCCTCCTCGTCTTCTGCCGTGCCCTCAGTACCGCACCAGCTGCATGGTGGGGTCTAAGATGTGCTCTCACCTTTATGGGAGAGCTACTCATTGAGGAATCGTGCGCCGATGGGGGACCTGGAAATGGGTATGCCGTAGACCGGATGAATGTGATAGGGGGGCCATGGAGTGTAGAACGCAGGTTTCGGGTCACGGAGGTGTTTCTGGCAGTGCTCTGGGTATGGTTATATTTACCCAGTTTTATGCTTGCGGGACAAGACGATTTTGATATGTTGAGGATATAAACTGATGCTGGGAAGTGTTGCGCCAGTGCTTATTTATCGTGGGTGTTTACGGACTGTTTAATGTCTCGCTGGTAAGTTTCTATTTCCCAGGCCCTTAATGACATTCTAAAGAAGGGTGGCTAATAAAATATCAAGGCTCTTGAATTATACTCCTCAAGGTACCGTACACATCTTATCTTTCCAGCAATATGAAGCTCTAACAGCTACATAGCAACTCTCGTTAGACTCCTGACCGTCAACTCTATAAACGCCTACGTAACCTCTTGGGTCCTATACCTCTCCGGCGGCTCAGAAGATCCGAGACTCTTGCTGCCGGCATGGATAAGCATAGCTACAGTAAGCACCCTCTCTCTCCTTTCCTTATTTCTTGCCCCAGCACGCCCTTCCTCGCAATCTCCTACCAGCTTTTGTGACGAATTAACAAATCTGCTACAGACCCTCACCTTCCTCTACCACATAACGCACCCGCGGCTCGCGATTCTCAAAGAAACCTCTCTCTCCATCTCCGTCTTTTCATTTGCGAGCTTTATCAGCATGGTGAGCTTGTTGCTCCAGCTTCATCTTACGAGAGCGAATGACCCTCCTGTCCCGCTGTTTTCAATAGCAGGCCAAGTGTGGCAATATGTGGTGGTCGCTGTCAATATGACTAGAATAGCTGGAAGGGAGTTGTAAGTAGGACTGCCCAGTTAAATGGATGGCTTTTTGTTTCTGAAAACTGGTCATATTACAACTAGCAAGAAAGGAAGGGGGTTTGCGAGATACCCTCGTACAAACATTTTATTATAGCAAAAGATACCAATGCAGCACGTTCACGAGTTTTGAAAATGAGATCTAGAATGCAAACAAAGTTGGAATGTGTTGGCCATTTGCAGAGGTAACGCTAAGCCCTTTGTCCTAATGAAACGCCCGGACGAGCGTCGTTCTCCTAATAAGATATACTGTATGTACTCCATAAGAAAAAGGAAAATGAAGCAATTCGACGCTTATCGCGAAACAGCAAAAAGCATCAATTGTATTCCTGAGAAACCATCGCCATCATTTGCGTTCTGTGTAAGAATGCGGGTATCATCGAATAACGCCCCAAATCGAATCCATTCCGTTGATAAGATGGATCAGGAACGACCCAGTCATCGAGAGTGAGATGTGGGTGGGCAAGAAAACTAACAGTCCGAAAGAATCTGCGTGTTGTGAAGAGGTTGGTGACAAAACCTGCATCGGAGCTCACTCGTGAGGATGACTGGTGGGACGACATCCAACTGGCTTAGAAACCATGGACCTGATGTGCTGTTAGTTGTGTGTTTACGAGCGAGCAGAGGAAGAAAAGTTTACCTTGATAGTCTTGGCATCGAGCTCCAGTCCCTCCTTCTTGTCTGTGAGGAATTCTTGGACATCCTTGCGCTGATCTCCTTGGAGTTGGATCACCTCTCCCATCTCAGTATCGACGACAATGGTGCCATTGCAAGCTGTAATACGGTCAATATTGTGTGCTGATAGCGTGGAGGCAGCACTTGTCTTGGCGTCCTGATAGATCACATACCGAATTTCTTCTTAATCACCTTGAGAATTTTCTTCTGATCGAATTTCTTGGGAAGACCTTGGACTGTAGTTAGAGTCTTACGACCATTGCGCTCTGTGGGTATCGATGGTTAGCATGCTTATCTCTTTGTGATAGCGGACCTGAGAACGCGGTGCGGCTATGATTACAGGATGGTTAGAACTTACGTTGGATACGAATATGGATGTAGTTTTGGGACTGCTTGACGTCTCCAGTATCTTCGTCGGCTTCGGCGAAGGGGTCTGCGATGATGAAAAATTGTTAGCTGTGTGACTTCGATAAGGCTGGGAGATCTGGTTCAAAGAAAGCGAAAATAGAACCACGCGACTGCTAGCTAACAGCTCCACCTCTCTGCACACAAGCTTGCACAATGGCAGATTGCAGCTAGTAGACAAGAGCGAGAGTAAGATCAGAAGGGAAGTGCATACCAAAAGACTTGAGGTTCTCAATAGTCATATGGTTGATCGGAGGGTCTCTTCTTGGGGTGGTGTTGGTATGAGTTGATGTCAAGTACGTAGGTTTAGAAGCTTTGGTGTATATGTGTTAGTTTATCGGTAAGAGAGTAGAGGTGGTTGAAATTCTTGTCTTGCGGTGGTAAATTGTTGTTTGACAGTTGCGTAAGAAGAGAGGGCTTGAAGAGGCGCGGGGATGCCCCTCGCTAATGCCTGAGGCATAGAGCAAAAAACGAAATGTGCAATGGTTCCCAGATGACTAAGCACTTGACTCACAGGATCTTTTGCCACCCATATTTAACTCGGTGAGTTGGGATCAGAAGGTCGCATTTGTTGACTTAACTGTCGGAGAGAAAATTGATCTGAATGATCTGAAGATTTAAGATCTTTTGTCTAATGTTTGAAAGTAATTGAAACTCTTCCATTTTCAAATTCCTTGAACGGCCTTTAATATTGGATTGCTATGGGATTCCAGACCATATCACACTCATGTTTAACCGATGTGGTTACACATAAAAAGAAAGTGATGAAGCATAAGCCATAGAACAAGCAAACATGAAGTTATCACGAATCAAGAAAATCCCAATGTGCAATCGGCAAGGTGCTCGCATACTTTAATAACGAGAGAGATCACGAACGAATCACAATACTGCAACCTCAAACTGAGACATCAGATCTTGTTTGTCATGTTAGTTTGAAATGGTTGTCTAAAAACTTTGCCAATTGCAATTCTGATCTTCCCGATGGGTGGCTAAACGTGAAAATGGTGCATCCAACTTGCTGACGAGTCTTTCTAGGGGCTGTTAAAGGCCGCGTAAGGTTTCACGAGCTCCAGGCATTTGGTGATAACAGTCTTTATAGTAAGGTTAACCAAAGAAAAGACCCTGACATATCCTCCAAGTCGCATAAGAAGACACAAGTGGGTGATGTAAGTATCCGGTCGTGTATGCACAGATATGGTAGTATGCACATATATGATCGTAGCAGGCAAAGTGATGCTAGATATCATTTTTGGCCATGCTCGTTAGTCCTCTCTGCACGGAATTGTACATCGCAATATATTTAGCAGTGAGGGGTTAAGACAGTTGTACAGATGGTTTTGATATGAATCTTCCGATCTGTTGATGTGCTATCCATACAGGTATCTTCCCATAGTATACATTGATTATAACGCCTCTTAGTTCAGTGGGACTGCCGCTGGGGCTTCTGTTCCCGTCGCTCCTCCTCGTGCTGCAGGAGGTTGTAAGATCATTGGTAGGTATGTCTAAGAAGGCGTTAGCAGAGTCCGCCAGTATAGTGGTTGCCTAGTATTGGAGTGCCAAAGCGTATGGTGGCTATCCGTCATTATCATCGATCGGGAAGAAAGGTACTCACAACAACGAGGGCCATGACTATACCACAGATTAGCACATGTAGATATAATTGGGGCAGAACAATACTGACGCGACATCCCGACAGAGAAGATTGCAGGTTGTCCAGTTGCCTTGGTCTCTGAGCTCTCCCCTAACCAATTCTGTACCGCAAACACCACCGACGCCCTACAACCATCAGCTTATATCCCAGCTCAGTATAGAGATGGGAACGCACCATCCAATAAGCTTGTTGCGAGTGAACATGGCGGCCATTGGTAATGTGCTGCCCAAAGTGCCTGCAATGTCGCTACTTCCCTCTTTCGCGACAGGCGCTTGGTAGGGGACAACTGGGTGACAGTTAGTCTCTGGAAACATTGGTCATGAACAAAGGGGCAACTTACTGAGGTCAGGCCTCCGCATATCTTTCTTATGAGACATGTTTGCTGGTATCTTTGGTATCTTGATGGGATATCAACACCAAATCGCTGAATATCGAACACTGAGGTCCCGACTCGCTAGATGCGGTATAGCGGTAGAAGCTTGGACCATCCCAATTACCCCGAGTTCATTGTTTGTCTCTTTCGCTCGTCAATTCACTGGGGGCTGACATTAGTAACGTGTCCGAGTTATTCATCAAAAATCTCTTGACTCGCTGAAGCCTGGGGTGTTGCCTAGCTTTCCTACAGGCTCGACTAAGTGTTGAGATATCATCTACAGGCATGGACGATGGCACAGCAGATCAAATGCCGTTTATTTGCTTTTTGTTGCTGTATATTGCGCTGTAGTGGCTCACTATGATCGGCGGAACTAACAGACTGCACGTACTGTAGAAGTGAGGCGCGAGTTCACATTGGTCGCCCGGAAGTGATATCAACCTCCCTCATATTTGATAAAGATAATAATTGTATGTAGCCTGGCTGTTGACTTTTCGACAGCTAGGGGTTCAAGAACGCCCGTATCCGGGTTTTGAGTTCGTAATCCGAATACTCGGATTCCGATTCGGTACTCTTATTCCAAACTCAATATCCCACCCACAGAATTAAGGCCTTCGGGCCAGAATCGCAGGAACAACATGTTCAGGTCAACCCCCGGATGTTCTGCAGGAAACATGGCGTAGGGAGTAGGCGAGCAAACCGCTCGGAAGCAACACCCCAGACGGATAAAATGTACGGTTCAACTGATCCGGGTCTGATCGATGCAAGCATGCAGCCCAGCGTGCAAATGACAAACAAAGCCGCCAATTAGTAATGCGCATGCAATTAAAATAGGAAGTCAGGCTGGTGGGCAGATGGTGAGGTGAGATTCTGGCAAGCTGTGCTGAATGGTGAGATGGGGTGAAGAACAAAAGACATGGAGGGGCGGTACGGTCCTCCCTGTGGGACGATTCGACGCCTCCTCACCAGGCTTCGTTTCCCTCTTGCCACGCCACTTGAGCTGGAGTCACCGGTGTCCGTGAAGTTAGAAGCGTCAGGGTGTGGACATCTTCCTGATCATGACGATGATAATGACGGCCAGCTTTCACACGGAGGTGGAGATACGCTGCATTGTGAGCCGGAGAAGGCAGAGATGGTCTCCTACTTGCTTACTACCTATCCCATCTGCATCTGATAATGGACCTACCGGTAGTCCGGTAGCCCAGACGTCTTGTACCACGGAGAACAGGGCGGTTGGTTCTGCTACGCTGTTGCTTTCTCGGATCTGGATCCAGTTTTACCAACAAGAGCAGCTATCCGCCTCCGACAGTGAACAAAAGTCGCGACTGCCAGAGGATGAAACCGGTGATTTGTTGCCCGGCACTGTGAACAATGCTTCCGGTACAGCTTGGTTTCTCTATGCTTGAGATCTGCTCGGTGGTGTAACCGCTCAGTGAATAGCCGGCAGCGTTCTTCTTCGAATAGATAGATAGAATGATGGGGAGATACGGGTAGTTACAGATCGATAGCACCTAGAACCTTGCACCAGCATGGAAGCTTTGCTCTGGGTGGGATAGACTTCACTCTCCGCTTGTTGATTAACTTTCCTCGCGATATTGTCAAAGACGATCGTTGTGACCCTTTCCCCACGGCTGGCGATGTGCATAGAGACTCTCCCAACTCATCAACTCATTCAAAAACGGTGGCAAAGGTAATCTCGTGTATCCTCAGTTATCTCTCACACACACGCTTAGATGGGATCTCACAGCGGCGGTGCTGATACAGGAGTGATGACCAAGTATGTGATCAGCAATCCCACACAACACACACGTCTGCCAGCAAGTCAGTCAATCAGTCAGTCAAAGTCTTCCTTCTACCTACGGGGGACCACTTCGCCCCTTGCTTTGGCCGCTTCTCCATTCCACAATCCGATTGCAACGTATCCCAGGGTGGGATTAGTGTAGTGTCGACCTGTACTGACTTGTATCCCGATCCCGAAATAATCCCTGCGAATCTACCCGCGCCCCGTGCACATTGCAGC